>OGYM01000189.1_pt1 | contig 45440 bp, 45 predicted proteins | sample 1576491 | NCBI WGS metagenome assembly OGYM01 (sample SAMEA3541515, study PRJEB24748) | human gut metagenome | biome: human gut; feature: human-associated habitat; material: faeces | place: China | collected 2012 | reverse complement strand
GATGTAAAAGACAATATAGTGAATATATATTTGAACAAGTACAAGTATATTGTACTAATACTATAATGGAATTTGCTACTACTCAGGCTTTTGTAAAATCACTTGAAGGAGTAGTAGAATCAGGAATATTAGAAGAACCATTATTATCAGATGTAAAGACTATGATAGCTTTATCCTATGAAAAAGGAGATGTCTATGATTCAATAAAATATATGGATACAAAGTACCCATATTATATGGTAAAAAATATGCATCAACTATTTTTACAAGTAACTAAAGAAGGTGCTAAAGATACTGAAGAAACATTTGAAAATATGCTATCAGATATCGATATATTAGTAGAGGGAGTATATAGAGATAGAACAGACAGAGCAAACTTCCATAGACAGTTTATAATATTTGGAATAGCTTTATATGGAATGGTAGCATTAATACAATTATTAATAGGTCAAGAAACATACATAGCCATGATAGATAATTTCTTTATTAGATTATTTGTTCATGCTGTAGTAATAATAAATAGTTGTTTTCTTCTAAATGGAGAAAAATATTACAACGAGAATGTAGGTGCTGAGTAATGTATATAGAGATGCTTATAATAGCAGTAGTAGTATTTTACATTTTCATTGTAAATAAAAAAATAAATACTTCTGGAATGTTTGGAAGTAATAGTAAATTAACAAACATATTAAAAGAAAAAGACTATGATTTTCTTTTAATAGCTAAATATGGTGATAGAGTATATGATCCAAATGAAGTGTTTATGAAGAGAGTAAGAAATGGAGTATTAGTAACAGTAATATTAGTTTTCTTATTTCTATCACAATTAAGTTATTTAACTGTAATAATAGCATTAGTAATTGGATATTTAGTATTTAAAAGCCAATATCTAAGTTTAAGAAGATGGTATAAACAACATCTAAATTATATAGATTCATTACTACCATATTACTTAAAAACACTTGAAGTACTAATTCATCATTATACAGTGCCAGTAGCACTTGCTAAGAGTGTAGATGATGCCCCTGAAGTATTTAAGCCAGGATTAAAAAGAATGCTAGCAAGAATAGAATCAGGAGATTCATCAATAGATCCATATATGGATTTTGCTAAAGAATACCCAGTAAGAGATTCAATGAGAATGATGAGATTATTATATAGATTAGGCTTAGGAGAACAAGAAAAGAAACATCAACAATTAGTTTCATTTTCTAAATCAGTATCAAATCTTCAAGCTAAAGCTAGAGAAATGAAATACCAAGCAAGACTTGGAACAATGGAAAGAAAAACATTAATAATGATGGTTGTAACAGGAGCAGGGTCATTATTACTATTATTGATTTCAATATTTATATTAGTATCAACTGTATAATATTTGAAATATATAAAAAAGAATAAAAAAATATATATAAGAAAGAAGGTGAAAAAATGAAAGAAGCAACAGCTGAAGTTTCAATGACAGTTATTACTATCGTACTTCTAGTAGCAGTATTAGGAATTGGTATGTTCCTATTTGGTAGTAAAGATTCAGTTGGTAGAAAATGGATTGAAAACACATTTAACAATATCACAAATAAGGGTGATAATGCCATGGACAACATGGGATAATAAACAAATAACAAAAGTAGGTGATAATAATGAGAGATTCAGTTGGTGGAACATTTATGATATATGTACTAATAATATTTTTATCAGTTTATATTGTTTTTATAGCAGTAGCTTTTAACTATGCAAGAGCGTTTAGAGTAAAAAATAAAGTATTAGATATCATAGAACAAAATGAAGGAATACAAGAAATGGAAAATAGTAATAACTTACAAGGAATAACTTCAGGTGTTTTCGGACAAATTAATGATTATTTGCAGAGTATTTCTTATCGTGTAAATGATATAGGAGAAAGTAACTGCAAAGGATATGATTATATAAATGAAGATAGAGGTTATTGTATAGCCAAAATAGATCAAAATAGTTCTATAGATGGCATTACTAGTAGTTATTATAAGGTAAGAACTTTTGTTTATATAGAATTTCCATTTTTAAAACTAAAATTCACAATACCAGTAAATGGAGAAACACGTCGTATAGAAAGGATAAATAACTAATGGATACAGTCATATCAAATAAATATAGTAGTGTATTAAATGAATTAGATATTGAAGTATCAAAAAAGTTAGAAGGAGAATATACTGTTGATGAAATAATATCTCAGTTTAAAAACTTTTTCTTTAATAAAATGTTTTTAGATATAACTGCTATTAAAGATTATAAAGATTTAACTAATTTACAAAAACTATCAATGAGTATAGATATGGATAAAGTAATATTATTATTAGATAAAGATGATAGTATAAGTGATTCCGAACAATTTTTAGCTAAATTAGTTAATATGGGTATTTATAATTTTACCAAAGATCAAAATAATTTGATGTATCTATATACTAATCCAAATATATATCGTGATGTAGCTTATTTACAAAAAATTGTTCCAGAAGATAATGGAAACACAACTGATTCTTCTCATTTAATACCTAATAGAAGAGTTATTGGAATTAAGAATATTACTGATTCAGCAGGTTCTACTTCACTAATATATATGCTAAAAAAAGTATTAAGTAGTTATTATAGTGTAATGGTATTAGAAGTTAATAAGAGAGACTTTACTTATTTTAAAGATAATGATGCTTTAACTGTTAAAGAAGATGAAATTTCTAATGTTATGGATAAATATAATAATATTGATATATTTTTATTAGATTTAAATAAATCTAATAAGGATTATTTATGTACTGATGTATTATATTTAATTGAACCATCCATACTTAAATTAAATAAGTTAGCTATGCTTAATCCTAAACTAATTAATGATATTAAAGGTAAGATGGTAGTACTAAATAAGAGTGTTTTATCAAAATCAGAACAAGCTGATTTTGAGGTAGAGACTGGTATTAAAGTATTTTATAATATACCTCCTTTAAATGATAAAAAAGATAATAGTGATATATTATTACCTTTATTAGAGAAATTAGGTTATATTAAGAAAGAAGAAGAACAAGAGAAGAAGAAAAGTATATTTGATTTCTTAAAGTTTAAATAGTAGAAATACTATTTTTTAATGGAATATAGAATAAGAAAGCAAGAAAAAAGATAGACTTTTAAATATTCAAAATGAAAAATTAGAAGCAAAAACAAAGTCAAGATAACCAAAACTATGTAAAGAAAAGTCAAAACAATTGACTTTTACATAAATATAGTGTATTATATAAGTATATTTAAGGAGGGAACTATATGTTTATGATAGACATTTGTACAGATCCAGAATTTGCTCCAATATGGAACGTTGTTGGAATAGTAATCAATATTATTTGGATAGGAGTACCTATATTATTAATCGTATTAGGATCAATTGATTTAGGTAAGGCAGTTATTTCAAGCAAAGAGGATGAAGTAAAAAAAGCAAAAAAATCACTTTTAAACAGATTTCTATATGCCGTACTTGTATTCTGCGTAGTATGGATTGTCCAAATAGTTATGGGAGCAATTACTAAAATTGGTATTAAAGGCTCAGACACTAGTTCATGGGATAAATGTTGGCAACAAATAAGAAAATAATGAACATATAAAAGAAATCACAAAAAAATGATTTCTTTTTTTTATTTTATATGCTATAATTTAATTATAGTGAATTCTTATGTCTAATGAACGGAGTGAAAAATTATGAAGAAGAAAATATTATTATTAATTATAGCTATATTTAGTTTTACTTTATATGTTGGGAAAGTAGAAGCAGATACTAAATGTCCAAACAGTACTGATAAAGTAGTTGATGGTCATTGCTGCCCTGAAGGCTATACAGCAAAGGTTGTTGAAAAAAGTTCATATTATTTTTGTCTTAATTCTGATTATTCTGATGAAGAACTAAAAAAATTTTCTTTTGATACTGTTAATGGTGTTTTTGAAAAGATTGATACGGAAGTACCATATGGTAAATGTAGTAGTATGTGTGATAATGTTAATTATTTTAATTGTCAAAGCGGCTCTGGGGTTGCAGGTGGCAATGAGAAATGCACAGCTAAATATAAAGTTGGTGCTGTTTCAAGTGGCCATAAGCTTGGATGCTTTTTTTGTAAAAGTTCTGGCATTGCTGTTTTTGGTGAATGGTCTGATGTATTAAATAGTAAATGTGATGGTGGTAACTGGGAACTTCAAACTAATATCAATTCTAAAAAATCATGTGTTTTTAGTTGCAATGATAAAAATAGTTGTGAAAATGTAAACTGGCTAGCTAAATGTGAATATGAACAACTTAATGTTTCTAATGGAGAAACTAAAGGACAACTTAGTCTTTATTTTAATCAAAACTATATGAAAGTTTTTATTGATGGTTCTGAAATAGATTCAGATATTAAAAATAAAATCAAACTTAAAACTTTATTAGAAAATTATAATAATAGAAAGAAAGGTGCTAGTGGGTGCCCTACATTTATTTATTATATTGATCGTCATTATGTAGATGCATATACTGAAAGTATTTCAAAAGAACTCACTTTAAGTTCAAAAAAGTTTTCTTTATCTAGTGATTGTGATACAAATACTGTTTGTAGTGATAAAATGTATAAATTAAAAGTTAAATCTTCAGATGATGATAATTTTCAGCAAAAGGATTATGATAGTTGCGATGAATTAATAGGTTCTAGTACTAAAGAATTAATTAATAATATAATGAAATGGATAAGGATTGCAGTTCCACTTTTATTGATTGTACTTGGCATTTTTGATTTCGCAAAAGCAACTTTTTCATTAAAAGAAGAAGATATAAAGAAAAATAGAGAAATATTTATTAAGAGAATTGTGGCTGCTGTTTTAGTTTTTCTAGCACCAATTTTGGTAAATTTAATATTAGATTTGGCAAATAGTGTATGGGGCTGGATAAGTCCTGAAACATGCATAAAATAGATGGGAGGCAGTGAATATGATAATATTGAGTGTTGAATCGGTGGCACGTGATGCTCTCAGGAGCTTGATGCTTTCTTTATGTAATATCATATATAGATTAATATCTTTTGTTTATGAGGTGTTTTATAATTTAGGAACAGCAAGACTTTTGTTTGATAGTGATGTTCAACCGATATTTAGAAAAGTAGGGTTGATTATTGGATTGTTTATGGTATTTAGAGTTGCGTTTGCTTTTATTCAGTATGTTGTTAATCCGGATACAATGTTTGATAAGCAAAAAGGTATTGGCAAAATTATAGTTAAAGTTATTGTTTCAATAGTTTTGTTAGGAAGCACACAATATCTTTTTAATGCTGCTTTTACAATTCAAAACAAAATATTAGAGTCACAAATATTAGAAAAGGTTATTCTTGGTGGAGAGTATACAGAAACTGAAAGTGGAATGAGAGACTTTGGTTCAAATCTAAGTTCAACATTTTTTACTTCATTTTATAGAATTAATGATGATTCAAATTTGGCAAATTCAGAAACTTATAATTTATGTAAAAATATATTAGGTGAGAATAATGAAGAACTAAAAGAAAACATCAGAACAAGTTCTGGTTCTATAACTGGTACAGGTGCCAATGTATGTTTAAATTTAAAATCAGAATATAATAATGACGATAGTAATATTGATGAAGCAATTTCAAAAAATAAAATTGATAAGGAAGAATATATTATTAATTTTGATGGCGATGGATTGGTTGCATTATTGGTAGGCGGACTTTGCTTGTATACTGGATTTATGTTTACTTTTCAAGTTGCAGTTAGATTAATTCAACTAGCATATCTTGAATTAATTGCACCAATTCCAATTATTATGTATATAACTCCTAAAGGTGATGAGCAACTAAAAAAATGGGGAACTCAATGTACTACAACGTTTTTAGATTTCTTTTTAAGAGTTGCAATTATATATTTTGCAAAATTTATTGTTGAAATTATTCTAAATTCTAATGCTTTAAACATATATGCTGATTCTAATGGCTTTGAAAGCCTTTATCTTACTTGTATTATGATTATAGCAACATTAATTTTTGTTAAAAAGGTTCCTAATTTATTGAAAGAAATATTCCCTTCACTTGGTGGTGCTGCTGCATTTGATTATGGTTTAAGTTTTAAAAAGCAAGTTGTTGAACCTTTAAAATGGGCCTATAATACACCACTTGGCTGGGGATTAAAACTTGGAAAAAAAGCTGCAGTTGCTGGTATTGGAGCCATAGATAGAAAAATGCATGGTTTGCCAAAGCCAAGGAATAAATTACTACAATGGTTTGATAAGTTGACTCCAGGACGTGCTGAATATATTAAAAACAGAAATCAAGCTATTGCTGACCGAAAAGAAAGGGAAAGAAAATATGAACTTGGTAGAAAGTATGCTACAGATTCCCAATATTCATATACCGATAGTGATGGTGAAAGAAAACTAAATGCTGAAAAAGCCTTTAAAAATAAAGAATACATTAATTCATATAATGAATTAAAGAAAGCTAAGAAAAACAGAAGTATTGCTCAGAGTGAACTAGAAAGTGCTCAAAGAGAAGCAAGTGCAGCCTACAGTCTTTCAAGAAATAAAGATGAATCGGATAAAGATTATAAAGCAAGAAGAGATAAAGCGATTGCAGTTGCTGAAGCTAAAGTAGATAAAGCAAGAAAGAAATTTAATTCTATGGATGGAATATTTGAGCAAGTAAAAGCTAAGCATGAAAGCATTAAGAAAATATATACAAAAGATGCCCAAATTGAAGATGCATTTAAATATTATCAAGACATTAATGAAACTCAAAAACCATTTGATGATGAAAATGGATCAGATGGAAATACAGGTGGAGGCCAAGGCGGAAGTCAAGGCGGAGGCCAAGGAGGAAGTCAAGGCGGAGGCCAAGGCGGAGGCCAAGGAGGAAGTCAAGGCGGAAGTCAAGGCGGAAGTCAAGGTGGAGGCCAAGGAGGAAGTCAAGGCGGAAGTCAAGGCGGAGGCCAAGGAGGAAGTCAAGGCGGAAGTCAAGGCGGAGGCCAAGGTGGAGGCCAAGGCGGAGGCCAAGGCGGAAGTCAAGGCGGAGGCCAAGGTGGAAGCAATACTAAAATTAAGTATCCAACATCTTTTGCAGATGCAATGTTAATATTTGGATTTTCACTTAGTGATAAAGATAAAATAAGTTCAAAAGATGTAAGAAAAAGATTTATTCAATTGTCAAAGAAACACCATCCTGATCTTAATCCTAATGATCCTAATGCCGAAGAAAATTTTAAAAGTATAAATCGTGCTTATGAGTTACTTTGCGAAGTATATGGAAGATAATAAAAGGAGTGTGATACATAGTGAATGGATATTTAGTACCTGCTAATGCTAAGAGGGGTACATTGATATTTAATATATTTAGACCAGTAGACTTAATAATGTTTAGTGTTGGTGCTGGGTTATCATTATTGCTATTAATGATAACTCAGTCATCAAGTACATTAGTTGTAATACTATCTTGTCTACCAGTAGGTATAACTGGTTTACTAGTAGTACCGATACCAAATTATCATAATGTACTTTGTGCAATACAAAGCATATTAAGATTCTACAATGAAAGAAGAAATTATATATGGAGAGGTTGGTGTTTTTATGGCGAATTTGGAAGCGAAGACAAAAACAAAAAGTAATTCTAAATATACTGAAGATTGGATACCTATTAGAAATATTTCTAATGGTATGATAGTATTAGATAATAAAAAGAAAGTAACAGGTGTTAAAATAAGACCTAGAAATATCTTTATATTAGATCAAGGTACTCAGGATAATGTATTAATAGCATTAAAAAACTTTTATAATATGATTGATTTTGAGTTTTGGCTTATATCAGCAGACCGTCCAGTAGACTTAAATAATTACTTAGCTAGATTACAATTATTATATAATCAGACTCCTAATCCAGCAGTTAGAAAGTTAATTAATCAAGATATTGATAAAGCCAATGATTTTATGAATAATAATATTACTGATACTGAGTATTATATCTTATTTAAAGAAAAGAATGATGATTTAATTCAGAAAAGACTTAGAACATTAGTTACTGGATTAGCTAATGCAGGACTTGAAGCTACTCAAGTATCAAATGATGATTTAAGAATAATATTAGATAATTTTCTTAATAGTGGAATGACTACTAATTTTGGGACGGTGATTTCGTAATGAGTTTTAAAAGTGAACTAGCTCCTAAAGGATTGCAATTTAATCCTTCTGATTTTGTAATAAGTGATAAGTATGCAACTATACTTACTGTAATATCTTATCCTAGATTTATTGGTCCTGGATATCTATCTAATTTAACAAATATGTCTGGTGTTAAGTTAGTTATTAAACATATTCCAGTACCATTTACTGTACTTGCTAAAATGTTAAATAAAGAAATATCAGATTTAAGAAGTAGATATCAACAAGAAAAAGATAGAACCATTCAAGAAAGAATAAGACAAGATGTTGACTCTTTAGAATATTTTATTCAACAGTTTACTGCTTCACAAGCTAAGACTTTTGATTTTCAAATGCATATTATGATAACTGCTAATACTAGAGAAGAACTTGAAATGAAAAAAGTAAATATTAAAAACTATATGGATGCTATGGAACTTAGAGCAGTACCATTAAGATTTGAACAGGAGAGAGTACTTAAGTCTATACTTCCAATATTTGAAAAACAGCCTATTGAGGATAGAATAGGTACTCCTATGCCATCACCAACAATGGCTGCTATGTATCCTTTTATATTTGATAGTATTAAAGATGATGGTTTATCTACTTTACTTGGTGTAGATTTCTCTGGCGGTGTAGTATTATTTAATCAGTTTTTATATCAACTTAAGAAAGAAAGCAATAGAAATAATGCTAATATGATTATTTTAGGTACATCAGGTAGTGGTAAATCTACAGCGGCTAAATTAATTCTTAGAAGTCATATCCGAAATGGCTACCAAATAGTAGCAGTCGATCCTGAAGGTGAAATAAGTGAAATGACTAGGATGTATGGCGGTGATGTTGTAGATCTTGGTAAAGGCGGAGAATACGGAATGGTAAATCCACTTGAAGTAATTATGGATGCTGATGAGAATGAGATTAGAAATGGTTTAGGATATACTGTTTTAAATAAAACATTACAATCTTTAAAAGCATTTATGAAATATTATTCTCCTGATATTGAAGAAGATGTACTAGCTTTATTTAGTGGTGTAGTGCAAGATACTTATGCTAGATTTGGTATTACATTTACTTCAGACTTTTCTAAGTTTACATCAAAAGATTATCCAACCTTTAGTGATGTATATATTACTGTTACTAGTAAATTAACATCTATGACTGAGAAAACTCATGAAAGAGATGTAATGGAAAGACTAGAGTTAAAATTAAGACCATTAGTTAGAGAATTAAAGTATTATTTTAATGGACATACATCAATAAATACAGAAAGCGATTTTCTAGTATTTAATATTAAAGAATTAATGAATTCTGATGCTAATATAAGAAATGCTTTACTATTTAATGTACTTAAGTTTGCTTGGGGATTGTGTTTAAATCCAAATGTAAATACTGTATTATCAGTAGATGAGGCTCATGTTTTACTAGGAGCTAAAAATGAACTTGGTGCTGAATTCTTAGCTCAAGTACAAAGAAGAGCTAGAAAATATAATACTGGTACTATTATAATTACACAACAACCTTCAGACTTTGTAGCAGATGGAATATTAATGCATGGTAAAGCAATATTTGACAACTCATCTTATTATTTAGTAATGGGATTAAAGAAACAAGCAGTAGAAGACTTAGCTATGTTAATAGATTTGAATGATAATGAAAAAGAGTCAATAAAAAGATTTAGTCAGGGTGAAGCATTATTTGTATGTGGTAATAGAAGAATGCAAATAAATGTAATAGTAACTGAAGATGAATTAGAGTCATTTGGCTCAGGTGGTGGTTTATAACTACTATTAGGTGGTGAGAATTATGGAAGAAAAAGAAACTGAAAATAGTAAAACAAAAATGTTATGGAAAAGTTTACCGTTAAAGATAAAACTAATAATAATTGGTGTTGCTATTACGTGTTTCTTTTTCTTAATAATTTTTGTTGTATTATTTTCGGTATTTGTGGATGTTGGATTAATTGATATTGCTGAAGGAACTACAGGAAGTGGTAGTAGTAATTATTCTTATATTAGTTCTTCAACTAGTTATTGGTGGCCTATTGGTAGTAATGAAACTACTAGTGTAGGTGGAGCCTTATTTGCTGGAGGAGATCCAGTTGATACTGTTATTACTTCTTATTTTGGCGGTAGAATCCATCCCATCACTGGAGAAAAAAGTAATCATACTGGTACGGATATTGCTTCTTACGGTGGGGCTAATTTAAATATTATAGCAGTTCAAAGTGGTACAGTTATTTATCCTACTAAGAATGATAAAGTTAATTGTTCATCATCAGGTAATGATTTATCTTGCGGTGGTGGATATGGTAATTATGTCATGATTCAACATGCTGATGGTAATATTTCTTTATATGCACATTTATATGAAAATAGTATTACGGTTAGTGCTGGTGATCAAGTTGGTCAAGGACAAGTTATAGGAAAAATGGGAAACAGTGGTCGTTCTACTGGAACACATTTACATTTTGAAATAAGAAAAAATGGTCAGAGAGTAGATGGACTTAACTATGTTTCTGAAGAGAATCCTAGACCTAAAGATAATAAGGGATATGTTGGAGGTAATGATAATCAACAAGCTGTTTGTTTATCTTTAAAGAATGCTGGTTACTCTAATAATTCAATAGCGGGTATTATGGGTAATCTTAAGGGTGAAAATTCAGCATTTAATCCTAGTTTAGTTAATGAAATTGATTGTGTAGGTATTGCACAGTGGTGTTTTGGAAGAAAAGATAATTTAAAATCTACTTATGGTAATGATTGGAATAAGATTAATTCACAAGTTGAATACTTATTATATGAATTAAACGATAGATATCCAACAATAAGAAATTATTTAATGGAAAATCATACTATTGATGATACAACTTATTATTTTTGTATGAATTTTGAGAGACCTGGAGAGGGACCATGTAAGGCTGGTAATAGGCAAAAATTTGCTAATGAATTAATAACTTATATTAATAATGGTTGTAATTAAGGAGATAAGATGAAAAAAGATGATATTAGAACTTTTGTAGTAATAATTATAATTTGTACTTTGATAACAGGATTAGTTTTGTTTTTAAATAGGAAAAGTAATAGTGAAAAATTAGAAGTTGTTGATGAATATAATAATTTTTTTACAATAACTAATTATGTTAATAATTATTTGGAATATTCTTCTACTTATAATGCTAGTAAATTATATGATGTTTTATATTCTGATTATATTGATAGCAAAGGAATAACTATTAATAATTTATTTGATTATTTAAAAGAATATTCTATTGATACTTCAGTTGAAGTAAATAAGATTGAATATGTTAGTGTTAAAAATAATTATATTTATTATATTCAAGGTAAACTTAATGAAATGACTTTTGATACCACTAATGTTATTGATAATGATTTTAGAATAATTGTAATAGTAGATTTTGATAATTCTACTTATGCTGTATATCCTCTTTCTGATAAAGATGATTACAAAAAGATTATTGATAGTATTAAGAAAATTAATATAGATAGTAATAGTAATAATAGGACTATTAAATCTGATTTAATTACTAAGGAGAAGATTTGTGTATTATATTTATCTGATTATGTTAATAAGTTAAATTATGATATAGAGGAAGCTTATAAATTACTTGATGATACTACTAAGAAAAATTATTCTTTAGAAAAATTTAAAAGTTATATTAATAATAATTTTGATAAGATTACAACTGATGCAGATAAATGTTTATTTGAGACTGTTGGTGATAAGAGAATATATACTGTTATTGATAAGAATGGTAATAGATATGTTTTTAGAGAAAATAGTATTATGAATTATAAGGTTAATTTTTATTTGAATGATGAAGAAAGTGAATCTTAAGTAAATAAAAGAATATCTTGAAAAATAGATGTTCTTTTTTATTCTAAAACATTTACAATTCAAACTATTAATGCTATAATAAGGTTAGTAATTTTGGAGGACGATAAGTGTATGAAAATAAAAGTAGAAAAGAAAGATTTAATAATATTTATAGCCTTTTGTGTATTTTTATTATATTTATGTGCAATAGGTGTATTAAATGCCTCTAGTATAGCAACTGAAGGAAAGTTTTATGGCTTTTTACCATTTAAAGCCTTTACTCCAAGATATATAGGAATGACATTTTTCTTATTTTTAGCAGCCCTAATAGGAATTTTTATGGCCGTAAAATCCTATATCTTTGATCGTGATAAAGGCTTTGGTATTACGATAGGTGGAAAAAAAGAGAAAGGTTATTCAAGATGGGCAACTGATAGAGAATTCAAAAATGGTTTAGTAGAAGTAAACATTAAAGATGAAAAAATAGATGCCGCTGGTATAGCTCTGCATAGTAAGAAAGGCAAAATGTGGGTAGATAATGGTGAAGATCATTATTTAGTAATGGGTGCTACTGGTTCAGGTAAAACTGTAATAGTAGCAAAACCAATGATAAAGTTATTAGCTAAACATAATGAATCAATGATTTTAACTGACCCTAAGGGTGAACTATATGAGGAGACAGCAGAGCTTTTAAAAGCTGAAGGATATAATATAATAACATTAAACTTTAGAGATCCACAGCATGGTAATGCATGGAATCCAATGAGTTTACCATATCAATTATATAAAGAAGGAAATACTGATAAAGCAATAGAATTATTAGATGACTTAGCGTTAAATATATTATATGAAGAAAAAAATAGCGGAGACCCATTCTGGGAAAAAACTGCTGCTGATTACTTTACCGGATTAGCCCTAGGTTTATTTGAAGACGGAACTCCAGAACAAGTAAACTTAAATAGTTTGAATTTAATGTGTAGTTTAGGAGAAGAAAGATTTGGTGGGCCAAACAACAATTACATTAAAGAATACTTTAATGGTAAAGATCCATCAAAACCAGCATATATAAATGCTTCTGGTACAGTATTTACTGCTGACGAAACAAAGCAAGGTATTATAGCTACATTTAAACAAAAAATTAAATTATTCTCTTCTAGAGAAAACTTATCTGAAATGTTATCTTATAGTGATTTTGATATGCGAAATATTGGAAGAAATAAAACTGCTGTTTTTTTAATTGTTCAGGATGAAAAGAAAACATTACATCCACTTGCTACTATATTTATCAAACAATGTTATGAAACACTAATAGATGTTGCCCAAGAAAGTGGTGGAAAGTTACCATTTAGAACTAATTTCATTCTAGATGAGTTTGCTAACATGCCACCTTTAAAAGATGTAACTACCATGGTAACAGCAGCAAGAAGTAGATTAATAAGATTTACATTTATAATTCAGAACTTTGCGCAATTAACTCAAGTATATGGTAAAGAAAATGGTGATACCATTCGTGGTAACTGTAACTTAGTATATTTAATAAGTAGTGAAATAGCAGCCCTAGAAGAAATAAGTAAAATGTGTGGTGAAGTAAAGTCTAAAGAAAAAGAAAAGACTGCTTCGACACCACTTGTTACAGTAAGTGATTTACAAAGATTAAATAAATTTGAAATCATAGTTTTAAGAAGAAGAATGTTTCCATATAAAACTAGATTCCAAACAGACTTTGAGGTAGATTGGGGTAGAACATATCCTAAATCAGTTCCACCAGTACGTCAAAAGAAAGAATTAGAATTATTCGACATAAGAGAATTTGTTAAGGAAAAGAAAAAAGAAAAGATGGAAGCCATGGGAGGTAACCCATTCCCAGGAGCAACTGGTGCAACTCCATTTGGAGCACCAAATCCATTTATGGGAATGTCTAATCCATTTAGTGGAGGATTGCCACCATTTATGAATGCTAATGATAGTTCAGAAGATTCAGATACAAGTTTTAATATAGATGACTTGGTTAAGAAAATAGATGCTAAAATAGCAGAAATAGAAAAAGAAGAGGAACAAACTAAAGAAGTAGAAGAAAAGAAAAATTCACCATTTGAAGAACTAGTTTCAAATAAAACAAATCAAGTAGTAGATGTTCCTTCAGAAGAAGTACATAAAGAAGTGCCTACTGCACCTGCTGTTGAACAAACACCAACAAATGTTGAGCAAACACCAGTAAAAACAGAAACTATATCAAATATGTATCAAGATAATACTAATGATGATGATTTCTTTGATGATTTTTTCAGTGATGATTAAGAGTATTTAAAACTCTTTTTTCTTTTTGTTACAATTAAAATTTGCTTGACAACATTGTAAAACTAAGATACAATTAAATTGTATAGTTTAAATTAAAATTAATAATTTTTTCTATAATATATAATTAAAGAATGGAGGTGTTCAGATGAATGAAACAGTTTTCTCCATTTTACTATTTGTTCTTGGATTAATTGTTGGACTAGTTAGCATTATAGTTATAAATATTTTAAAGAAAAAAAATCAAGAAAAAGAAGCAGATTCAATAATCGAAAAAGCAAAGAAAGATGCAGATAAAATTAAAAGAGAATCTTTATTTGAAACTAAAGAAGAAATACATAAATTAAAAATTGAAGCGGATAAAGAAATAAAAGAGAAAAAAGGCGAAATAAAAGAGCAAGAAGAAAGACTTCTTCAAAGAGAAAATAATATTGATCGCCGTGATTTAGCAATGCAAAATAGAGAAAATTCTCTAGAGGAAAGAGAAAATAACTTATTAGAAAAACAGCAAAAAATTCAAGACGCAAAAGAAGAAATGGAACAGATTAAGAAACAAGAACTAGAAGAATTAGAAAAAATAAGTAAATACAGCAAAGAACAAGCAAAAACTGAAATAATGAAAATCGTTGAAGAAAAAATGTCAAAAGAAATAACAGCATATATCAAAGAAAAAGAGGCTGAAGCCAAATTAGAAGTTGATGAAAAGAGTAAAGAATTGCTAGTAGGCACAATGCAAAAATATTCAGCAGATATTACTAGTGAACAAACAGTATCTGTAATAGCATTACCTAATGATGAAATGAAAGGTAGATTAATTGGTAGAGAAGGAAGAAATATTAGAACAATAGAATCAGTAACAGGTGTTGATTTAATAATTGACGATACTCCAGAAGCTATTGTAATCTCAAGTTTTGATCCATTAAGAAGAGAAATAGCAAGACTTACTCTAGAAACATTAATTAAAGATGGCAGAATTCATCCGGCTAGAATAGAGGAATTATATGCTAAGACATGTGCAGACGTAAGAACCGCTATTAAAGAGTATGGTAAAAATGCTTTATATAAACTTGGATTATCTAAAATGGATCCTGAATTAGTAGAAATAGTAGGAAAGTTACACTTTAGAAGTAGTTATGGACAAAATGCCTTAAAGCACTCTATGGAGGTTGCTAATTTATCCGGCATATTAGCAGGTGAATTAGGAGAAAATGTCAATCTTGCTAAAAGAGCAGGTTTACTTCATGATATTGGAAAAGCAATTGATTTTGAAATGGAAGGAAGCCATGTAAAAATCGGTGCTGATCTAGCTAAAAAATATGGCGAAGATGAAGTTGTTATAAATTCTATAGCTTCTCATCATGGAGATGTACCACCAACAAGCATTATAGCGTCTATTGTTTCAATAGCAGATTCAATCTCAGCATCACGTCCAGGTGCTAGAAATGATTCTTCAGAAAATTATATTCAAAGATTAGAAGAATTAGAAGCAATAGGTAATGATGTTTCCGGTGTCGAAAAAGCATATGCCGTTCAAGCTGGTAGAGAACTTCGTGTAATGGTAAAACCTGAAGAAGTAGACGATTTAACAGCATATCAAATAGCTAGAGAAATCAAAGAAAAAATAGAAAATGAATTAAAATATCCTGGTACTATAAAAGTAACAGTAATAAGAGAAACAAGATGCACAGAAGAGGCTAAATAGTCTTTTCTGTTTTCTCTAAAGGAGTATAATTATGCTAGAAAAATTAACATTAGAAGAAAAAATTGGTCAAATGTTTATGTTTGGAATAAACAGTTTCAATACAGAAGGAATTTTAGAATTAATCAAAAACAATCAAATAGGAGGAGTAATTCTTTATAAAAAAAATTATTCCTCTTATAGTGAAATGTTAACTTTAATCAATAAATTAAAAGATGCTAATAAAGGAAATAAAATACCCTTATTCGTAGCGGTAGATGAAGAAGGTGGTCGCGTAAACAGAATGCCATCAGAAATCAAGAATTTAAAAAGTATTAATAAATTTTCTAAGTTAGAAGACAAGAAATTAATAAAAAAACATTCTGAAATAATATCCAAAATGTTATATAATACTGGTATCAATATGAATTTTGCTCCAGATTTAGATATCGATAATAATTCATCAAGTAAAGTTATAAAAGATAGATGTTTTTCTGATAATGTTGATATAGTAAAAGAATATGGAATACTATATATGGAAGAAATGCAAAAAAATAATGTAATTTCTATTATTAAGCATTTTCCAGGACATGGAATAACAAAAAAAGATTCTCACATATTATTACCGTATACTTTTAATTATAAAGAAGTATTAAATAAGCATATATTACCATTCAAAGAAGCAATAGATAATGGTTGTGATGGTATAATGATAAGTCACATAGTTATAAGAAAACTAACCCAAGGATTACCATCATCCTTATCAAAAAAATTAATAAAAGAATATTTAAGAGAAAAACTTCATTATGACAATTTAGTAATAACTGATGATATAAGAATGAAACCAGTTGATTTATTATATAAAAGTGTTTCATTAAAGAAAGCTTTTACATCGGGAGCAGATATTATCCTATTTAAATATCGTAAAGAAGATTACAAAGTAATAAATAAAGTAATAAAAATGGTAAAAACAGGTAAAATAAAAGAAGAAGATATCGACAAATCAGTGACTAGAATACTCAGAATAAAAGAAAAATATAATATATCAGATAAGAAGAAGATAAATGGTTGTAATATTGAAGAATTAAATAAACAAATAGAAGAATTAAACAGTATTTTAAATTAAATATCTAAAATAGATGTTTAATTTTTCTTTATTTTTATACATAAAAATGTTATAATGTATATAGATAATTAACAGGAGGTAAAAAAGCATGGGATTATTTAATAAGATAAAAAATGTCTTTTTAAAAGACAAAGAGGCAGCAAAATATGAAGAAGGACTTACTAAAACAAGAAAAGAATTTTCAACTGAATTAGCTAAGTTATCCAAGAAGTATAAGAATATTGATGATGATTATTTTGAGGAATTAGAAAATATTCTAATAATGGCAGATATTGGTGTAAATACAGTTGTAAAATTTGTTGATAAATTAAAGAAAAGAGTAAAGGAAGAAAATATAAAGGATAGTGAAACTCTAAAAGAAATAATAATTGATGAACTATTAATAATGTATGTAAATAATGGCGTTTTAAAAAGTAAAATAAATTATAGTGAAGAAGGGCCAACCGTAATTCTCTTTATTGGTGTTAATGGAGTTGGAAAAACAACAAGCATCGGAAAAATTGCCAATAAATTAAAAAAAGAAGGCAAAAAAGTTCTATTAGTAGCGGGGGATACCTTTAGAGCAGGTGCCATCGAACAAATAGAAGAATGGGGAAAAAGAACCAATATTGATGTTGTTAGCACTAAATCAAAAGATCCATCAGCGGCAGTATATGATGGCGTTGACAAAGGAATAAAAGAAAATTATGATGTAATCCTAATAGATACAGCAGGAAGACTTCAAAATAAAGTAAACTTAATGAATGAATTATCCAAAATGAATTCCGTAATAAAAAAACTGATTCCTAATGCTCCACATGAAACACTTTTAGTAGTAGATGCTACTTCAGGACAAAACGGAATATCACAAGCCAAAGCCTTTAGTGAAGTAACAGATATAACAGGAATAGTCTTAACCAAATTAGATGGAACAGCTAAAGGTGGCATAGTTCTTGCTATTAAAGAAGAAGTAAATATACCAGTAAAATATGTAGGGCTAGGAGAACAAGAAGATGATTTAGAAGCCTTTGATATTGAAAAGTATATTTATGGCTTATTTAAAGATTTATAAGAAATAGAAAGGGAGATAAAAAATGAAAAAAGAAGAAAAAATATCAAAAATAAAAAATAAAACAAAAAAGAAGAAAGAAGAAAAATATAAATTAGTAGACGCTGAAAGATTAAAAAAAGTAGAACTAATAATATCTTTAATAGTAGGAATTATATTCCTAGTATTATTAGTCCTTTCCATAATAAATGTTATCTTTTTACCAGCAACACTAATATTATTTGCTTTATTCTTATTTTGCATTTGCTACTATTACATTGAAGATGAATCAAAGAAAAAAATGGTATATATACTATTTGGATTAGGAGTATTACTAATAGTTATTGAAGTAATATATACATTAGTAAAAATAATTTAATGGAAAAAAGAGAATATTTAATAATACTATATGATTTCTATAGTGAACTATTAAGTGATAAACAAAAAGAACATTTTGAAGATTATTATTTTAATAATTTATCATTAGGAGAAATAAGTGAAAATGAAAATGTAAGTAGAAATGCTATTCATAAAAGTATAAAGTCAATAGAAAATAAATTATATTTTTATGAAGAAAAATTAAAATTATATCAAAAGTCACAAGAGTTAAATACACTATTAGCGAATATTAAAGATGAAAAATTAAAGAAAGATATAAAAAATATATTGTAGGAGAATACCATGACAAATCGAAAATATAAAATGTATTATGATTATAAAAAAAGAACAAACGGTGGTTTTTTAGATGCCATCTTTCTATCTGGCATAATGGTAAGTGGATTAATATTAATCCTTCTCTCACTAGGAGGCAAATAAATGGAAAGTATATTAGAAAGATTTTCGGATAATTTAACTGATGTAGAATACATAACAAATCCTGCTATAGCAAGGGATGAAGAAATAAAAAAATTAATTTTAGTACTACTAACACCAGAAAAATCAGCTGTACTAGTAGGTAAGCCAGGTATTGGTAAAACCGCTATAGTTGAGGGCCTAGCTTATCGTATTCAAAGGCATGAAGTACCAAAAGCCTTAGATGGTTATACTATATATCGTGTCAATACAACAGCATTATTAACTAATGATGGTGAAGAAAATAGAGTCCTTAAATTAGTAGAAGAATTAAAACAAAAAGAGAAAGTAATTTTATTTATTGACGAAATACATACATTAATAGGTAATGATGCAGCAGGAGCCTTAGACCTAGCCAATATGTTTAAAGAAGGACTAAGTCGTGGAACAATTAAAATGATCGGTGCTACTACAACATATGAATATGAAAAATATATCATGCGTGATAAAGCCTTCTTAAGAAGATTTGAAAAAGTAGATGTATCAGAACCAACTGAAGAAATGACCGTAGAAATTCTTTTAAAAACATTACCCAAATTAGAAAAACAAACAGGAGTAATTCTTCCTTATACCGATTTTATTAAGGAAAAAATAATGAAATTCATTGTAAATATGACAACAGAATTTAAAAGAGTATATGAAATATCATCTAGATATCCTGATATAGCTTTAGTAATATTAAGACAATGTTTCTCTAATGCTATATATGAAGATCGTAAAACAATAGATTTTAAAAATATATACGATGCTGTAAGAACAACCAAAGCCGTATATCCAGATGTAATAAAAAAAGAATTAGTAAACTTTAAAGAAATATTTAAAGATGAATTAAAAGCAGAAAATATAGTTATAGAATAGGAATTTAAAGTTCCTATTTTATTAATTAATTGTGGATTTCTTATTTAACTGTGGAATAAAAAACTTTAAAAAATATTCAAAAAGTAATATAATAAATTAGAGAGGTGAAACAATGAAATTAGAAAAAATATTAAATAACATTGATTATAAATTAATAAAAGGAAGTCTAGATACCGAAGTATCAGGATTATACTATGATTCCAGAAAAGTAACTAATGGTTCAGCTTTTATATGCTTATCAGGAACTCAAGTAGATGGTCATGATTATATAAAATCCGCTATTGAAAAAGGAGCAACAACAATCATTATCGAAAAAGATGTTGAAGTACCTGAAGATGTAACTGTAGTAAAATTACCAAATACTAGAAAGAATTTATCATTATTAGCCATAAACTATTTTGATAATCCTGCTAGTAAATTAACTATGATAGGAATAACAGGAACCAAAGGTAAAACAACAACATCATGGATGATTAAGAATATTCTTGAAGAAGATGGTCACAAGACTGGAGTTATAGGTACAATGGGAGTATTTATCGGAAACACTCATTACGATACCGTAAATACAACTCCTGAAAGTTATGATATACAAAAATATCTAAAAGAAATGGTAGATGATAAAGTAGAATATGCTATTATGGAAGTATCATCTCAAGCTTTAAAAGTAGGAAGAGTAGAGGGCCTTTCCTTTGATTACGGAGTATTTACTAACTTAACTAAAGACCATATTGGTGAAGGAGAACACGAGAATATGGAAGACTATATTTATAGTAAAAGCCTATTATTCCAAAAATGCAAACATGGTATACTAAACATTGATGATATCCACTATGAAGATATGATAAAAAATAGTACTTGTGATATACATACCTTTGGTAAAAATAAAGAAGCTAATCTTTTAATAGATAATATCAAATTATTAAGAAAAGAACATTTTATAGGACTAGAACTAAATACTAAAGGAATCATAGAAGATACTTTTCTAGTAAATACACCAGGAGAATTCTCAGCTTATAATGCTTCTAGTGCTATTTTAACAACATATCTAATAGGATGCAAAGTAGAAAATATTAAAAAAGCCCTATCAAAAGTAGCAGTAAAAGGAAGAGCAGAAATAGTACCAGTATCTAGTAAATATAGTGTTATAATAGATTACGCCCATAATGGAGTATCAATGCAAAGTATACTAGAGACTATGAGAGCGTATAATCCAAAAAGAATAGTAAGTTTATTTGGCTGTGGTGGAAATAGAAGTAAAGAGCGTCGCTATGACATGGGCGAAATATCCGGAAGACTAGCAGATTTTACCATAGTAACTGAAGATAATTCTAGATATGAAGATATAAATGATATCATGAATGATATCGAAATAGGCTTAAAGAAAACATCCGGAAAATACATAAAAATACCAAGTCGTAAGGATGCTATAAAATATGCTATTGATAATGCAAAAGAAGGAGACATAATTCTTTTGTTAGGAAAAGGTCATGAGACATATCGTGAAATAAATGGTGTAAGAGAACATTTAGATGAAAGAGAAATAATAAAAGACATCTTAAATAACAAATAAATATTTACAATAAATAAAATATCTGCTAATATATAATTAAAGAAAAGGAGAGTGCAGAAATGTTACCATTTAAAAGAGCAAACATCTTATTACCAAAAGATGTAGACATGACCAAATGGTCAGTAGTAGCTTGTGACCAATATACAAGTGAACCAGAATATTGGAAAGAAGTAGAGGATGTAGTAGGTTCTTCACCATCTACTCTTAATCTAATCTTACCAGAATTATATTTAGAAGAAGAAAATGTTGAAGAAAGAATCAAAAAGATAAATTTAACAATGGAAGACTATTTAAAAGAAAATGTCTTCCAAGAATATCCAAATACCATGATTTATCTAGAAAGAAAACAAAGTGATGGTAAAGTAAGAGAAGGATTAATGGGAATGGTTGACTTAGAAGACTATTCTTATGAAAAAGGTTCTCAAACACTAATAAGAGCAACTGAAAAAACCGTAATTGAAAGAATACCACCAAGACTAAAAGTAAGAGAAAATGCTCCCTTAGAATTACCACATATAATGATTTTAATAGATGATGAAAAGAAAAATATTATCGAAAGTTTAAAAAACAAAGTAACAACTAAAGATATCGTTTACGACTTTGACCTAATGGAAAATGGAGGTCACATTAAAGGTTATAACTTATCTGATGAAGTAATTAAAGATATCGAAAAAGGATTAGAAGGCCTTATGGATAAAGATTACTTTGAAAAGAAATATAATGTTAAAGATAAAGGAATACTACTATTTGCAATGGGAGATGGAAATCATTCATTAGCAACCGCTAAAGCAAATTATGAAAACCTAAAGAAAACTATGAGCAAAGAAGAATATTTAAATAATCCAGCTAGATATGCCTTAGTAGAAATAGTAAACTTACATAGTGAAGCTTTAGAATTTGAACCAATACATAGAGTAATATTTAATACAGATGTAAATAACTTAATTGAAGAATTAAATAAATATTATGATATCAATGAAGAAGGAAAAGGGGAATACTTTGAATTGGTAACAAAAGATTTTGATAAAAAATTATATATTAGTAATCCCAAATCTAATATAGCAGTAGGTTCCATTCAAATGTTCTTAGATGAATACCTAAAAGATCATGAAGGAAAACTAGATTATATTCATGGCGATGAAACAACTAGAGGTATGGGCAAAGAAGAAAATAATGTAGCCATTCTATTTGAAGCAATGCCTAAAGAAGAATTATTTAGAACTGTAATATTAGATGGTGCCTTACCTAGAAAAACATTCTCTATGGGACATAGTTATGATAAGAGATTCTATTTAGAAGCAAGAAAAATAAAATAATAAAATTAACCAAATTTAGGTTAATTTTTTTTAATTATATGTTATACTTATAGTAGGTGATAAAAATGAAAAAGTTAAATATTTTTTGTATAATAATAGGCATAATATGCCTCTTAGTAGCGGGTTACATAGTAACAGATAAAATATTAATAAAAGAAGATAATAAAATAGAAATAGATGAAGAAAAAGAACTAAAAGATATAAATAGTCATTTATCTAAAATAGGTTCTCCTCTTGGTTGGTTAATAGTAAAAGAAGGTATTGATAGTCAAGATGATAATGGTAAATATAGTCCTAAATATAATTATAATTACCTAGAAAAATATGAAAATAGACAATTATTTGTTATGGAATATATATTAAGTTATCAAGATAATATAAATAGTTTTACAGTTTTATCAGCAGGAGACCAGTCTGTAGTAGAAGATACTCCTACTAGTGATTTTACTTTAGCATATTTAGATTACAAGATATTTAATAAATACTATAAAGAATTACTAGGAGAAGATTTTAAAATAACTAAAGGCAAAATGGGTAATACTAAGTATGATAAAGATTATGTTTACTTTGATAATAGACATCCTGGTAGTAATGGTGTATATGTATCAATGATTACTAGTGATAAAGTAGAATATAAAAAAGGAGAATATATAGCAAGTATTAAAGTTACTTATAGTACTAGACTAGCAGATATTCTAGATAAAGAAACTAGTGATGGTATAATATCATATACAAAAGATGGCAATAATAATATTATATTAAAATCATTTATATTAAAGAAGTAGAGAGTTATCTCTTTTTCTTTTGCCCTTACAGCCTTATATAAAATAAGTCTTTCAGGGTATGACAGAGCCTAAGGTCTCTGTCATAGCACTTTTGTTATAAAATTCATGAAAAATATTTACTTATTTAGCATAATATGGTACTATATAAATGGCTTTTCAAAAAATATACACAAATATTGATTTAATAATCCCAGTGCCTAATAGGTGGATATTAAAAAAGAGATATTTGGAAGCAAAACGAAAGGAGAGTGTTTAATATGACAGTAGTATCTATGAGCTATTTGTTAGAAGCAGGAGTTCACTTTGGTCATCAAACTAAAAGATGGAATCCTAAAATGAAAGAGTATATTTATAACTCTAGAGATGATATTTATATCATTGACTTACAAAAAACTGTTGCTAAAATGGAAGAAGCATATGAAGCATTAAATAAAATAGCAGCAGAAGGAGGTAAAGTTCTATATGTAGGAACTAAAAAACAAGCCCAAGAAGTATGTAAAGAAGAAGCAGAAAGAAGTAACATGTATTACATGACTGAAAGATGGTTAGGAGGAACATTAACAAACTTCAAAACTATCAGAAGAAGAGTAAATCGTCTAGAAGAAATCGAAAAAATGGAAAAAGATGGTACATTTGATAGATTACCTAAGAAAGAAGTAGTAGGACTTAAGAAAGAATACGAAAAATTAAATAAAAACTTATGTGGTATTAGGGAAATGACTAAATTACCACAAGCAATCATTATTGTAGATTCAACTAAAGAATATAATGCAATAAGAGAAGCTAAAAAATTAGGTATTCCAGTATTTGGTCTAATTGACACTAACTGTGATCCAGACGATGTAGATTATGTACTTCCAGGAAATGATGATGCTGTAAGAAGTATCAAAGTAGTACTTGGTTCATTAACAAATGCTATTATTGAAGCAAATGGTGGAACTATTATTGATTATGTAAGTGAAGATGATAAAAAGCCTGTTAAAGAAAAAACTTTTGCTAAAAAAGATAAAAAAGAAGTAAAAGAAACTAAAGAAGTTACTGAAAAAGAAGAAATCAAAGAAGAAAAGCCAGAATTAGATTTAAATATCTTAACAGTAGCAGAACTTAGAGATTTAGCTAAGAAAAAAGAAATCAAAGGCTATTCAAAAATGAAAAAAGAAGAATTAATTGAAAATTTAAAATAAGGAGGAATACTATGATTACTGCAAATATGGTAAAAGAGTTAAGAGAAGCAACAGGAGCAGGAATGCTAGATTGTAAAAAAGCTCTTACTGAAACAAATGGTAATATGGAAGAAGCAATTACTTGGCTTAGAGAAAAAGGAATTTCTAAAGCTGCTAAAAAGCAAACAAGAATTGCTGCTGAAGGATTAGCTAAGGCTAAAGTAGAAGGAAATAAAGCTGTTATTGTTGAAGTAAATTCAGAAACAGACTTTGTTGCTAAAAATCCAGAATTTACTGGATTAGTAGATTTAATTGCTACTGCAATTTTAAGTAGTAATGTAAAAACAGTTGAAGAAGTAATGAAATTAGAAGTAGAAGGTAATACTATTGAAAATATTATTATTGACAAAACTGCTACTATTGGAGAAAAATTATCATTTAGAAGATTTGAACTAGTAGAAAAAGAAGATAATCAAGTATTTGGCACTTATTCACATATGGGTGGAAAAATTGTTACATTAGCAGTTTTAGAAGGAACTGATGAAGAAGTAGCAAAAGATGTTGCTATGCAAATAGCGGCTATGAGACCACTATATTTAGATAAAGATTCAGTACCTACTGAAAGAGTAGAAAAAGAAAGAGAAATCTTAACTGAACAAGCAGAGAATGAAGGACTAGATGCTAATAAATTACCTATGATTGTAAATGGAAGATTAAATAAATTCTATGAAGAAGTATGTTTATTAGATCAAGGCTTTGTAAAAGAAAACAAAATGAAAGTATCTAAATATGTAGAAAGCAAAAATATGAAAGTATTATCTTTCGTAAGATACGAAGTTGGCGAAGGTATGGAAAAAAGAGAAGAAAACTTTGCTGATGAAGTTGCAAAACAAATGAATGTATAAAATTAGAAACAGAAATGTTTCTTTTTTTCTTGCTCTAATATTGCTATTATGATATACTTAAATTGAACATAAAGTAAGGAGGAAAATGAATTTATGTACGACTATGATTTATATGATTATTCAGCAGGAGTATCCACAACATCATCAATAGGAACATTTCCATTAATAGGAGGAAGTCTAGCTTCTATACTAATAATAGTTAGTTTGTGGAAAATCTTCAAAAAAGCTGGTAAACCAGGATGGGCTTCTATAGTACCAATATACAATATGATAGTACTATTAGAAATCACAGAATTACCATTATGGTATATAGTACTATTCTTTATACCATTTGCTAACATATATGCATTATTTAAAATATACATTGAGTTAGCACATAAATTTGGAAAGTCTACAGGCTTTGGAGTAGCAACAGTATTCTTTAGTATTGTATGTCTTCCAATATTAGCATTTAGTAAAACAGCAGAATATAAATAAAAAATCGATTAGAAATTCTAATCGACTTTTTTTCCACAATTTTCACAAAACTTAGCATCAGGTTTTAATTTAACTCCACATCCTAAACAATACTTTTCGTTGTTTGTATTCTCAGAACCAAAAGGGCCATTAGGACTAACAGAAACAGTATTATCGAATTGATAGTTGTTAGATAAACCTAGTACCATTGCAATAATTGGAGAAAATAATGTTCCTAAAATAGCAATTGGTACATGATTTTGTTTCATTTTCTTTCCTATATTCCAGAAGATAAAGAATCTAGCTACTAAGGTTGCAATATTAGCAACATAATCAAGGCCGTTAATTTTTAACATACCAAGAATAGTGCCAGAAATAGCAATAAGGAAATACCACCAATTAAGTCCAGATATTTCTACAAGTACATATGTATTATAAAACGGAATAATAGCTTCCCATCCTTGCTTTCCAGCCTTTTTAAACAATTTCCAAAGTCCAATAACATAAACCACATATAATGCTATAACCAAAAGCAATATAAATATAGATCCTCCTAATATTAAACTTGTTATCATAATCTACTCCTTTCATTATAAATATATCAAAAAATAATGATAATTACAATGATTTATTAATAATTTATTGTAATTAAATATTTGTTGTTAGAATATTCTTTAGTAGGGTGATATCATTGTTTAGTAAGAATATACATAAAAGAATTAAAATAGTATTACTAATAGTAATAGTAGTATTTATTATAATAATAGCTAAAGTATTTTATATAGAAGTAATAGATTATAAGAAACTTAATAAATTAGCAAACGGATTATGGAGTAGAAATTTACCAATAGAAGCCGATAGAGGTAAGATATATACCATAGATGGTGAATTATTAGCAGGTAATGTAACAACTACGTCATTAGTATTTATTCCTAATCAAATAAAAGATAAAAACTTAGTAGCGGAGCAGATAAGTAAAGTATTAGGAGTTTCTAAAGAAGATATCGAAAAGCATATATATAAGAAGACAATGATGGAAAGAGTACACCCTGAAGGAAGAAGACTTTCCTATGAAATAGCGGATCAAATAAATAGTTTTCATTTTGATGGAGTATATCTTTTAAAGGAATCTAAAAGAGAATATACCCATAATGAAATGTTATCTCATGTTTTAGGTTATGTTGGCATAGATAATCAAGGCCTTAGTGGCTTAGAACTTCAGTATGATGATATTTTAACAGGAGAATATGGAGGAGTACAATACTTTTCTGACGCTAAGGGTAATAATTTAGATAGAAATTCCGTATATGTAGAACCAGAAGATGGGTTAGATATATATCTAACAGTTAATTATGAATTACAATCTTCTATTGAAAGAGAACTAGATAATATTGTAACTAAATATAATCCAGAAGGAGCATGGGCATTAGCTATGGATCCTAATACAGGAGAAATACTTGGTATGAGTTCTAGACCTAATTTTAATCCTAATAATTATAAAGATTATAGTACTGAAGTAATAAATAGAAATATGGCTATATGGGCTAGTTATGAACCAGGTAGTACTTTCAAAATATTAACAGTGAGTGCAGCAGTTAATGAAGGTAAGGTAGATTTACTTAAAGATACTTTTTACGATGGTGGTTCTGTTAATGTTGATGGTGCTAGGATTAAGTGCTGGAAGGCTGGTGGACATGGAGCCCAAACTTTCTTAGAGGTTGTTCAAAATTCATGTAACCCTGGCTTTGTAGAATTAGGCCGAAGATTAGGAAAAGAAACATTATTTGATTATATAAATAAATTTGGATATGGTAAAAAAACAGGTATAGATTTAAATGGAGAAAGTTCAGGAATACTATTCAATTTAGATAAAGTAGGGCCAGTAGAACTAGCTACTACTGCCTTTGGTCAAGGAGTTAGTGTTACCGCTATTCAGCAAGTAGCAGCAGTATCCGCGGCAATTAATGGAGGTACATTATATAAGCCTTATATTGTTAAGAGAATTACTGAACATGAAACAGGCCAAATTATTAAAGAAATAGAACCTACTAAAGTAAGAGAAAATATTGTTACTAAAGAAACAAGTGAAAAAGTAAGAATGACACTTGAGTCAGTAGTATCATTAGGTACTGGTAGAAATGCCTATATAGATGGTTACCGAGTAGGAGGAAAGACAGGTACTGCTCAAAAGGTTAATAATGGTGTTTATATGCATGGTAATTATATAGTATCCTTTATTGGCTTTATGCCTGCTAATGATCCCAAAGTAGTAGTATATCTAGCCATAGATAATCCTAAGGGTGTAACCCAGTATGGAGGTACAGTTAGTGCTCCTATAGTAAAAAATATCCTAGAAGATGCTATATCAGCCTTAAATATTAAAAAACAAGAAGGTGGAACCGATAAAAAGTATCAATGGTATGACCAAAAATATTATACCGTAGAAGATGTTGTAGGCTTAACTAAAAAAGAAGCAGCTAGTAAACTAAAATCTTTTACTATAGAGTATAGTGGCAGTGGAAATAAAGTAATTAATCAGTCTCCAGAAGCAGGAAGTAGAATACCAGAATATTCTAGTATTAGATTATACTTAGATTAATTTGCATTTTTATTACTTTTGTGCTATAATAGCGGCATCAAAAGAGGGGGAATATTTATGCAAATAATTAATATGTCTAAGACTAAATTAAATAGTTTAGAACCACTTATATTACCAAAAAATGTAACTAGCACAGAGTGTGAATTATTTAAATATCCTTATTATGGTAAAGAAAAATTACTTAAGAAATTACATCGTACTGATGGAATAATATTTGCTAATAAATTATATACAATAGAAGCATTAAATGCTAATAAAGATAGTATGCCTAGTAATTTTGTATTACCCGAATCTTTAGTATCTATTAATAAAAAAATAGAAGCTTTCACTATGAAGTATATAAAAGGAATAAACTTAAGTGTTATATTAAATAATCCTGATATTACTTATGAAGAGAAGATTCATTATCTAAAGAGTATTGGTAGAATACTAGAACAGATGCAAAATATTCGTAAATATACTAATTTAAATAACTTCTATCTAGGAGATATTCATGAAGATAACTTTCTAGTAGAAAGAGATAAACAAGAAGTATATATAGTAGACTTAGATAGTTGTAAAATAGCTGGTAATAAATCATTTCCTGGTAGATATTTAACTAATTCTTCATTAATTAAATATAATAACACTAAGTATCAAACATTATCACAGACTGATGATTTAGCAGATTATAAGATTGATGAAAATACTGATATATATTGTTATATAATTATGATATTAAATTATTTATATGATGGCAGAGTAGATAGATTATCACTAGATAAGTTTTATGATTTTATAAATTATCTAGAAGATATTAAAGTAAATATAGAGTTAATAGAGTGTTTTAATAAGATAGTAGTAGGAGGAAACAATATTAATCCTTGTAATTATCTTGATACATTAACTCCTAAACAAGTAGCGGGTGCTAGAAGACTATATAAAAAGAAGTAAATATCTTTACACTACTAATGTAAAATAAAGTAAAAAGATATATTTATTTAAATATATATATGATATAATATATCTAGAAGAGGAGTGGGATAATGTTAACATTAACTAAATCATTATTTGCCTTAATGTTGGGCTTTATAGGAGCTACAATATTCGGATTAATCATTATACCATTTTTAAAAAAGTTAAAAGCAGGACAAAATATCAATATATATGTAGAAGCTCATAGGAATAAAGCAGGAACACCTACTATGGGAGGATTAATCTTTATAATTCCTACATTTGCTATAACATTATTTCTATTATTAACTGGTAAGATAGAATATTCAGTAAACTTAGTTATAGTATTATTTGTATTCTTGTCATATGGATTAATAGGATTCTTAGATGATTTTATAAGTTTAAGAAGAAAGACAAATAAAGGACTTACACAATTTCAAAAGATATTACTTCAGTTAATAGTAGCTTTAGTATTCTATGTATTATTTAGACAATATACAGCGGGAGATTCTTATTTAAGAATATCAGCTTTAGGTATTGATTGGAACTTAGGTTGGTTCTATGGAGTATTCATCTTATTCTTATTAGTAGGATCTTCTAATGCCGTTAACTTAACTGATGGATTAGATGGTTTAGCAGGAGGATTATCTGCAATTGCTTTCTTAGCTTTTGGTTTAATTGCTATGGGTAGTTGGTGGATTGAAGGTAATAGCGATATGGGTATCTTTTGTTTTATACTAATGGGAAGTATTATGGGCTTTCTGGTATATAATTCAAATCCTGCTAAAGTATTTATGGGCGATACTGGTAGTTTAACCCTTGGTGCTACAATGGCTACGATAGCTATCTTAACATCGCATGAATTATCATTAGCGGTAATAGGAGGAGTATTTGTAATAGAAACATTAACTGTTATTATTCAGATATCCTCAGTTGTATTATTAAAAAGAAGAGTATTTTTAATGACTCCTATCCATCATCATTTTGAAAGATTAGGATGGAAAGAGAATGATATTGTTAAATTATTCTGGATAGTAGGTTTTATATTAAGTTTATGTGCTTTAATATATGGAGTATGGTTATAATAAGATTACTGTATTTGGTAATCTTTTTTGTGCCCCTTCATCCTAAGGTATTCCGGGGTATTTTTGAGTCTTAGTCTCAAAAATAGATTTATTTAATAAAAATAGCAATAGACTTATTGAAAATAAAAATAGTTTATGATAAAATTAATACATAAAGTATGAAAGGAGGCCCTACCTATGAAAGTATTAGATATAGTTAACAACAAGTTAATTTTCGGGGGGGGGGTGTGTAATTTAAGTATAAATAATAATATTAATAAAGACTATGAAGTAACTAGTAGTAATACTAGTCTTTTATAGTCTTTTTGTTACGGAGGGAATTATGAATAAATATAAATTATATATGATATTTGGAATAGTATTATTAGTATTATCTATTACTGGTAGTTTAGCTTATTATGTATGGAGTAGTAGTACTACTAGTATTGCAGGTAACTTATGTCTACCAGAGATATATTTTACTGGAGGAGCTACGATTAATGGCAAATTAAAACCAGTATCATCTAAAGAAGAAGGATTAATAAAAGAAATTGAAGTAAATTTACATAAGACATGTAATAATGATACAGCGGTTATGAACTTATATTTAAGTTTAGATCTTCTACCTACAGCATTACAAGAAAATACTTTTGTCTATGAATTATATAATGGTAATAATGAAAGAATATCGAGTGGTAACTTTAGTGATAAGAAACAAGGGGATACTATAACACTAGCTAGTAATGAAATAGTAACTAGTGATGTATCTATATATACTTTATATATTTATATAGATGGTAATAGAGATAATCCAATTACTATGAGTAATAATAATTTTAGATTTAATATCTATGGAGAAGGAACTGGAGCTATATATAAAGAAAATGTAATCCAAAACGAAACAACAACACCATCTAGTTCTTCATCAACATTTCTAAATACTGAAGTACTTAGAAATCAAATAGAATCTATAACCATAGAAAAGACTAATGTCGTACCAAGTGATGCAAAATATAGTAAAGATATATCTTCAAAACAAGATGGTAGTGTAATGTTATGGTATACAGATAAAGATAATAATAGTTTATATGAAATATCAATAGGTAGTGAGAATGGTTCAGTTGAAGCTAATACTAACGGAAATGGTATGTTCTCTTATTTAGATAATGTAGATACTCTAGATCTAACTGGTTTAGATACTAGTAATATGACTAGTATGAGTAGAATGTTCTATAAAAGTACTAGTCTTAAGAATATAGATGTATCAGGATTTGATACATCAAAAGTAGTAAATATGATTTTTATGTTTAATAATTGTTCTAGTCTCATATCTTTAGATTTATCTTCATTTAATACTTCAAATGTAACAAACATGGAAGCAATGTTTCAAAATGATGTAAATTTAGAGAATATAACTTTTGGTGATAATTTTAATACTTCAAAAGTTAAAGATATGATTGCTATGTTTGCTTTATGTAAGAAATTAAGTTATATAAATTTATCTAATTTTGATACATCAAATGTAAAAGAAATGCAAAGTATGTTTTATTATTGTGAAAATTTAAAAAGCTTAGATTTAAGCAATTTTGATACTAGTCAAGTAATTAATATGTATGCTATGTTTATGAATTGTAGTAGTTTAAAAGAATTAGATTTAAGTTCATTTGATACTTCTAAAGTTACTAATATGCAAAGTATGTTTTTGTCGTGTAAAAACTTAGAAAATTTAAATTTAAGTTCATTTAATACTAGCAATGTGACTACTATTAGTTATATGATTAATAATTGTTCTTCTTTGAAATATCTAGATATTAGAAACGCTGAATTATCTAAAGTTAGTACATGTTTGCAACCTTTTTATGGTATAAAAAATACTACTAAAATATATGTAAAAAATAATACAGAGAAGGAATATATGAATAATAATATATCTAATGCTATTTCTGATAATATAATAATTGTTTAATATACTTGGTATCCTTATTTATATTAGTTAGAAAGTACTTCACTGTGAATATGATATCTTACTAATTATTTCTAGACCATGGCTAGAAATAACACTTTAAGACAACAAGACTTAAAGTGAATAGAATAAATATTAAGTATTATTAATAATATATAATAAGGTGATATCTTGAAAAAAGAAAGAACATTTTTATTAATAGGAATAATATTACTTAGTATATTTGGTCTTATTATGATATATTCAGCCTCCAATGTATGGTCAGAATATAAATTTAATGATTCATATAAATATATAAAATCACAAGGTCTATTCTTAATAGTAGGATATATAGCATTATTTATAATATCTAAAATATCTTATTTAGAGTATAAAAAGAAATCTAATCTAATATTTATAATATGTACAGTATTATTATCATTAGTATTAATACCAGGAATAGGTACAGTAAGAAATGGGAGTAGAAGTTGGTTCGGAATAGGTAGCTTTGGTATTCAACCTTCAGAATTCACTAAGCTAGGATTAATAATATTTACTTCTAAGTATTTATCTAATAATCAAAAAGAAATAAAAAATATAAAAAAAGGAGTATTACCCATATTAGGAGTACTCTTATTAGTATTTGGTCTAATAATGTTAGAACCAGACTTTGGTACAGGAGTAGTTATAGTTATGACTATAATAGTATTATTATTTATAAGTGGAGTAAAAATGAATTTCTTTATTAAGATAGGAATACTTGGTTTATTAGGAGTCGCCTCTCTTATCATAATAGCCCCATATAGAATGCAAAGAATAGTATCATTTCTAAACCCATGGAATGATCCATTAGGTAGTGGTTTCCAAATAATACAATCATTATATGCTATTGGACCAGGAGGATTACTAGGATTAGGCTTTGGTAACTCAATACAAAAACACTTCTATTTACCAGAACCACAAACAGATTTTATCTTTTCAATAATAAGTGAAGAATTTGGCTTTATGGGAGTATTATTAGTTACAACTTTATTTCTAATGATCATTATATCAGGATTTAAAATAGCTATGAAATGTGAAGATTCATTTGGTAAATACCTAGCCTTTGGTATTACTTTTGGATTATCATTCCAGACTATGCTTAATCTAATGGTAGTAGTAGGACTAATACCAGTAACAGGAGTAACCCTTCCTTTTCTATCATATGGAGGTAGTAGTCTATTAATAACAATGTGTAGTATGGGTATTTTATTAAATATTAGTAGCCAAAATAAATAAAATGTGTTATAATATTTTTCCACGAAAGGGAGGATATTATGGTTTTAGAAAAAATCTTAACGGCTGATAATGTAGTTGTAGCTATTAATCAAAATATTGATATGTTATTAGAAGAAGTACCTGAATTAAAATATGTTATTAATTATAAGAGAAGAGGTAGAGAAAAATTAGATTTATGGAGTTTAACTTTACTTTCTCTATATAATTCTTTTAATGATTTAAGTGTTAGAATGACGCTATTATTTAAGAATTTAGGAATAGTACTCATGAATGATATGAATAAAAATAGTAATGAGATTGCTTCTGCCGCTACTACTGATATACTTAAGAGATGTGAATATAATGATGATTTTATTGATGAGGTTTCTTTTTTGGTTAGAAATTGCAATAGAGAGATAGAAGATAGTTTAATAGAAGAGAATTTCTCTTTAGCAGAAAAGTTATATAAGATTCAACTTGCTTGTTCAATGGGAGTTTTATCTAACGATATGAATAAAAAATATTTAACTGGTGTTAAGTATAAGATTAAGAAAAAAGAAAAATGTTTAGTTTACTACTAGAAGGAGAGATAGATAATGGATTTGCAAGAAATATTAGAACAGAATGATTTAGTTATGTCTATTAATAATAATTTTAATGTTTTATCGTTTTATATACCAGAAATTGAATGTATGGTTGAATTTAACCAAAAACAACCACAACATCAACATGATTTATGGAATCATACCTTGTTATCTTTATTTAGAGCAGAAGAGAATGATTATACTGATTTTGATGTTAGACTTGCTTTATTACTTCATGATATAGGCAAACCTTTTGCTTATATTGAAGGACCTATTAGACATTATTATAATGTTTCGGGAGCTTCTACTAAGATGGCTTATGTTATTTTGAAGAGGTTTGGATATGAAGAAGCTTTTATTAATAAGATATTATATTTGATAAAGAATTGTAATGGTATTATTGATGATGATGTTATTGAAAGAAATCCAGTATTAGCAGAGAAACTATATGAAGTTCAATATTGTGATATTATGGCACAAGATACTAAGTATTTAAAAGACAGGGTTGATTATTTGACTACAACTAATTATAAGTTAAAAAAAAGAAGAAGTAGATTATATAAGAAGAGATAATCTATTTCTTTTTTTTCTCAAATTTAGATATAACTTTAGCGGTCATATACACAATTTTATGATTATTATCTATAGCTATTCTTTTACAAAAAGCTTTACCACCAATAGTTAAAGCCGCTATTAAGGCCGTTACAATTAGACCAGTATAAAAAATATTTAAATTAAATGTACTTGCTAGTCCTCTAGCTACTGATACACCAGCAGAACCTGATATGATACCACATATGTCACCAATTACATCGTTACAAAATGAAGATACTTTATCAGCATTCTTTTTAAAAGATACAGCTTTTTTAGCACCTTTAATTTTTTTAGAACTCATAGCATGAAGAGGTTCTTCGTTACTAGAAGTTACTGCTACTCCAATCATATCAAAAATAATACCTATAAAAATAAATAATATTAATATCATTATACCTACAATAATACCTACTTTAGGCATAACCGATTCTGACATAAAAGAGAAGAGTAGGGATATAGTAAATGCAAGTATAGTTACAATAAGAGGCCAATTATTTCTTTTTTTCTTTTTCATAAATTTCCTTTCCAATATAATAAAAAGGCCCGAAGGCCTTACTTCATAAAATGGCAATTTCTAAAGTTAACTTTATGTCTTAGGTCAAGTAGGATTTCCCTATCTTCTACTAATTCGTTACCAAATTAGTGGTTACCCTTTAAAGAAGATAATATACTGTCACCAAATATATGACTTGATTACCACTTAGTACATACTGTAATCCCATAGAAATGTCACTCTAGGAGATTTCCTCAAGCAATTATCTTACTATTAATTCTTTTTTGCAAATATAGTTTCAAATCGCAATATTAGATAAAGTTAGCTACGCTATATCTAACTGATCAATTATTCCCTATATTCACTCAAGACAAGCTACGCTACTCGTAAGTTTCCCCACATAGTAGGTTCAAGCCCATTTCGTATTCCTGTTCTTGTCACAAAAAACACAAAGATAGGTCTCCACGGAGATTGGGGTAGTATCATATGCCATTATGACCGCCCAAAAACCTTACCTTCCAGCATCCACCCTAAGCTGGGCGCATAAAGCAAACACCAGAAGTTTCACAGATATGCTCTTTAGTGAGCTTTTAGGTTCACCTTCATAGTAAGTTAAATTGACTAGAATAATGTGCCATCACATGTACTAGATTATAGCAGATTTTCTCTAAAATGTCAAATTTTATAGTATCTACTTATTATATAATATGCAAGTATAATAAAAAATACTAATCATTTTTGACTAGTATTTTTTCTATATAACTAACTATTATATTAGAAGGATATTATTATTTTAATTAAGTATTATTTAAAAAATTATTTCATTTCAATTTGCTTTATATTATCGATATTTTCTATGTATCTATGATTAATATTATTTTCTTTTGTAATGATCTTTTTGCCAAGTTCTTTTTCTAAATCATCACGAGTATTTTTAGCAATCCTTCCTCCACGTCTAGCAATTTCTTTATTTTGTGTTAAACCTTGTGGATTATATGTCTTTGCTAATTCTTTTGTAGCAGTTTCACCAATATCTGTTAATAAGATTTCTAAATTGGACATATTATCCCTCAAAGATTCTTTTCTAATTCCTTTATATTCTTTATACTCACTTGCTTTCATACCAGACCAAGCTTTATATATTTCATTTGTTAGTATACCATATTCCATAGGTTCATTTATGCCACCTGACTTCCATGCATCTGTTAATTGAAATCTATGTAATTGACCTTTTAATCTTTTTTCAATCCAAGCATCACTATAACCTTGTGCTCTATAAATCATAATGCTTCTATCAATTGCTTTTGATGGGTCAAATGTTTCATCAATTTTTTCACTACCAAGATTTGCTAACCAAAGTTTAAAAGGTTCAGCCTTAGGACTAGGGACACTTTGTATAAGTCTTAATATTCCTTTTGTATCTAATACATCAGTGTTATAAAATTTACCATCAATTGATTGCATTTTCAGTTGACTACAATTTGTAGTCAACTCAGAACCTTCTTTTTTTAATCTTGTTTTAAGAACACTCCAATACTTTCTTGGGTTTGAACTATCGGTTAATGCCTTTATAACATCAACAACACTAAAATAGTAATCTTCCTTTTCAGCATCCCATTTTGTTCTAATATTTGTTGTTTCAAATATTTTTATAATATTTTCCTTTTCTTCTAACTCGTTTCTTTTTTTAATTTCAGTAGCCATATCTTTTTCCTCACTTTCTTTATATTTTAAAAATACCAATATTTAATATTTATAGTACAGAATACTTGTATATTATTCTATAATAATCATTTCTTTTAGAGATAATCATATTAACAACATAATAATTGTATCAAATGTAAATGTAAAAGTAAATGCTGAAAGAAACTAAAATCTACTAATACATTATATAATAAAAATACTAATCATTTTTGACTAGTATTTTTTCTATATAACTAACTATTATATACATAAGGTAAGAGACTATCATTAATATAATAATACCTGAAATAACCAAATTTAAATTAAATACCTGAGAACCATAATTTATCAAATAACCAATACCACTTTTTGATACAAGAAATTCTCCCATAATTACTCCTATTAAAGTCATACTAATATTTATCTTAAGACTACTTATAATAGTAGAGTAACTACTAGGTAAAATAACATACTTAAATATTTGTCCTTTAGTAGCAGAAAAAGATTTAAGTAAATTAATTCTATTTTTATCAGTGGATATAAAACCATTATATACAGTTATAATAGTAACAATAACAGATATAAGTAAAGCCATTATAATAATAGAATTAATATTAGCTCCAAAGAAGATAATAATTATTGGACCTAAAGCTATCTTAGGTAAACTATTTAAAATAGTAAGATAAGGATCTAATACTTTATAGATAAAATTAAAGTACCATAATATAGTAGCAGTAATTATGCCAATTATAGTTCCTAAACTAAAACTAATTAAAGTCTCGTAAATAGTAGTCCATATATTATTAAATAGATTATTATCATTATATAGCGATATAATAGTACTAAGAACCCTGCTAGGAGAAGAAGTAATAAAAGTATTAATAACTTTATATGTAGCAAGTAATTCCCATATAGAAATTAAAAGTACCGCTAATAAAATTTGAGTAAATATAACTAATATCTTTCTTGTTTTCTTCTTTCTTAGATATAATTTGTGTTCTCTGCTATACATGAATATCAATATCCTTCCATATATCATTATAGAAAAATCTAAATTCTTTTAAATTTCTATTATGTGTAGGATTACCTTTATCTTCCATATCAATAGTATAAATTTTTTTTACTTTAGCAGGTCTATCAGATAAAACAATAACACGGTCAGCCATAGAGATAGCCTCAGCTATATACTAAATAAATGTAATCATTGAAATTAAGGAAACTCAAGGGTTTCCTTAATTTATTATTCATAGTAAAGACGGTTAATATTTAATTCATCTAACATTCCTGTATACAAATCTTTCATATACTTAATGAAAGTAATATCAGTTCCGTAATATTCTCTGTCAAATGAGAAGAAGAATACTTCGATTTTTTCTATACTATCAAACAATCCAGTTGCAACAATATCTTCTAATGGAATTAGAATTCCACTGTTGTCGCATTCAGTTAAGTACTTATCTAATTTATCCATTTGAAGATTAATTTTTTCCGTGAACTTATCATTATTACCCATATGGGTACCTCCTTTCTTCAGTATGATAAGCATAACCCTTACACTTATCTAATTTAATATATATATTAACTACACTTTTTCTAAACTTGTTACAAAATCAGTATGTGTTGGTCATAAAAGCTGGTACAATCGTCATTCGGTTGTGGCAGTATGCTTATTTACTCATTCATAGTCATATTCAAGGCAAAAAGTTGCCTTGTATTTCATAAGTTTAAATGAAAGAGGAAATACTTATGAAAGAAAGACTATCAAAGAATAGTAAAAATATAAAAATTAAATTAAGCAAAGAGCAACAGGTAAAGATGTTAGAGTTCTTTGCTAAAACATCTATACCTAGAATGCTACAACCTACCGATAAGGAGGTTAAGTAGTATGGACTTAAAGAATGCTGGTATCTACGTACGTGTATCGACAGAGCGACAAGTACAAGAAGGTTACTCTATTTCAGCACAAAAAGAAAACCTTACTAACTTTGCCAAATGTCATGATTTTAAGGTCTATGACATTTATGCTGATGAAGGTATAAGTGGAAAGAACATTGAAGGTAGACCTGATGTTAAGAGATTAATTAAAGATATAAAAGACGGAAAAATTGATGTTGTGTTACTTCAAAGATTTGATAGATTAACAAGAAGTATAAGTGACACACAAGAGTTCATAGATTTATTTAAAGAGTTCAATGTTGATGTTTGGTCAATAAGTGATGGTGGTATAGTTGACATTACATCTTCTAATGGTAGATTTATGGCACTATTAAAAGGGTTATTTGGTCAACACGAACGAGAGTTAACTGCAGAAAGAATAAAAGATGCATTTGGTAGAAAAGCACGTGAGGGTTATACCTTATGTTGTGGATGCACTCCATATGGTTATAGACGTGAAAAAGGAAATAAAGTTATCATAATAAAACAAGATGAAGCAAAAGTTGTGAGAAGAATATTCAAAATGTATGTAGAAGGTTCAACATTTACTTCTATAGCAAAAGCCATAACTGCTGAGGGTATACCAACTAAACGTGCAGGACAAACAATAAGTATTAAACGAGATGGTAATGTTGTTGATACAAAAACATTTGTGGGGGTATGGTCTCCTAAGTTAATTAGATTAATATTATCTAATCCTGTTTATATAGGTAAAGTTAGGTATGGCATAGGTAGAAAAGATTACTATATAGGAGAGGGACATCATAAACCAATTATAAGTGAGAAAATGTGGAATAAGGTGCAAGATAAAATAGAGAGGATAGAAACTAAAGTTCATACTAATAGACCAAAGGATGATGTGTACTTTTGCGGTACTCTAGTATGTGGGGTATGTGGTAAAAAAATGACAACTGCTAGGACGATAGGAAGGTTAAGGAAAGATGGTACTAGGAACTTATTCAATGCTTATAGATGCGTTAATCAAGAAAAACAAATATGTACTGCTAGATATGTTTCTCATATAAAAGCAGAAGAAGCATTTATTGAATACCTAGAGAACAATATTGCTGAATTTGATAGTGTTGAAGATGTGGTTATTGATGAAGAAGATGCTGACTTAGAAGAAATAAACGATATTAAGAGATTATTAACTATTAAGAGAACAAAGCAAAAGGAAGTTATGAATTTGTTTATGACAGAAAAGATAGATTATAACCAATTCAAATATATGAGTGAAGAATTAGATAACATAATCAAAACAAATGAAACTAGATTATCTCGTTTAGAACAAGACTATACAAAGAAACCAGATATAAACAAAGCAGAGATTTCTAGGTATATAGTTGACCATTGGAAACTTTTAACTGATAAGGAAAAACTAAACTTCTTAAATGAGTTCGTAGAGAGTATAACAATAGTTAATAGAGATACTGACCGACATAATGGTAAAGCTGAAGTGCTAGATGTTAAGTTTTATTTATCTCAATCTTAAGTTTTTGATAAAATGTACTTAATATATGGTATAATTGTATTAAGACGTATTGTTGCCAAATAATTTAATCAGAAATAGGTAATAAACATTTGAACTAATGAAAGGAGGTTTATATGAGATTAATATTGTGCGGTGGAGGACATGGTGAAAAGACTGTAATAGCAAATAGTAAATTGAATGATATTATAGATCATACAAGACCATTATTATATGTGCCTTTAGCAATGGATGAAGTTGAACATCCATATGATGGTTGTCATGAATGGATTAAAGGAGAACTTGCAAGTGTAGATTTACCTTATATTGATATGGTAAGAACATTTGAAGAGTTAGCATCAAAAGATTACAATGATTATTGTGCTGTATTCATTGGTGGAGGTAATACTTACAAACTACTTTTAGGATTAAAACAAAGTGGTGCTTATGAAAAGATTAGAAACTATGTTTTAAATGACGGAATTGTCTATGGTGCAAGTGCAGGTGCAGTTATCTTTAGTAAAGATATTGATATAATTGCAAGTATGGACCCTAATGATGTTAATTTACAAGATACAAAGGGGTTTGATGCGCTAGATGGTATTTCAATTTTCCCTCATTATACAAATAGAAGATCTAAACTTACTGATGAAGAAAATGATGCTAGAATGAATAAGTTTACTAATTCTATAATTACTTTCTCTCAGTCAGTAGGAGATGTAATTGCTATACCAGAAGAAGATGCTATTTATATAAATGGAGATAGTGTTGAAGTTATAGGTAGTAAACCATATTATACATTTAAAAATGGTTTAGCAGAGAAATTTGATATAGAAAGTAAGCCTTTAAAGAGATAATGCATTAATAAAATCCCTAGTTAAAACTGGGGATTTTTATATTGAATATTTGTGGTATGTTAATTCAGTATATACTTTCAGCTACATCATGAGTTATCATAATAGTGGTCTTTTTCTCATTCTTAATAATTTTCCATACATCATCTGATACCGCTAATCTTGTTTGATAATCAAGAGCACTAAAAGGTTCATCTAGTAATAGAATATCAGGATTAATAGCAAGAGTTCTAATAAGAGCAGCCCTTTGTTTCATACCTCCGGATAAATTACTAGGATATTTATAGATAAAGTCCTTTAAACCATAAGTATTAAGCATAGATATTACCTTATCTTTATTTTCTTTAGTAATTTTTTTTTGTACTCTTAGACCTAACAAAGAATTATCTAAGATATTAAGCCAAGGAAAAAGAGTATCATTTTGCAGCATATATCCCATTTTAGCTTTACCTTTAGGGAATAATATATTACCACTAGATTTATTTTCTAATCCACACAAAATAGAGAGTAGAGTAGTCTTACCACAACCAGAAGGACCGACAATAGCTACAAATTCACCATCTTTAATATTTAAATTTAAATCTTTAATAGCGGTTATTTCACTATTATTAGTATGATATATCTTTGATAAATTATCAATTACTAATATATCATTCGAACTCATTGAAGTATTTTCCATATATTAATTTATCATATGGAGCATATTCATCAAGTTCCCCTGCTGCTATCATAATATCTTGAATATGTTTCCATTCTTCTTCATTAATACTAATAGTCTCTCTATATGCATCACCTTTCTTATATCTATCAATCATAGTAATTAGATCATTTAATGCAGTATCAGGAAAGAAACTAATAATACTTTTAGCTATTGTTTCAGCATCATTATCAGATACAAATTTTAATCCTTTATTTATAGCTCTAGAAAAGCCTTTAATAATATCAGGATTATTATCAATATAACTTCTTTTAGCATTGTAAGCAGTATAAGGAACTGCTCCTCCTAGTTCACCAACATAAGCTACAATATAACCTAAACCTTCCTTTTCTACTGAAGTAGCATTAGGTTCAAATAGAGTAACAAAGTCTCCAGTTCCACCTATAAAAGCACCTTGCATAGCAGCAAAAGCTATTGATGTATCAATATTTAAATCTTTTTTAGGATCAATACCATTTTCTCTTAAAGCCCATTCAAATGTCATTTCTGGCATACCACCAGTTCTTCCACCAATAACAGATTTACCTTTCAAATCATTTAATGTAAAATTATCTATCTTTTCTCTGGATACAAGAAAGGCACCATCTCTTTTAGTAAGAGCAGCAAATGTTACTGGATAATCCTCTTCACCACCATTATAGACATAGATAGTAGCTTCAGTACCAGAAAAACCTATGTTTACATCTCCAGATAATACTGAAGACATAACAGCATCTGCTCCTGGTGTTAGAATTAATTCTATATCTAATCCTTCTTCTTCAAAATACCCATTACTAATAGCAGCATACTGAGGAGCATAGAAGATACTATGAGCTACTTCTGCTACTTTTACTTTAGTAAGATTTGAATTATCATTATTTCTTTTCATAACAGTGCCCACTATAGCAGAAGCTATTACAATTAAAAATAATATAATACTAACTAATGTTCTTTTCATATAAACCTCCTTAATCATAAATATTCTATTCAATAATATAATTAAGGTGTAGGCTTATTGTTACTTCCAAGCCTCAGGTCTTGCAAGTGTTTTTGAAGCCATTTGTCTTCAAAAAGAATTTGTAAGCCATATTGTCTTACAAATTTAGTTTTATTTATTATAAAAAAGCATAAAATAAAAATAGGATAGTTAATCCTATTAATTATTAAAATGCACTTTAAGGAAAAAGTAAAACAATTACTAATTATCTTTTATTTCTTCATATTTTATACTTTCACAAACAATATATATCACAGGATCTTGTTCATCACTTGCAAAACATATAAATTCTTTATTGTCTAATTTAATATACTTTATAAATACTTTGTTTATATAATCCCACGAAAACATTTCTTTATTATTACATTTTTCAACATTATTTAAAATCATTCTCATTTTTGTTTTATTAGTTTGATAAGCATTATCATCTTTTAGTATTGGTTCCCCAGACCAACAAACATTAATTAAAAGTTCTATTTCCGATTTAGAAATATCATAATTAACATTTGTAATATAACTATCATGAAATTCATAATAATATTTTATAAATTCATTTAAATTATCTTTAGTTATTTTATTCATATGTTTTCCTTTCTAATAAATTAAACTAGCTGATTGATATGGCTAATTCGCGAGTGTATTATTAATCCTTTAATATAAAACTACTTTCAATTTTATTTGATAGTAGGTTTAGTATTATCTCGAAAAAGTTCGAGTTTAATATCAATTTGGTGCCCTAAGGGAATAAGTAGAACAACTTCTAGGGTAAAAGAAATAGTTAGTAATAACTATTAACTAATATAAGTATAACATATTTTAAAAGAAAAAGTAACCCTTTCGGATTACTTTTCTGCCAAAGGGTTCCCGTACTTAACATACGATTAGAACATTCGTACATATAGTGCTTGGTTCGATACACCTTAAAGGTCTTCTGATAATATTATATCATATTTTTATATAAAATTATTATATAATTAAGACAGATTAAGGAAAAAGTTATATAATTATCATAGGGTGGTGATTATAATGGATGATTTTTTAGATATTTATACTAGATTGAAAATGGAAACAGATTCTGATATTACATTAACATATTATTCTAGTTATGGCTATGGAGTAACTAAAAAATTTAAGTTAATAGATGTTGTTGGTTTTTCTTATGTTTTAGTAGAAAATGAAGAGGGAAAAGTAAGTATACCATTTTTTGGAATGGATTCAATGATTAAATCTATCACGATTAAAAACTCTAATAAACCTATTTATTTTAATCCATATGTAAGTAAAGATATATTTGAAGGATTTTATATAAAAAAAGGATATACAGAAAGCATAAAACAAAAATTATTAGGAAAAATAGATCTAAATTTAGAGGATCGGAAAAGTTTTATTCAAAAGTATCAAGAAAAAAAATCAACTTTTGAATATGATGAATTGTTTTTCTCAGAAAAACAAAAAAAGGAATTTAATGAATTTTTTGAATTATTAATAAAAGATTTGACTAAATATTGTGAAAACAATGGACTTGATTCAAATTTAAAACTTATAGGTAAAGGTACGACTTCAATTGTTTATAGCATTGGGGATAAGATTGTTAAAATAGGAAAACCTAGAAAAAAATCATCTATACCATACTGTGAGTATTTATTGCAGCCCATTATAAATCGTGATTTTGAATTTGATGGTTATCCTATACATATTGAGGTAACTCAAAAGGTTCTTGTATGTGAGAATATAATTCTTTCATGTCAAGATATAATTGATAGCTGGTCTGATAAAAAGTTTGCTGCAATAAGAGATGAATTAGCTGAAAAACTACATGCTATTGGTTTAAGATCAAATGATTTACATCCAGCTAATATTGGTATTTTAACATCAGAAAATAGAATTCATTTTGATTCAATTAATTTTGATATTGGAAATGAAATATCTACTTCAATTCAAAATAATAATAGTTTAAGAATCAAAGGCGCAGGTGAGGCTGTAATAATTGATCTTGATTGTTTAGAAATTGAAGATATTACTAAATATTCTGATTATTTAAGAAAAATTGGTTTTTCTTTAGAAAATAATGTTACTACAAAAACGAAATAATTGTTTAATATATATATATTAATTGTTATGTCAATTTGCAAGTGTATTTCTAAATTATCAAAATAAAAACTACTTTCAATTTTATTTGATAGTAGTTTGGTATTGTCTCGAAAAAATTCGAGTTTAATATCAATTTGGTGCGCCCAGTAGGAGTCGAACCCACAGCCTTTTGGTCCGTAGCCAAACGCTCTATCCAGTTGAGCTATGG
>OGYM01000147.1_pt1 | contig 48804 bp, 36 predicted proteins | sample 1576491 | NCBI WGS metagenome assembly OGYM01 (sample SAMEA3541515, study PRJEB24748) | human gut metagenome | biome: human gut; feature: human-associated habitat; material: faeces | place: China | collected 2012 | reverse complement strand
TGGAACAGCACTTCGCATTCTGGGATCCTAAATACCATGTAATCTGCAGTTGTGGTGTGAATAAGGCAGGAACCGAGCGAACAGAAACATTCACAGTCCGGGACGGATATTGGAGCAATGAACAGACACCGGAAACACACAAGGTTGTGTGGGTAGCAACAGAACCTGCGTATACCGAGACGAAAGAAATAATACAAATAAGGGAATATTGGTATTGCTTTGGCTGCAATCAGAAAATATACTGTGATGAATATATAGAGGGTGATGAACAAAAAGATCCGTGGTGCCATTCAAGACGGCATTTAACAGATGGCTCTCAATATAATAATTTTTATGGTGGATTGCAGGAAAAAACGGTTACAGGGACAGAAACTGTCACAGAACCAGAATATGGCTATTACGAAGTGCAGTAGCAATAGAAAAATAAATAGGTAAAGTAAAAGGAACAATCTAAGGGTTGTTCCTTTTTTGATGCTTTCTTTTGATCGCTTAGAAAGCTCCAGTCTGTATCAGGCAGGCTGTTTATATAAAAATTAAATCATAAAGGAGGAAGAGAGATGCTATCAAAACGAAAAAAACGAATAGCAGCACTAATCACAGCCGTGGTTCTATCTGTAACCGCGGCTTTTTCTTTGCCTGAAAACATCCGGGCAGAGGAAGTAACAGCAACCAATTCGGATGCAGATGCAGAAACAGCAGAAGATGAGGGATTGCAGGAAGGAGGAATTGCGGTACAGGATCTGGCAGATCAGGGAGAGACACTTTATATTCATAGCCGGTACTGGGACGGCTGGTACTTGTCTTCGTATGTGGATATAACAGCAACAGACTATACACCAAGCCTGCACGGGGCCTTAAAAGCAACGGATGCATCAGGAAGAGAGACAGAAGCTTACTGTATGCAATCGACGAAAAGTTCAGCTAAATCTGATACGGCATACAAGGAGGGTCGACAGTGGCTGTCTGATCGCGACACTGCAGCAGACATCGCACTCTTGATGTTCGCATATGGTGGGCGTCGGGCAGATCCTAATTCAGGTGATGGACGAAACACGCAGGATGGAGGTACGTATGGAACTTACATCATAGATGGTAAGCCGGTCATGGGTATCATGGTTGCCGGTCATGTCTATCCTATGACACAGGATGAAGCGAGGGCGTTGACGCAGGCAGCCGTGCATAGTACAGTATCTGACTGCGATATCAGAGCGGTTCGCGGAAAGGTAAGCGGGGAAAGTGTCAATTCAGCATTTAGTCATTTACGGTCGATCTCGGACAATGCCCGTCGCTGGTATGACCAGTATAAGGACTTTAAAGTTGTTGGAAATTATATCGATGCAACGGCAGCTTATAATCCGGAACAGACAATTACGACGCAGGTCTATAACGCAGCAAAAAAGACTTGGGAAATTTATAAAGGCAGTGAACTGACAGATGGTTATAAGGATGCCTCTGGCAACGTCACTTTCCGTGTCGTTTACAGCTCAACCGGCATGTGTAACAAGCTTCTCACAAATGCGAGCTCCGGAGCTGTCACAGTCAAGCATTCCGGCACAAAACTAAATGTGAATGGCACTAACTATTATGACTATCTAACAATTTCGGCAGATGCGTCTAATCAGGCTACATTTACAGCCGATTATGGTGCACTTACATCGACGACTAGAACGATTAAAGATACCTTTACAAACACAGATATAACACAGCACGTATTCGGGCAGACCGTTACAATCACTGCAAGCTATAAGGATATGCAAGGCAAGAAGCTTGCACTTACTGCTAAGACCGGCACCGGTGCCAGTCATACAAAGTATTACGGAGATGGTGATAAAAATGGTGTATCGAACTATGCAGCACGTATCTTTAAGAATACATCCTATCAGGATGCATGTTTTGCATCACCGAACGAATCACTTTCCAAGAGTGCAAGTGTAACAGCAACAGCACAGGGCGTAGGCAGTATCAAAATCCACAAGTATTCAGCTTCGCCGGAAATCACAAATGGTAACTCGTGTTATAGTCTGAAAGGTGCAGAATTTGGCATCTTCAAGACAATGGCGGATGTACAGGCGGGAAAGAATGCAGTTGCGACGATCACAACAGATGCCAATGGTAATGGTTCCGTCGGGAATCTTGCATACGGTACTTATTACGTAAAGGAAACAAAAGCATCACCGGGATACAGAATCAACAATAATGTTTACAGAGAAAAAGTAGACAGTGATATTCCGGTAGCCTTCGATGTGCCGGAGGAAGCTGGAAACGATCCTGCTTCTGTCTTGGTGCAGAAAAAAGATTCCAATGGAACTATATTTTTAGAGGGATGTATATTTGCAATCAAGTATTATGATGTCCAGATGGATACCGATCCGGCGCAGGCGGGGAAGAGTGCAGTTAGAGCATGGTACATAAAAACAAATGATCTAGGAAAAGCGGATATAGGAGATTCTAAATGCATACAAAAAAATAGCGATCCTTTATATTATGATAATTATGGAGTTGCAATAATTCCTCTTGGTACTATCACTGTACAGGAAATTCAGGCACCGGAGGGATATGTATTGGACGATACGATTCATACATTCAGGATTACAGACAATCCAGATGGTATACCTCATATAAACGTAGAAAATGACCGTACAATCTCCAATTTACGAATGAAGCAACCGTTTGAGCTTGTGAAGCTTGCTGAAGGAAGAAAAGACACGACATATCCACTTGCAGAGGCAGGATTCATGGCATGTCGAACCGATGCATTGACAGAAGTTGCAGAAGATTACGAAGCAGGAGAGGACGAAGAGATTGTGACCGATGATGCAGGAAAGTATTATATCTGGGATGCATCAAAGGCTATCGCGCTTACCAGTGATAATAAGACAGAAATGTTTACAGATGAGGATGGTTATGCGAAATCTATTCCACTGGAATATGGCAAGTATATCGTGAAGGAAACAACCGTGCCTCACAATTTCCATCCAATCAAAGAATTTACTGTAAATATCTCGCAGAACTCCGACGAGCCGGTTAAGATGGGATATTTCACAGATAAGAGTTTTAAGGCTTATATCCGGATTATTAAAAAGGATGATAAGACAGATAAGAAGATTCTTTCCGATGCTGCGACATTTAAGATCTGGTCGTACGACGATAACGATTATGTGAGTTTTGATGTAACTGCCGAGGACGGCAGCACAACAAAGGTATCTGAGTTTAAGACAAAAGATGGCGAGCTTATGACACCGGGAACGCTCATGCCGGGCAAGTATCGGATTGAAGAAAGCGAGTGTCCGAACGGATATTATAATAAATTGCAGACAAAGTCTTACGATATCACGATCGATGCGGATGCAGTCTATAAGATCTACGAAACGCCGGAAGGACAGGTCACAGACATGGGTGTATTCGAGTACGAGATCGATAACACAAGTCTGCAGGGCACAATCAAGATTAACAAGAACGGTGAGAAGCGGATCTATAACGAGACGACAAAGGAATTTGAGACATCGACAGTGAAGCTTGCCGGAATAACCTTTAAGGTATATGCAGACGAGGATATCCTGGCACAGGACGGATCAGGCGACACTGTATATCTGAAAGATACGCTTGTAGACACAATCGTGACAGATGCCGATGGCAATGCAACAACAAAGGAGCTACCACTTGGCGAGTACCGGCTCGAAGAGGAAACGCCAGCGGAATATGAAGTATTAAAACCTGTAAAAGTTATATTATCGTCGGAAGGGGATAAGACTGTATCAACAGATGAAGATGGCAATATTATTGAAAGCATTAAATACGAAGTTACAATTAACAACAAACTTATAACCCCAGATATTCATACAACTGCGAAAGATGCGATAAGTCTTACACACAATGGAAGAAGACGGCACGATTCGGTGATAATTGATACAGTAGATATGAATAAATTAATTATAGGATCAAAGTATCGACTTGAGGGCGTAATCATGTCATATGAAACCAAAAATCCTTTTTTAACGGAGAACGGGAGTAAGGTGATTGCCGCTCGCGAGTTTACTGCAGATGAAACAAATATGGCAATTGATGTTACGTATCCATCTATTGATACGCTCGAATTACTTGGTAAGTCCTTAGTTTGCTTTGAACGCTTGTATCAAATTACAGAGGATGGAGAAATCCTCGTTGCGATTCATGAAAATATTGAGGATAAGGGACAAACGGTTACATACGATAGTTTTGTCGGTTATATCGATATGCGTGTTAATCTGCTGACGGGAGGTGGAGGACAAAAAGCTACCACAAAGCCAAAAACAGGTGATCCAACAAGGATTTCATTGATACTTGGAGCTGCATTGCTATCTGGTTGCCTTATATTTAGTCTGATTTATAGAAAAAAGAAGGAGGATAAGCGGCATGAAGATTAAAAGGAATATGGCAGCATTGGTGATTGCCGGGTGCATTTTTGCATCCGGCATTCCTGTATATGCAGCTTCGCAGATTGCAGATGCAGATGGAAATCTGTATGCATATTCAATCGAGGATGAGCAGACCGGGGAATCGGATTCTCCAGATGATTATACCTTTGATTTTGAGGATAAAATCGAGGATTCGGGCAAGAATTATACTTTAAATCATGTAGAGTATTCTGTGATCAGCGCATACGAAGAAAAGTATGGAGACGCGGAGATTCCAGCTACGGAAGTAGTAAAAGAAGATAAGATCAAAGAGAAGGACGGCTATAAGCCGGAGAAGGATGTAATCGAGAAGAATGGTCTGAAGTATAGATACAAAAGTAGTGTATTCTCGGAAAGCAAGGATTCAGTGGAGAAACCGGTTGATCTGCAGAAATATATAGACTCTGATTATATTACCGGCTCCTTGGACGATGTAACAAAGCCGGTTACCATCTCCTATGAATATGAAGGAAAGAACTATACATTATCTTATGATCATACAGAAAAGATATTTGAGGGATGGAAGTCTGGATATTCTATTCAGGGAACCATCTATGATTATGATGCACCAACAATCATTGTAGGCTCTGCTGAGATTGAGCCTACAGAATTTACTACACTTTCGGCTGCAAATCTGCAGTCTTATGTGGCTGCGCAGGGATATGACACAGATACTTATCGTTTTAATACAGCATCATTTGCTGGAGAGCCATATATCAATGCGGATAACAAGACATGCAGAGATTATATTATATCTGCAGAGGTTTATGTCAAGCAATATAGAATGTATTACACCCTGCATGCCACGGAAAAGGAAACATTATACACGGCTGAGAACATATATGAATTGTCAGCAGACGATGCACGTGTGCTTGATACATTGAAGGGAACATATACCGTGAAGGCTACGGCGTATTACGACGAAGCAGCAGAGCAGGAAAAAACGGAAAAATCACTGACGCTTCCGGCAAAGGTTGCAATTGCATTTGGTGTGATCGTCGGACTTGTGTTGATTGCAGCCCTGATATTATATTTAGTGAAAGGGGGAAGAAAGGGTACAGACTATCGGAGCAGAAGAGATTCAAAGAGAGATTATAAGAACTTGTAAAGCAGATAAAAAGAAGAGTATGTCCTATTGACGTTTGGACATGCTCTTTTTTTATGCCAAAAATCAGAAAAAAAGGAGAGTAGAACGTATGAGAAATTTATTTGAGAAGGCAAAGAGATATGGATGGAAGGTGATTGCAGCGGTGGTTGCTTTGGTTACGACCTATGCACCGGCAGTGTGTGCAGCAGAGTCTGCAGATGAAGTCGCAAAGCAGGTAACAAGCCCACTTAATAGTCTTGTAGATGTGTTGACATCAATCATGGCAGCCGTAGGTGTACTTATGCTTATCAAGAGCGTGACAGAACTTGTAAATGCGATTCAGCAGCAGGATAATTCCGGAATATTCCATGCTGGTCGTGGGATTGCTGCAGCTTTGTTGATGATCAGTATCAAGGTGCTTGTTAAGTTGTTTGGCGTATAAAAAGGAGGGACGTAGATGGGGGTATTAGACACGATATCCACCGTGACTAACTTCTTCATGAATATCGGAGCAAGCTGTGTAGATATAGTGAATGGTGCATTAGAAGTATTTTCAAAGTTTGTTTTTTCGTCAGCAGATATGCTGACGAAGGACATTCATAGTGAAGAATTCGCTGATTTCTGGGCGGTGGTAGATAATGTTGGAAGTGTGTTAGGAGTTATAGCATCTACGCTGATGGTTTTGCTTTTCCTGATCAATATGTGTACAGATACCTGGGATTCCCGACACGACTTAGATTTGTTCGGTGTAATTAAGAAATGCGCAAAAATGATTGTGGCAATCGCCCTGGTGAATAATGCAGTGCCGATCGTTACTGGCATTTTCCAGCTTGGTGCAAAGCTGGCAAAGGTAGTGATGTTTGGCACAGATTCCCAGGGCGTTGTTTATAGCAAACTGAAGCTTGCGACGGATCAGTCCGCATATATTGAATACGGTGTTAGCGGATTTAAAGGATTTCTGATGTTCCTGGTATTTTTGTTTGCTGCGATTGCAATCATAGCGTCCGGAGTGATGATTGCTGTAGAAATATATACGCGAATATTTAAGATTTTTATCCTGATTCCATTCTCGACAATATCCTTCACGACATTTGTCATGGGAGATGGGAACCGCGGAAATGAAGTGTTCCATAGCTATTTAAAGTCGATTCTTTCGACAGCCATCGAAGCGTTGATCATTATGGTGTGCCTCAATTTTACATATTCGCTACTGATTGGAGATACAATGCAGAAGCTGATACCGGCAACCAAGACGGAAGCATCGGAATCAATAACGGTGAATGGGGCGGAGCTAGTGTATCTGCTTGTATCGATCTCAGGAGATACATCGAGCGCAAACAGTGTGTTGAAGGAGCAAAAAGATAACATAAGCCAAGCAGTCAAGGAACTTGTAAATGGAAAAGGACGCGATAAAGCAATCAGCAAATACGGCTGCATAGTCACTTCGGATGGTCAGGTGTTAGAAGCATCCGGAGATTTATTATCAATGTTCACCGATTTAAGTAATGCAGTCGGCGCAGATGATTTGAAAAATAAATCTGTATCGATAAAGCTGTATCCTGCTTTCACATGGTCTGGCGTGTTCTTCACGATACTACAATTTTTATTCCCAATTTTCCTATGTACAGGAGGAGTAAAGAAAGTAGAACAGTTTTCAGCTTATGTATTAGGCAGATAGGAGGATGTTATGGAATTACCAATCAATACGGATCCGCAGGATCTGAACAAGAATATGCTCGGTGGGCGCAAATGGTGGCAATATTTATGCATTGCAATTTCGTTTGTAATTGCAATCGTATTTACAATTGTTTTTAGAGGAAAACTTGATTCATCAGTAAACGGCATTATCTGTGCGCTGCTGGTTGTTGTGCCGGGATACATTGGTATCTTTAAGAAAAATGATTTGGATTTCTTTGAATATTATAAAGAGAAGAGAAAGAACCGGCAAAGCAAAAATGTATTTTATTATGTTTCGGATCATGAACATGTGGATTGATAAATAGGTGGAATGTAAGACATGAAGTTTTACATCCCGCCTTTTTTGATGCAAAAAAACAGGAGGAACAGAATGGATAAATGGATGATTTACAAGAAATGTGACGATTTTCGCGTGGCAGCACCGAAATCCGTGCAGGATCTTGTTGAGATCAAGGCTATATCCGAAAATGGAATTTTTGAAGTTGGTCGTGGAGGAATCTTCACTAAAACATATAAGTTTTCGGATATCAATTATGCGACTGCATCTGTGGATGAACAGATTGCAATCCTGGAGAGCTGGTGCCGGTGGCTAAATAGCAACTCGGCACCTTTTAAGATTACTTTTAATAACAAAAATAAGAATATGGCTACGCTGCGTGAACAGATTCTGTTGCATAAGAAGCTTGATGAGTATGATGTGTACCGGGATTATTTTAACGAGAGCATTGAGAAATGCATTACAGCCGGCAGACAGGGCATTGAGCAGGAAATGTACATCACTGTACGCTACGATGTGTCAAACTCGTATGAAAATGCGAAAGCATATTTCACAACGCTTGAAAATTCTATGGTTACAGCGTTTCGGGAGATTGGAAGTACACTGACACCTTTGGATGCGACGGAGAGACTTCGTATTCTGCATGATTTCTATCGCTTTGGCAATGAAGAGTATTTTCAGTTCAATTTCAGAAATGCCGTTGCGCAGGGATTTGATTTCAAAGATGCAATTATCAATACCCGGCTGGATTTTTCTGCAGAAACATACTTTAAAACGGATAACAAGGTTTGTTCCTGTCTGTACCTGAAGCAGCTTCCGGGGAAATTGACAGATCGATTCATTGTAGAATTGTCCAAATTGCCGGTCAAAATGATTTATACCATCGATAACTCTCCGATATCGGACAAGGATGTCGATGATATGCTCAAATCAATTTATCTTGGCATCGAAGAACGTATCCGGAAGCAGAACAAAACAAGAGTGAAGCAGATGGACTTTTCTTCAGATATTTCTCTTTCCGTAAAGATGGAGAAAGATACGATCGAAACCTTGATCAAAGAAAAGCAGGAACAGGATCAGCATTTCTTCTATACACAGATGAATATCTGTGTTGTAGCGGATAATCTGGAGCGGCTCAAAAAGGACTGCGATCTTGTGATCCAGACTGCAAAGAACTTAAGCTGCATCTTCGATTATTCGTATATGAAACAGAAGGAAGCTCTGAATACCATCCTTCCGATCGGCGTACGGCAGGTCAGCAATGGACGAAACCTGCAGACCAAAAGCCTTGCTGCACTGTTTCCATTTAATGTACAGGAGCTTACAATGCCGGGTGGTATGTGGTATGGAACCAATCTTGTATCGAAGAACTTGTGTCTGGCAAACCGGAAAAAGCTTGTAAATCCGCATGCATTTTATTTTGGTGAAACAGGATCCGGAAAGACAACCGCTTGTCAGCTGGAGATGATGCAGGTGTACCTGAAAACGGATGATGATATTATAGTGATCGATCCTAAAAATGACTATGAAGATGTGTGTGCATGGCTGCGGGGCGGATATGTGAACGTATCTGCGAATAGCCCAAGCCATTACAATCCGTTAGAATACTTTAATGATGGCTCGCGATCAAATATCGCAGATGAGAAAGCAGAGCTGGTTAATTCGCTTGTAGAAACGTGCAAACGTGAGCCGCTATCCGCAAAGGAAAGCTCGATCGTGAATAAAGCACTCAAATATATTTATAATGAGGCTGCCTTAACAGGGAATGTGCCGACCTTGACAGATCTGCACGCAGCATTAGGCAAGATCGAAGAACCGGAAGCGGTTGACCTGCAATGGGCGCTTGATCAGTTTGTGCATGGTTCCTTCAATATATTTGCCCAGCAGTCGAATGTGCAGGTAGGCGGTAACCGGCTTTTTATGTTTGGATTAAAGGATATGGGGAAAAATCTCCGGGATGTATCAATGCTTGTTATGCTTGAGTGCGTGAAAGAGCGTATCATGCAGAATGCGAAAGCAGGAAGGGCTACATGGCTTTATATAGACGAGTTCCATGAGGTACTGCATACGGACTACTCTCAGCAATACATCAAGTCGCTATGGATGCTTGTGCGATCGCTTGGCGGTATTTGCACAGCCATGACACAGAATGTTACGGATGTGCTTTTGAATGATACTACAAAGGCGATGCTTGATAATTCGGAGTTTGTCCTGATTCTGAAGCAGCAGCCGGGAGCTGCTGTGAAGCTGGAGCAGGAGCTTGGACTTTCAAAGGAACTGATCAAATACTGCACAAAAGAAAGTGGATGCGCAAAAGGGCTTCTTCGATGTGGACCTGTGATTATTCCTGCATCTTTGATGCTTGAACCGGGTACGGAGCTTTTTGGACTGTTTGATAAGAACTTCCATCGTGATGCAGATGCATCAGAGAGAAAACCTATGTTTGTTGCCCAGCAGTAACAGATTGGGGGTGATGATATGCCGGAAGAAAATCATGGAATTGACGTAGAAAATAAGCAGATTGTGCATGAAGCACCGTCTGCAGTGGTTCAGACGGTTGAAAATGCGGCAATCAAACTAGCATCAGATAATGTACGGTTTATACAAATTAAGAAGGATACGGGAGAAGCTGCAGATGATGCATCTGCGAATATTCGACAACAGGTTGCAAATGACAGTAAAAAGCAGATGGAAAATGCAAAATCAGCCAGACGATCGAATGCACAAAAGAAAGCCCAGACCGAGAAAAAGGAAGTATTAAAGAAATGGAGTAATCAGAATCTGCAAAAGCAGCCGGATCCGAATGTTGTATCCGGTAATTCGTCGGCAATCCGTCAGATTGCCCAACAAAAATCTGTGATAAGCACAGTAGAAAAACAGAAGTATGGAATAAAAGCAGATTCCACGTTCCGGCAGATCAGTGAATCTAACAAGAAAGGCATTCGTATATCGACCAAAAAGATGCGCAATGTGGGAAAAGATGCATTGCAACGGTTTGTCCGCATGAAACGAATCGCACAGGTTGTATCCTCCGGAGATGCATCCAGTCTGGTAGAATCGGCAGGAAAAGCAAGTATCCGCGCAATCGTATCTGGCGTTGTGAAGTTTTTTAAGATGGCGCTCCGGGCTGTATGGTCATTTTTGCGCGTGCTGCTTGCTCCATTTGCTATATACCTATGTATTTTAGTTCCGATTATAGTTGTAGTCGCGATGCTTGCCACGGACAATATTAATGCTGCAAACCGCGCAAAGAATCAGCAGAAACAGAGTTATATATTGTCAACCAATTTCCCGGCAGATGTCGAACAATGGCGGGCATTTGTAACGGAACGTTGCAGCGCGAATAACGATCCAAACAGCGATGTGGATTTAACGTTATTCGTGGATGCGATACTTACAACGATTTATCAGGAATCCGGAGGAAAAGCCGATGCAGCCGGTGTAAATGGCGATGTAATGCAGTGCAAGGAAGCCGGCAGTTATTGGAATAAAGAGATGCCTGCAGAATGGTCAGATGCGCAACGGTCGATCGATGTTGGGACGAGGGTATTTTATGATCTACTCAAAAAATGGAATGTGACATCTGCATCGGATGTTGATGGTCTAACCATGGTTGCTCAGGGATATAACTATGGATCCGGGTTTCTGGATTGGAGCAGAAAAAAGGGATACGAGAAATGGTCGCTTGACATCTCAACGGAATTTTCCAACAGTAAGGGCGGACATTATGGCACAAAAAGCTATGGTTCCCAGTGGGCAGCAAAGCTCGAAGCCAGCGCGGTTATGATCGATTCAAGCATGATTGCAGGCGGGGAATATTTGTGGGCGGTTGATGCCAGCCATGTAGAGGTCACTTCGTTTTTTGGACGCAGACAGCCGACAGTCAGTTTTGCATCCAAAAATCATTTAGGAATCGATTTTAACGTCGGAGCAAATGAGCCGGTGTATGCGATCGCAGAAGGAATTGTGACAGCCAAGGCATATAGTTCATCGATGGGAAATTATGTATCTATATCCACTCAGACCAAAGATGGTACGCTTGTACACACATATATGCACAATAATTCATTTGCCAATATAGCGGTCGGTCAGAAGGTGGCTGCCGGTCAGCAGATTGCGTATGCCGGAAGTACCGGAAATTCAACAGGTGTGCATTGCCATCTCCGGACACAATTAAATGGATTAAGCGTGAATCCGCTTATTTACTGCTATGGAGGTATTACAAATATAAAAGCCAGAGATTCTTCGGGAAACATAACGACGATCAATCTCAATGTCAATCTATCATCGGATTCCTGGAGCGCACGTGCCGGAACTGTATGGAACACATACTATATGTACACTGCAGACGGTTATATCCTGGGAACCGGAAAACACGAATAGGAGGTTTAGAAAATGTTTGATGATTTATATGACAAACTAAAATATGAGCAGGAAACATATTTCTGCTACTTAAAGCTCATATCGAGAACAGAATTCTACACAAAATCGTATGAAATTACGGTGAAAAAAGCAATTTATGCAGCGTTGTTTGATGATCTGAATAACAATCATCTTGCCAATGATCTGGATGAGCTACTTCTCAGACAAGAAAATTCGGTTGATTTCATCTATATGAAAGCGGTCGATGATGCCGTGATCTGGAAGGAGAAGCTGACGCCGGAATCGTGGTCACTCATAAAGGCAAAAATTAAATTTTAGTAACAAATGGAAATAATCAAGAGCTATCAGCAAATGTGCTGGTAGCTTTTTTATTTGGAGGAATATGGATGACATATAGAACACGGGAACAAATGCAAAACGAAACAGCTGCAGCAAGGAATTGTTCTATTCTTTTAATTGCTGAACACTTCGGCTACTCATTAAAACAGCATGGAAATTATTATTTTGCTGACGGTGAAAAGAGCTTGGTGTTTTTCACTAATACAAATTCTTTTTATCACTATTATGAAAGAGCTGGTGGTTCGGGCATCGATTTTGTAATGCGTGAACGAGGCTGTAATATTGGGGATGCAATCGCATATATCAATACTGAGATATCAAGAACGTTCATTGATCTCTCTAGTAATACAGGTTATAAGAATGAAAATTACCAATCCTTGCGAAGCAAAAAGGAATTGAAGGTACCGGAGAAAAATGATAATCACCGCCGGGTATTTGCATATCTCACAAAGTCAAGAGGAATCAATCCGGATATTGTGAGTGAATTTTTGCATAAGCACCTTCTTTATGAGGAAGCAGGAAAGCACAATGCGGTATTTGTTGGATATGATAAAAATATGGAAGTAAAACATTGTTTTATTCGGGGAACAATCTCTGATCGACAATATCGGGGAGATACATATGGTTCTGACAAGAATTATGGTTTCCTCGTCCAGTCACAAAATATGGATGCTGAAAGCCTGATCGTATTTGAAGCTCCTATCGATTTGATGAGCTATAAATCATTATATCCGGACGATAGATCGGATATGCTTGCGCTGGGGATGCTTTCGATGGAGCCAATTTACACATATCTTTCAGAATATGGTTCAAAGAAGATCTATTTATCTTTGGATATGGATGCCCCCGGACGACAAGCGGCTCAAGAGTTTTTGCAGAAATTGCATGCTGAAGGCTACGAAGCAGAAATGCATCCAATCTGCAGTCAAATTGAAAATGTGCATGTGAAGGACGTGAATGACTTGTTGTGTGAAATGAAGCAGCGAACGATTGGAGGCTATGATCAAGTACGTAGTAAGCATTAACATATTGCTGGAAGCTCTTTTTTATTGTATCGGGAAGGAGGTATCAGCATGGATGAGCTTATGAAAGAATTTGATGAATGGATGCATCTTGAAGGTGAATTACAGAAAAAACAGCCGGATTATAGTTTGGATGAAGCATATTTGTTTCTCCAAAACACTTCAAAAAAATCTAAAAATTTAGAAAAAATTGAAATTTTTCAAAAAAATCTAAAAATTTAGAAAAAATTGAAATTTTTCAAATTATCGAGGGTTATTATCAGGGGTCTTAGGGATCTCCCTAGCAAGAGGCGTTTTGTGTCACAAAATGCGTGTCTTGCTAGTTTATAAAACTAGCAAGACGCTATAAAAAAGAGATTTCTACATAGGTGGCAAAAAAAGAGACTTCAAAAAAATTGAAAAATTTCAAAAAAATTCTAAAAATTTAGAAAAAATCTAAAAATTACAACAAATTTGAAAAATTGCGAATTTTTTGAAAAAATGCGAAAAAAATTGAAATTTTTAGAAAAAATTAAATGTTTTGCATGAGCCAAAAATTGAAAAATTGAGAAAAATCTAAAAATTTTAACAAAATTAAAAAAATGCAAATTTGTTAAAAAATTGAGAAAAAATCTAAATTTTTAGAAAAAATCTAAAAATTGCAACAAAATTAAAAAAATGCAAATTTGTTGCATAATTTCAAAAAATTTGAAAAATTGCAATTTTTTTTAGCTAAAAATGAGACGGGAAGCAATTAAAAGAAAAAGGCGGGTGGTTAATGTGAAAAAATATGAGCATGATCTTCACTTGAGGCTTGATCAAAAGACGGATGAATTGTTGCAGCGTAATCTTGACAGAACTAATGAGCAGCGAAAAAAGAAGATCAATCAGTCAGAATATGTTCGACAGTTAATATGTCGTGACAATCTGGAGCAGCTTGGAATTGACAAGTTTGATCTTATGAAATGTGTGAGGTCGCTAGCCGGATTGGGTAATAATGTGAATCAGATTGCCCATAATATGAATTCAGGCATATATACGATCGAGGATTTGGAGAACCTGCGAAGCTGCATGGCTGACATTGCTCAGATGCGAATGGATATATCGAAATTATTAAAATATATTTTTTGACTTATACCGACTTATAGTATTATTTTACCCGTGCAAAAACGCGTTCTGATTGACGAGAACGTTTTTGCACGGTATAATGTAATTGGAGGTGGTTTCCATGTTAAAGATAAATCCATACAGACCTGGAGCAGGATTGATGCCCATGTATATTGCTGGCAGAGATGAAGATATAGAAAATGCAGGACAAATGTTTGATGCCTTAAAATATAATATTCCTACGCAATCAGTAATATACAGTGGATTGCGCGGAGTTGGGAAAACAGTCTTGCTTAATCAGCTTCAAAGAATTGCAGAAGAAAAGGATATTTTTTGTAAACATATAGAAGTAGAAGAGCGAAATGATTTTATATCTCAGATTGCAGAATGCTCGCAGGCTTTTTTGAGAAAAGTAAGTGCAAAGGAAAAATTCAAGTCGTTAATTCAGAAGCCATTGGATGCAATTAAAGCGTTGATGATTTCCTTCAATCCAAAGGAAAATACGTTTTCTCTCTCCCTGCAGGAACGGGAATTATACACTTCCAACAATCTGACACAGAGTTTAACGGATGTATTTACTACGATCGGAGAAACCGCATTAAAAACAGAAACCCCGATATGTTTTTTTGTAGATGAAATTCAATATATGAAACAGGCAGAGTTAGGATCTCTTATTGCAGCACTTCATCGTACAAATCAATTAGGGTATCCAGTTATGGTAATAGGAGCTGGATTGCCGAAGATATACAAAATGTTATCTGAAGAGAAATCCTATTCGGAAAGATTGTTTGTATATAAGGAAATAGGATCTCTTAATTATGAACAGTCGAAAAATGCGATTGTAGAACCGGCAAAGAAATTTGGCGTCACATATTCCGATGATGCAGTTGATAAAATTATAGATATTACAAAAGGATATCCATTTTTTATACAGCAGCTATGCCAGATCATATATCAGAAGGTTACAGATATAATTATTCAAAAATCGCAAGTAGATGAATGTATTGATGAGTTCTTAGAAGTGTTGGATATTGGATTTTTCCGAGCAAGATATGAGAGATGTTCAGAAACGGAAAAGAAATTTATTTTTGCAATGGTAAAATGTGGGGAACTGCCATGCACGATAGCAAATGTAGCAAAGAATCTTCACAAGGCGGTGACAGCAGTGTCCACTTCTAGAGCGCAACTGATCAGCAAAGGAATTATTTACTCTGTAAGATATAAAGAACTTGATTTTACTGTGCCTGAGTTTTCTGGATATATTCAAAGATTGGAAGAATATCAGCAATGGAATATAGAAAATTTATGAAAAAATAAAAGATGGTAGGAGAGAGGTGATAATAATGGATACTAAAAAAGAATTTTATAGAAAAGCATATTACGATGTCTGCGATAAAATGAACAAGAAAGCGATTGTATCGTTAACTGGTCCGAGGCAGGTTGGAAAAACATTTGCAATGAAGCAGCTCCAGAAGAATTTTGGAGGGGAATATTATAATTTCAAGACAATGCAGACAGACAAATCCGATGAAGTATTGGATAGAATATATACAGTTGTCGGGGATAATGAAAAAGCAAATATTTATTTGGATGAGATAACGTATCTGGATGATTTTGAACATTGCTTAGCTTCCATCGCGGAGGCTGCGACACTGACAATTGGATCGGCAAAATATCACATCGTGATTACCGGATCACAGCAGATATATATCGAAAATGCAATGAGTATTGCATTTGGTGCGCGGGCAGGCATGGCGAGAATGGATTTTATTTCATTCACGGAATATTATGATTATATTCATTGTACATCTCTTGCACAGTCGACAATAAGTGAAATCAATTCGCAGATATCGGAAGATGATTATTTGGATTATTTATTTAACAACAGTGAGTTTAACTGTATGGGCGATGGCGTGGAGGTATATTTGAAAAGCTGTCTGGATGAAACAATTCAGTCGCATACGAACTCTTTCTTCAAAAACAATGCAGTGCAGGTCGACGAAATTAACATGCAGAATCTGAAAGCGGTTGCATATACTATTATTGTGAATCTAATAGATCAGATATCTGCAAAACAGATTGCAGAGTATCCATTTTTATTGAAGAAGGTCCGAACATATTATAATCAAAGGGCGGTCAGTAAGGAGGCTGTTTCAAAGATTCGGAAAGAGGATTTTGATGCAGCTGTAAATGCATCTGTTCTGAAGAATTACAAACTGGACAATCGAATGTCTAAAGAGAAGCTGCTGGATTGTGTAAGATTTCTCTATCAGTGCAAATTGATAAATATTACAGTGTATAACCCAGAATCAGAAAGCCGGCTGGATTCTTTTTTCAATGGTATATATGAGAAATGGAATAATGCAGATGCGTTCTTCACGGAATATTCGGTTACATTTGCATATCCGCATTTCTTTGTCGGGATCATGAAAGATATATGTGAAAATCTTGATATTGATAAAAAGGATGTATTTTTTGGAGCGTTGCTGGGTGCGCTGGTAGAATGTACACTGAAAGGACAGTTAGCAATCCGGTATGGACAGCCGTTGCATGCAGCACAGAAGTATAATGAACATGGTGTAGCTGTGGCAGAAGTAGATTATTTTAATGATATGTTTGCAATGGAAATATCTATACGAAATAAAACGCTGCAGGAAACACATTTTACAAAGTTTGATTTTGGAAATCGAAAGAAAATACTGACAACGAAAGATATCAGTAAAAATAATCACGGAATTATTTGCATACCGTATTATACTTGCCAGGTTGCATTAGAGAATAATATAACATTTGATGCGCCAACAAGGAATTTGCAACAAATGAAAATGAAATTATAAAAGGCTCCCTATGGGAGCTTTTTTCTTGGAGGAAAAATGGCTTATTGTAGGTTAGGTCACATAAAAGAAAACAAAGGTGCCGGTGGAATGGCTGCGGGGATGAAAAATTGTATAGAATATATTTTCAACCCGAAGAAAACGGAGAACATGACGCTCATCGGTGGCTACAATTTAATGATTGATGCATCGAATCCGGCAAATAGCGCATTTGAACAGATGCTTGCAACCAAGTCAGTATTCGGGAAAGAGGCTGGCAGACAGGGGTATCATTATAAGCTCTCTTTTGCAACTTCTGATAATTTAACGCCAGAATTAGCGATGGAGATTACAAATGAATTTTGCAGGCGCTGTTTTGGTGCGTATGAGTGCGCATATAGTGTACATACAAATACTGCTCATTTACATAGTCACATCGTATTTAACTCCATAGATATTGCAAATGGATACAAATATCGTTATGGAAAAGGCGATTGGGCAAAGAAAATCCAGCCGATTGCAAACGAAATATGTAAAGAGTATGGATTGTCTGAGTTAGATTTGAATCTGGATGAAGAGCTGCGTCTGAAGAACAAGTGCATGGATTATGGGAAATGGAAGAAAAAGAATAATTATTCTGAGGATAAGCCGCTTTCCTATACAAACAAAATGATCCGGGCAGATGTCGATGAATGTGTTAAAAATGCCACATCTTATGAAGAATTTAAGATGCTGATGGAAGCAAAAGGACATAGGTTGAATGATTCCGGAAAGCATCTGACGATACTTGCTCCGGGACGCACACGACCATGCCGGTCGTATATATTATCTTCAGATAAGTCCACTTATACAAAAGAGAATATCGAGAGGATGATACAAGGTACATATTTAAGCACAGGGCAGATAAAAGAAAAGTTGTTTGCCAGCTGGGATGCATATGTGGTTGAGCGGACGAAGGTAGTTGCAGGATTTGTAAAAACGATCCGGTTGTCCCCGGAGCTTGCAAAGGAAATGGAAAATAGAAGCTTCCAGGTGCAGCATAAAATTCACGATATTGAAACATTGAAGTTTTATCAGTATCAACTAGAACAAATGGACAAACAGTTAAACATAATGAAAAAGCATATCCGGATGTCTTATGATATGGAACGCGAAAATATAGAGCTGGTGAGTGAATTGATCAGTCTGATGGATGATTTCTATAAGTATCAGAAAACAGGATCCGCGCGATATGAAGCTGCGTATGACAAAGCAAATGAAATATACAGAAAATTATGTGACAGAAGAATAGGAGTAGAGGAGTTGTTTTTGTTTGATCAAAAGAGCCGGCAGATTCTCCAGGAACTCGATGAATACAAAAAACATATTTTCGTTGAGAAAAAAATCTGTGGAAGATTGGAAAAAGAACTCGAACCACAAAAACCACAGAAAACACGAGTATGATTAAAATCCCATATATTTCCTATGTTATAGTTAAACTAGCAGAAATGGATAAGAGCTGATGAGTTGATGCGGTGCATTGATTCACCGGCTCTTTTTATTTCGGAAAAATATTATGAAAGCGGAGGTTACAGCGTATGTACACGTATAATCAATTCAAGACACTTATGGCACAGAAAATCGGAGCGTATTTGGAGACGGAGGACAGATCAATTTTATCGGTTGATTTGTTTTCTAAAGAAAGAAACAACAATCAGCAGGTGGATTCTCTGAATATTAAAATGAAGTATCGGGATGAACTCCAGAACATGACACCAACCATCGATATTGCACCGATTTATGAAATGTATCGGGCAAAGGGCGGTGATTTCGAAGCAACAATGAATGCAGTAGTTGCAGATTTTTCTGCAAAATTAGACAGAATGCCGGCTTGGGATACAAAAAAGATTGATTCCGTGCCATACATTCTTGAGAATTGCTTCATTCGTCTTGTGAATCGTTCTACAAATGAAAACATAATTGAGAATTGCCCACATACGGAATTCCATGATCTGGAGATGGTGTACCGAGTCATGGTATCAACGGAAGCAGATAATATGGCATCTTACTTAGTAACAAATGATGTGTTGGAAAAAACAGGGATTTCACAGGAAGTTCTTCATGAGGCAGCATATAAAAACACCAGGGAAATGTTGCCAATCCGGGCAGAAAAGTTAACAGATATCGTACGCAATAATATGATTTCTAATGGCATGGATGAGGAAATGGTAAAGGAAATGATTCCGGATGGGGATCAGATTGTACTTACAAATGAAAAATTTATATATGGAGCAACTTCTATGATCTACCTGGATGTGCTGCAGAAGCTCGCAGAAGAATATGACAGCAGCTTTGTGGTTATGCCATCTTCTGTGAATGAAGTGATATTAACACCGATGGCTGATAATGCTGCCATGCGGGAGATATATGTATTATCAGGGATGGTGGAGGATGTGAATCGAACAACTGTCAATATCGAAGACCAGCTCTCAAACGAGGTGTACTTCTATAGCAAAAATACAAGAACGTTGTTACCAGTCGCAGACGCACCGGAGTTAAAGGAGACGATCGCGCAGGAGAAAATGTTTGGAAAGAATCTTTAAGAGGTGATAATCATGGTGTATAAGCGAGTTGTTGATCAATTATACGAATCAAACCTAAAAATCGTTCATTTGCTGGAACATATATCTCTCGTACTTAAAAAGAACGGCTATAAATATGCTGCAAATCAGAAATCTGTATCCGTCAGGTTCCTTGAGGCAGCCATGCAGTCGGGAATTCCTGCAGATAGGATAGACGATGTGCAGAAATATAATTCGGAGCAGATAAGTGCATTATGCGCTTTATTGTCGGCGGGATATGATATAAGGAAAGTAGAATACGTCCATCTTTCCGGAGATCGGATGATTGCGAGGGCATCCGGAGAATATTGGCGGGTAGATCTGCCGGATCCGGCACTTGCCTACAAAGATGTGATAGAGATTTCTGTTTTGTATGGATTTAATTCTGAAGAATATTTGCCTGTTACAAGAGAAGCTGCCGGCTATCTTTATCAGAATCATTTGAAGATATATGAAAAGCCACAGCAATATGCAGATATGAGCAATTATGGAAATTATGATCAAAAATATTTTCTAGTATCTGTAGCAGAGTGGAACGATGTATTGAAAAAAAGAGATATAGAACAGGAACGGAAGTATTTAGAGATGAGAGCAAAAGCATTGACAGAAGGATACTTTGCGATATATCAGGCAAGAGAAAATGAAGATGTGCAGTTCATGGATTTTGCTTCAATCAGCGAGCAGCATATGGATGTTACGGAATTTAATTATAATCTGAAATATGCAGATGTACTTGGAAATAATGTATCAAATCCATCTGAAGTGCTTGAGAGAATCTATACCAGATTTAATGTTGAACGTCCTTCTGATTTCTATGGACATAGTTTATCTGTGAGTGATGTGATTGTTTTGAATTATAATCAAAGGCATGAGGCGTATTACTGTGACAGTGTCGGATATCAGAAGCTGGATAATTTCCTGCTAAACATAAAACCGCAAAATATACGTATTGCAAAGCTGACAGGAGAACCGGTATCGGAGGAAATGCTGGATATTCTTGATCGATGTGAAAAGGGCGAGGATGTCCGGCTGGAAGAAATCGAAGCAACTAAGGAGCTTAAAACGGCTAGAAGCTGTATCGTTCATGATGCACCTACAATTGAGAGAACAAATCGGGATGCAGTCACAAAGCACGTATTGGATGAAATCTTACAATATGGATCCTACACGGTTGACAAGAACGGAAAGAGCGGATACAATGGATATGTCAAGCAAGGTAATCGCCTTGATATTGTCTTAGGTCTGCCCGCATCGGGTAAATCGTCAACAATAGCGAATGATATATCGGGAAAATATCAGAGCAAGTTAATTGACTGTGATGAAGCAAAAAAACTTTTACCGGAATATAACCAGGGATGGGGATCAAATGCGGTACATAAGGAATCACAGATGATTGAAAGAAAAGCATTTTTGGTTACACTTCGACGAGGAGAAAACATCGTACTTCCAAAAGTCGGTGGAAATTATGAGAAATTGATAAAAGAATATATTGTTCCGGCGCGGGAAGCAGGATATAAGGTTTTTGTCCATTATGTGCAGATCAACCGAAATGTTGCGTTGGGACGTATGTTGAACCGGTTCTTGGAGGACGGAAGATTTCTGGATCCAAACCTCATCGATAAGTATGACAATCCGGAAATAGGAAACAAGATCCAATCCACGTATGATCGCTTAAAAAATAGTAAATACATTAATGGGTATTCTAAGTGGAATAATGATGTACCGAAAGGGGAAAAACCGGAGATGATTGAGAGAAGAGAATCTGAAGCCTTGACAGAGACAGAATATGTATCAAGAGGAATAAGGAGGTAGTGAAGAATGGAAGAAACTACAATGCCGAAGGGATGGAACAATTTGTCGGAAGAGGCAAAGCTTGGATATGTAAGCGCTGAATTTGTTGAGAAGGTAGATGATGCAATGTCTCTTGCACAGGAGGAAATCAGCGCCCGGCGTGGAGAAACAAGAAACATGACGGATGATGAGTACCTTGCGTTTATCTCGAAAATTATGCAAAAACATGTAGATCCAGTATAGAAAATTGATTTGTGATGAAGGGAGCCTAGTCTGTAGGTTCCCTTTTTTGATTGGAGGTTTTTAATATGATGGATACGAGTGGTATATCTGAAGCAACACAGGTTATCAATGTTGCTATAAATGGTTCGGCAACGGCTCTCAGGCTTGCCGGCTCTCTGGTGCATTTTACCGGGCATGAGTTATTAAAGCTGGCAAAACTGATTATGGCAAGAATTAAGGAAGCAAAGCTTCGCCCGGAAACATTATCAGCAGGAGAACATAATCTTGGAGATTTAATTAAAGCGAGCAACAAAAATAATGAATCTATCGGAGCTATGGCAATTCCGGACAGTATGATGGATGAATTTGTAGAATTTGCGAAACAAAATAGGATTGCTTATTCACAGATGTTTAAGCTGGAAGGCTCTAATGAACGCACGCTCGTATACAAGCAGAGTGACGCATGGGCGTACCAGACATTTATTCTGCAGCACAGAGAGGCAAGAGTAACGAGTTTTGAAGATTATCTTCGCTCAGCGACAACGAAGGATATGATAAATGCAGATCACATAAATACACTTAATGAATATAGCGCGCACTTGAAGGAAGTGAACACGCCAAAGGGCGTTGTCATTGACAAATCGCAAATAGTTGGACAAACGCAGGATTCGATAGAGGTATGCGTGAACAACGAGGATGGACTAGGATTTGTAAAGGTACCGCGTTCCGCATTAAAGCATGATTCTGAAACAGGGATTTTCGCCCTTGCTCTTGCAGATTCCTTCAAGGGGAAACTATCGAAAGAGCCATCGATTGTAAAGGATGAATCGGGGGCAACAATCGAAAAAATCGTTGAAGGGACGGATATCCGCGGAGATAAGCTGAGAAGTAATGCATCCCTTCGGTGTCTGGATGTTCAAAAAGGACGGAACGGAAGCAAGAAAACATTTATCAATCCGGATGTAAACCTGTCTAAGACAGTTGATACGGCAGCGAAAACCGTGAAAAATGTGGACACGGTAACACAGGCGGTCAAGAAGGTACGTTAGAGGTGATTCTATGGCAGATAAAAAGAAAAAAAAGCAAGATATTCCGGATCAGCTACAGACGTGGAAACCGCCTTATTTCAAATGGCTGCTTGTACTAATCGGCTGCGGCTATGTTGGACTTTTACTTGGGTGTAATTACCGGAAGGGAGATACGGTTTATGAGCTTTTTCCACGCATCGGTGCAAGAATTGGATCAGGGGATCTGCTTAACATTGGTCTTGCAGATGGCTTGCATCAGTTTGGCACACTTGCAGCATGCTTTATAGGAAGCATAATGCTTGGAGGATTGTATATTCTGATTGATGCATCCGCGAATCACAATTATATGCGCGGCAAAGAATACGGACAGGCAAATTGGGCATCCGTAGCAGCGATAAATTCGAAATTTGAAAATAAAAAGCATGAATCATGGAACCGTGTGTATTCTGATGGATTGCGGATATCTATGAAAACATCCATCAACAATAATGTTCTTGTTATCGGTGGATCCGGTGTCGGTAAATCCTTTTATCTGCTGACACCAAATATTTATCAGGCTGATCCAAAAGGAAAATATCCAGGTTCCTACATATTTACCGATCCAAAAGGAGAGCTTCTTCAGAAAAATGGAGCATATTTGAAAAATAAAGGATATCGAATCCGGGTTCTTAATCTTGTATCGGGAGCAATGCAGGAAAGTGACGGATTTAATCCATTCGTATATATCCGTCGGGAATCCGATATCGATAAGCTTGTACGGAATATTCAGGATAACACAAAAGATGATAATTCAGCTGCGTCGGATCCATTTTGGCCAAAAGCGGAGACGCTTTTGCTAAAATCACTATTTCTACTTGTTTGGATGGAGAGTGAACTTTTTGGGTGGGAGAAGAACATCAATACAGTAATGATGCTATTAAATAAGGCGCAGATCGATGACAATCCGAAGGTTCCTTCTGAACTTGATCAGATATTTGATGATCTTGTCCTGCGTACCATAGATGAACCAGGCAAAGGAGATATGCATCCTGCATGGCTGGCATACCACAAGGTCATGGTTGGCGCAGCAGATACAAAGCGATCGATCGTGATATCTGCGCATGCGACGATGCAGATCTTTGAGAATCCGGATATTCAGCGGATACTTCGAAAGGATGAAATGGATCTGGCAAGTATTGGCACAGGCGTTGTTGATGGAAAGAAAAATGTCAAAACGGCACTATTCTGTGTAATTCCGGATTCGGATACGACCTTTAATGCGATTGCCGGAATGCTTTATACACTTTTGTTCCAGGAACTATATTTCCAAGCGGATTTTTGTCATAAGGGAGAGCTTCCGGTGCCGGTAACATTCTGGATGGATGAATTTGCGAATATTGCTCTTCCAAAAGATTTTATGAAGATGCTTACGACGATGCGGTCGCGGTTGATCAGCTGTGTAATTATCATCCAGAATCTTGCGCAGATTAAAGAAAAATATGAAAAAAGCTGGGAAGAAATACCTGGAAACTGCGATGTGTGTGTTTATCTCGGTGGTAATGAGCAGTCTACTTTTGAATACGTATCGAAGAACCTTGGAAAGAAAACCATATACAAGAAATCAACAGGCGAAACAAAAGGCAGTCATGGAAGTTCATCCACGAATGAGGATGTACTGGGGCGTGAGCTTATGCTTCCGGAAGAAGTGCGTGAACTTGATAATGATTTTTGCGTGGTTTTCGTGCGAGGCAAAAAACCTATTTTGGATCATAAATTCCGGACGTTGGAATCACCGGAATTTGAGTTATCGAAGAAACTTGGTTCGTATTTGCATTCCCAGGATAAACAGCTTGAGCAGGATGCCTTTCATATATCTCTGGCAAGTCAGAAGGAGCTGTCAGATGCTTATGCACTTGGAAGGGTTATAGAACTTAATCTTGATCAGAATTTATTGAGTACACCAGAGTATCAGGAATTACAGGATATTGTGTTGCAAAACGCCGAGGACGTGCAGGAGGAGCTGGAGCGAGCCAAAACGATTGATATCCGGGATGTATCTCTTATAGATCTGCTTCAGATGGATGATTTTGTGTTGTCAGATGAGGAAATGGTTGAGGTTGCGCAAGGCATCAAGGATGGATTGTCTGACGAGGAAGTGAAAAGCTATGTATTATACGGTGACGCCCATCGTATGCATTCACAGAGGTTATTATTAGAAGCGTTAGCAGCCAGAAGAAAGGCAGGTGGCGGTTTATGACGGAATTAGATTATAAATTTATCATGGGATATCTGTATGATGAAGATATTACGCTGCAGGAGATATCAGACCTGATTGATGAACCGATTGCACATACTGTGATCGATGGATCGGCGTATTCTTTAGATCAGGCGGGCGTTAATTCATATAATCGATATAAGGATTCGCTATTAGCCCATACATACTACCTGTCAAAGGCTGCCAATCTTCCGTATGCGCTTATGTATGATGCTATCATTGCTCCGATCGAGGAGGGAGTATCGGTAGATAGTATATTCATGGATGATATTTTTGTACGTTCTTTGTTTGATCCGGACATTCATGCTGCAGTCTGTAGCTGCATTGATTATGATAAGCGTATATTTGAGAATATTGAGCCATTACACAATCCCTCCGGCAAGGAAATACGACCGGGGGATTTGATTTCGCTTACTAAAACAAAGGAAATATTTCAATATAGAAATACGTATTATATCCGGATGTACGACGAAATGTCACAGGGCCATATGCTGCGGCGAGAGGACATAGACATAGTTACAAGGGAGATTCGAAGTAAAATAGTATGTCGTTCGTTTGATTTAGGGGATATATATAATGCCATGGTCGCAGATGTTGTTACAAGGTACAACAGGAATCCTGGGGCATCCGTATATGATCTGTCCAGGAAGGCTGCAGAATCTCTTGGAGTAGAAAACAGGATTTCTATTGAGCAATGTGTAAAAAGATATTACAAGGAGGCGGATAAGCGTGCTGTCACTCGAACCACTATCGGATAGTATCGTGAATGAAGCGGCGAAAAGACATTCACAATGGAGAAACGGATATGCCCAGCTATGGAAAGGCTGGCAATTTAATATAAGTGAGTATAATTGTACCGGTTATAGGTTTTGCAATTATTCACTCCAGGAAATGGTTGGCAGCTATGCAGTAATGAATAGCTGCAATTTTTATAACTGTGATTTATCATACAGCCGGATGAATTCTGCGATTGCGAACCATTCGGAATATCATAGCTGCATGTTAAAGGAAGCATATCTTCCATGTGTCAGAATGGATGGAGCAGTATTTGAAAATTGTGAGATCTATCATGCGGATTTCCGCATGGCAAAAATGAATAATGTTGTTATGAAGAATTGTGATTTAACCGGATGCGATTTTCAAGATGCGGAGTTAGCCGGAGCAGATCTGAGATTTTGTACTGTTACCGGTTGTAATTTCAAAGGCACCGAGTTGGATTTTTCCAACAGGATACCACCATATTGTTACTGTAAGGATGTTTATGGAAAGACAATTATGATTATGACCGGGTATAAAGATGTGTATGATGTTCCTGAATTTATGCAGGTTGCGGATCCCATGGAATTAAATGCAGCACATGGGGTATCTCTGGATCGAGTAAACCAGATGATAGCATGTTTTAATAAAGGATGGTTGGGAATCAAACCGCAGATGAAACAGGAACCACAAGAGCCACAAAAAACACGGACACGGTGAAAAACATGCGGTTTTGGAATGATATAGTTAAGATAAGAAAGAAGGGATGATATGCAGGTTGTTGTTGCGGAGAAACCGAGCGTGGCAAAATCAATCGCAAAGGTGCTTGGTGCTAATCGGAGCAAAGATGGATATATGGAAGGTAATGGATATAGAGTAACCTGGTGCGTGGGGCATCTGGTGGAACTTGTATATCCTGCAGCGTACGACGAACGCTACAAAAAATGGCAGTTAGAGCTACTGCCAATTATGCCGGAAAAATGGAAATATGGAATCAAGGGCGATACAAAAAGTCAGTATGATGTAGTTAAATCGCTATTTTTAGATGCAGCTACAGAATCGGTTGTATGTGCTACAGATGCCGGACGAGAAGGAGAGCTTATCTTCCGGAATGTATATATGAAAACAGGCTGTAAAAAGCCTATAAAAAGGTTGTGGATCAGTTCCATGGAAAATAGTGCCATCAGGCAGGGATTTGAAGCATTAAAAGATGGAACACAATATGAAAACCTATATTCTGCGGCACAGGCAAGAGAACGTGCAGACTGGCTAACAGGTATGAATTTATCCCGGCTTTTCACCTTGGTTTATGGAGGAGGAAAAAAAATAACGATTGGAAGAGTTATGACACCGACGCTGGCGATGATCTGCGAGAGGCACACTGCAGCAGGAGTGTAATAAGATGTTTGGATATTCGGCAAATAAAACGCTGGAGATTGCTCAGGAACTGTACGAGAAGAAACTGACCACATATCCGAGAACGGATGCAAAATACATAACGGAAGATATGATGGATACGTTTCTGGATGTGCTTGATCTTGCCCAAGACCATGCAGATTATGCAGATACTCGATGCATAGACAGAAAGCTTGTTAAGCGGGTTATTGACAACAGTAAGGTAACCGATCATCATGCGATCATCATTACAAAAGATCAGACGAATCTGAAAGATTTATCGCAAGACAGCAGGATGGTATATGATCTGATAGTATTAAGGATGCTGTCTGCGGTATCTATGCCTTACGAATATTACAGCATATCGGCAGACGGAATATGTAACAGGCATGAATTTTCAATGAACGGAGTAACCGTAATTGATTATGGATTCAAAGCAAATGAAATGAAATTCCGGAACCGAAGCAAGGCGGATAAAGAAGAAAATGCAGAGAAAATCATGCCGGATATATCGGAAGGTGATGTGCTGCAGGTAACACCGGAGCTTTCTGAGCAATGGACAAAGCCGCCGGCACATTATACGGAAGCTTCGTTGCTTGGAGCAATGGACAAAGCCGGGAATAAAGAGATGAGCGATGAAGTAGAGCGAAAAGGGCTCGGCACTTCTGCGACCAGGGCGGCAATCATAGAGAAGTTGATCACAAACGGCTATGTGGAGCGGGTAAAGAAGAAAATTGTTGCCACAGAAGCCGGGAAGTATCTGATTTCAGTTGTTCCGGACCGGGTGAAATCGGTAAGTATGACGTGCGATTGGGAAAATGAGCTTGTAGAGGTTGCGGCAGGAACAAAAGACTATGCAGCATTTATGAATGAGACGGAAGATTATATAAAAAGTCTCGTAGATGAGTATTCCAAGGTAGAACCGAAACCGTGGCAGTCGCAGAGAGAAGAAATATGCAAATGTCCTGTATGTGGAAATTCCGTACAGGAAGGAAAATTTGGAATCTTCTGTGCAGGAAAATGTGGCTTGATATTCTCATTTTATAAGGAAAAGTTATCTGCGAAACAGATCAAAACATTACTTGTAGATAACAAAGAGGTTTTAATGAAAGATCAAACTTCGAGCAAAGGAACGAAGTATGACATATATATCAAATATCATGGTTATGAGCCGTTTACTTATACGGATAAGGACGGGCATGAAAGAAACGCCTATACCATGAAGTTTGATACAAGATTCCCAAAGAATAATAAGAAGAAAGGTTAAAAAGGGTGGAATTATGTTTGAGATTAGAGTTACAAAACTTGACAATCAGGAAAGCAATGTGAAGGGACTTGTAAGCATGGTTGTAGATGGTAAATTTGCATTTTCGTCTATGCGTGTGATCGAAAGTGAAAAAGCGCAGAGAGGATTTTTTGTTGCAATGCCATCATACCGGACAAAGGAAGGAAAGTATGTGGATCTGTATAAGCCGGTTACATCAGATATGAGTAATGCACTTGCAGATGCTGTTGCAAAAGCAATGGAATCCGGAGAGCCGGTTACAATCGGAAATGGAGAGACACATATTTCGACATATGTAACTCCGGTTCATTACCAGAATAACGAAACCATGGCTGCGAAAGTGAACCTGAAGTGCGGAGATATGGTTTGTGACAGTATTGTTCTTAGAAAATCAATCGAAGGGAATCTCTTTGTTGCATATCCATCATACGAGAAAAAGCAGCTTGATGAATCTGGAAACCCAGTTCATACAAGTTATTGTAACCCAACAACAGCGGAGTTCCGGACAACATTGTCTGATAACATCCTTGCACAGTATGATGCAGCAATGAAGCGCAGCTACGAAGTAAAACCGAAGGAAAAGGAAACACAGTCGTATTCGGTTGAAGTACCAACTTCGCCTGCCCCAAAGCAGAAATGAAGAGAAGCGGATGGATTGTTAGAGCCGGTTGTCGTTATAACAGGCTGCAATCCTCAGACAGGACAGGTGCTACCAGGTACATATCTGCTTCACACAGCAGATCGCATGCTAAAAAATGCGGATGGTTATATAAAAGCTGCGTTACAGACATCCTATGCAGACTTATTTATGCCTGTAGAAGTGAGCTGCAGCATAAAGATGATGCTAGATGGCAAGCTTCGAAGTTTTAAAACAAAGCTTTGCCTGGGTGATGGATCATATCAGTCGATATCCGGGAGCGTTACAGAACCGAAGCTGCATGAATATCTGGAGCAACACATCCGGATAGGCAGCAAACGTGAGCAGATACTTCTAAGCAATGAGGAGCTTATCAAGGATTTGCAGAACAATCAGCAAAATCAGGCTGTCGTGAAGGAAACGATTGAGTTTCTTCGCACAGAACTGGATAACTGTGAGAGAACACAGATGAAATTAAATTGTAGCGAAGAAATCTTGGCCAATTCCGTAAAGAGAGGATGCATTATGGCAATGCAAAAAGGAAAAGCTGGAGAGTGGTATGAAGACGATCACGTCGGTGGTTATTTTGCAAAAGATGGAAACTTTATTATTTGCGAAGAATATGGATTAAGCGATGCAGATACAGACTCACATGCTGCTGATGTCCAAAACGGATACGGTTACTATGACAGCTCAGGGACATTTAGACGTTATGGAAAGGAGTGGGTGTGATATGGCAGAGACGATTGCAAATCATCTTGACAAGTTCCTACGGTGAGTGGGAATTGTGATTATAATGGCTACGAATATCGTAGCCATTTGTTTTTATAGTTTATAGCCAAGTAAAAAGATCTAGAACAGAGTGGCAATATACACAAAGTGTGTACGTTGCCTTTTTTGATAAGGAGGGAAATGAACTATGGCTACGAAGAGAGAGCAAGAAAGAGATATTGCTTATAAGAGGATAATAGGACAGCTAAATGATCAATCTGTATATGAGAATGTGATGAGGAGTTGTTCACGCATGATTGATCTTCAACATATCGACAATGTGCTTGCCGCCTGTTCACAAAAACCATATGCAACGGCTCTTAATACATATGATCGTTGGATGAGTGAAGCAAACCGGCATATTGAGAAAGGAAAAAAGTCCATATGTATCTTTGGAAATGAACCAAATTATCCAGGTTCATTTTTTTTATACGCATACGAAGATACGAAGGTGCTTGATGGTAAGTTGGATCTATATGAAGATTTATTTTCGACGGAAATAATCCAGGCATATTATGAAAAAAATAAATTTTCCTCCGAAAAAATAAAAACCTTGTATTCTGATATGATAAGTAGTATATTAAAATCAGAGGAAGAATTGAAACGTAAAAATGAGGTATTTCTGGCAGCGAGCATTATAGTGTATGAGCGGCTGGAAGTTGATTGTAACAACGAAAAATCCCAGCTGGCGTCTGTTGTAAGGGGATTCCAGCCGGATGATATATATTACGTATTAGATAAAGCACATTCTATCAGCAGAGGTTTGATTCAGAATATCAGAATGGAGCTTCAGGAGATTAAGAAAGAGAGGGTGGATAATTATGATCAGAACAGAGAAGTTGAGCAACGGGAGAGAAGTACCGGCAGTGGATACGGAAGAGGAGTGGGACGAGTTTATCCGGAGTATTCCGAGGGACGAGATGCTGCCGCTGTACATCGTGAGGAAACAGACAATATTCAAGCTGGACTTACCAACAGAGACGTATATGTCGGACGCAATGACGTTCGATATGTCGGATTACGAGATGGAAGAGGAGCCTCCATGGAGAAGCGAATCCCTGAGCCTGTTCGCATTTCAGTGGATTCACGTGATCGAGGATCAGTTCGGACAGACGCTGCATCCGATTCAGATCAGCGCCAACAAGGATTCGACGGACGGAGCGAAACAGTACAGACTGCTTCTAGACAAAGCGAAGGAAGTGCAGTACGAAGCGAACAAACTGAAGGATCAGATCATGCAGACAGAGCAGAAGAAACTGGACGCGTGGCGCAGGGAGACATCGCCGGACTTCATGGAAGTAGTACGGAGAGCGGAGCAGCTCCGGGATACGACGAGGGAGATCGTTTTCGAGGAAGTGATCCTGCCGATGGGACATTATCCGGAGGAGAAACTCAAGCTGATCGAGAGAGATCTGTTATAAATGAGAAAAAAGAAGAAGCTATGCAGGCTTCTTCTTTTTTGATTGGTGAGGAATTTGTTATCGATGGCAAATTACTTGAAGTTTTTCAGATTACAGATAACGAAGTAACAATGATCGATCGCGAGGATGAATCTGAAACACAGGAGCCAACGGAATACCGATATTCAATCGATATTGCAAATGCAGCATACAAAGAGTACCAGGATGATCTGCAGGCGAACAGAGAGGAACAGGGGGTAACGCAGCAACCTGTGGAATATCAACAGATGGATATGTTTGCGATGCTTGGTATTGACACTACACCATTGCCGACAAAGATCAATACGAATCCATTAGCAGGACATAATCCAACGAATCATTCTGTAGTACCTCAGAAATATATTGATGAAGTGTTAAAACGTGGATCTGGTTTCGAAGGTGGCAAACATAGAATCTGTCAGATGTATAAGGATAACACCTTAACTGCATCTGCGCGTGCGGCAAAAATCAAACAGGAATATGGGCTTGGAGGTGCCGGCTGGCCTATGGAGGGCAAGCTGGGTGTTCATGGCTACGATACGATTCAGAAAGCCAAGGGAATCAAAATTGAATGGATAGATGAACAAGGCGAAAATGAAGGATATGTCTCATGGCGAGATGTTGAGAAAAATATTGCATGGCTGATTTCAACAAATAATTATCTTGAAGAGGAAATAAAGCAACCGGAACAGGCACAGGAAGAAGTCTTGGAACAGACAGACATATCAGAGATGGCAGAGACTGCAGAAATCATAGAAGAGGTTCCTGTGCCGGCTTTAACACCTGCAGACAAGGATAATATCCAGGATCTATTGTTGAATGTAGATTTTTCCGGATATGCATATGCACGCGCGTTTTTACAGACAGTATGTACAAATGATGATTTGACAGATGCAGAACAGGCATCTTTCTTCGCAGCGCTTATGTGCGATAATGATACGAAAGAATACACTCTATATTATAAGACGAATCCAGTGGATGTCCGGACAAATTTAGAAGATATAAAGATTGTATATGACAATGTGGAGTATCATACTTCGTATGATGATTTGGTAGAACGTCTTAAATATAAGTTAAACAGAGGCGGTTTTGGAGAGTATTGTACACAGGAAGATTTGAAATCTGTGCAGGATGTGATCAATACTGTCAATACGGGTGTATATGCAAGCTACAAAGAAGCTCTTGCAGAGAAAGCGCAGATAAAAGAAAAAGAGAAGCAGCCGGCAATCGATTATCATTATGATCCGGAACAGTTCGCCCACACGCTTCAGGGAGCAGGCGCAAAAACACGATTTGGATGGAATATTGAAGCCATCCGGATACTAAAAAAGGTGGAAACTGAGGAAAGGTATGCGACACCAGAGGAGCAGGAATGCCTGGCACATTATTGTGGCTGGGGTGGACTGTTCAAGGCATTTGATAATCAAGATGAAAAATGGTCGAAAGAATATAAAGAACTGAAGGAACTTTTGACAGAAGAAGAGTATGCATCTGCACGAAGCACGGTGAATGATGCCTTTTATACGGATCCGGACGTTGCTGCAGCGGTTGGTCAGATACTTGTTAATTGCGGATATACAGAAGGAAATCTATTGGAGCCGAGTATGGGTGTCGGACATATTATCGGATCCCTTCCTGTAGAACAGAATTTCAAACGTTACGGCGTGGAAATTGACAGCATATCCGGTCGGATTGCGAAGCTGCTATATCCAAACATGGAGATTCAGATTAAAGGCTATCAGAATACTACCTATTCTGATGGCTTTTTTGATTGTGCGATCGGAAATGTGCCTTTTGGTAATTACAAACCATACGATCCAAGGTATAACAAGCACAATTTCAAAATACATGATTACTTTTTTGCCAAAACTGTCGATCAGGTGCGTCCCGGCGGACTTGTTGTGTTTATAACAAGCACAGGAACCTTGGATAAGGCGAATTCTAACGTTCGTAGATATATTGGGGAGAGGGCGGAGCTGATCGGAGCAATCCGGTTACCAAACACGGCATTCAAGAATTTAGCAGGTACAGAAGTAGCAACGGACATCCTGGTGATGCGTAGACGGGAATATCCGGTTGCATTGGATGAGACGTGGTACCATTTGGGTTACACAGATGATGGAATCCCGGTAAATGAGTATTTTACTGATTATCCGGATTTGTGTCTTGGGAAAATGCAGTATGATATCGGACGTTTCGGACCGGAGAGTAAATATACTACTTGTGTTCCGGACAGTAGAGATTTTAAGGAACAGCTGAAGGAGATCGTTCAGAGATTTTCACCAGACATTTACCGCGAACCGAATCAGGTAAGCGAAAAAGAAGAAACGATACCTGCAGATCCGAATGTTCCGAACTTTACGCTGACTGTTATAGATGGAAAGGTGTACTATCGTGATAATTCACAGATGAAGGATCAGAACTACTCGTCTGCAAATGTAAAAAAGGTTGAACAGTATATTGCATTACATAAGATTGCCCGCCGTGTGATTCAGATTCAGTATGAAGGCTGCAGCGATGAAGAACTGAAGCTTGCACAGTCTGAATTGAATGAGACATATGATAAGTTTGTAGAAGAAAATGGATATATATCCGATACATCCAATGAAAAGATCCTTGGGATGGATGATAATTATTCATTCATGAATTCCTTCGAGGAGAAGCTGGAAGATGGGAGCGTTCGGAAAACAGATATATTTGCAAAGCGGACGATTAACCCGGTTCATGAAATCACTGAAGTTGAGAACGCTTTTGATGCGCTGCGCGTTTCCCTCACACAAAACGGTAAGGTTGATATCAATTTCATGTTAGGTATATATAGTCCGGATTTATCGTCCATGGATATATCAGAAATGAGTCCGGATGAAATTTATGCTGCAAAGAGGAATATATTGATTCAGGAGCTTCATCATGTTATTTATCTCGATCCGGATGAATATGATCCGGATAACCTCGATGCAGGCTGGCATACGGCAGATGATTATTTGTCCGGGAATGTACGGGAGAAGGCAAAAAAGGCGATAGATATGTCCGGGGATGAAACGATGGGTGCGACATTCATGGATAATGCCGAGATGCTTCAAAGCGTAATTCCTGAAGATATACCATATACAGATATTGATGTGAAGCTTGGAAGCAGCTGGGTGGATCCGGAGGATTATGCAGAATTCATGTTTGAAACTTTCCATATAGCACCAGTTGACCGAAATACATACCGCTGGATCCGCAGCGATATAACAAAATACGTAGGAATCAAGCTTATACCGGGTACAATGGAGTACCGGGTAACCGGGCAAAGCAAGTGCAAATGGAATGCATATTGTAATTCCGTATTTGGTACAGAAAAAATGAATGCTGCAGCGATCTTGGAGCGCACGCTTAATTTTAAGCAGGTAACGGTGTATGTACCGGGAACCCACTCAAAAGAAGTAGACCGTGAGGCAACGATGCTTGCCCGCGAAATGCAAGAAAAGATCAAGCTAGAGTTCAAAGACTGGTTCTGGCGTGATGAGGAACGCCGGGAAAAATATGAAAGAAAATACAATGACATGTTCAACAGTGTGAAGCTGCGTGAATATGATGGCAGTTTTCTGGAGTTCCCTGGAATGAATGCAAATATATCACTAAAGCAGCATCAGAAAAATGCGATTGCACGTATCCTTCTTGGCGGAAATACACTTCTTGCACACTGCGTTGGTGCCGGTAAGTCATTTGAGATGATTGCATCGGTGATGGAGCAGAAGAGGCTAGGACTTGTAAATAAACCACTTATGATTGTACCAAAGGCGATAGTAAGCCAGATGGAATCGGAATTCATGCGATTATATCCTTCTGCTAACATTCTCGCCGTAAAAGACAAAGATTTCGACAAAAAGAACCGGCAGAGATTTATTGCTAGAATTGCAACAGGGGACTATGATTGCGTGATCATGTCTCATAGCCAGTTTGAAATGATTCCGCTGACACAAGAACGCGAAATCGTATATAAGAAGCAGGAAATTGATGAGCTGCAGGCATATTTGCGCGACTTGAAGGATGCAAAAGGAGATAGCTGGAGCGTCAAACGAATAGAGGATGCAATTAAAAAGAGAGAAGAAGAACTAAACAAATTGATGGATGTACCACGGGATAATACGATTTGCTTTGAGCAGCTTGGGGTAGATGCGCTTTATGTTGACGAAGCACACAACTTCAAAAATATGGCGATATTCTCGAAGATTAACAATGTGGCAGGTATTCCGACAGCATCTTCAAAGAAAGCATTCGATATGCGAATGAAGTGCCGGTACATCAATGAAATATCCGGGGGAAAAGGGCTTGTATTTGCAACCGGAACACCTGTGTCAAATACAATGGCGGAGATGTTCGTTATGCAGTCTTTCCTGCAGCCTGAGCGGTTGAAAGAGCTTGGAATCAATGTGTTTGACGCATGGCTCGGTTCTTTTGGAGAGATTCAGGCGTCACTCGAATTAAAGGTAGCCGGGAATGGATACAAAGTGAAGAACAGAGTAAAGAATTTCCAAAACGTGCCGGAGCTTATGACAATATTTAAGGAAGTAGCGGATATTCAGACTGCTGATATGTTAGAACTTCCGGTGCCAAAGCTGCGAACCGGTCAGCCGATCATAGTTGAGTGTGAAATGGACGATGCACAGACGGAAATACTGGAATCTCTGATCGAAAGAGCGGATGCGTTGGAAAGTGGTGGCGTGGATCCGTCAGTCGATAATATGCTGAAGCTTACAAATGAGGCAAAGCTGCTCGGTACAGATGCCAGACTTTTAGATCCGGATGCTCCGGATAACCCGCAAGGAAAATTATTTAGATGCGCCGAAACAGTTTATAAAGAATATGAGATACATAATCGAGATGGAAAAATTGGCTGCCAGTTAGTGTTTTCCGATATGGGGACACCGAAGGCGGACGGAACCTTTGACGTATATAATACTGTAAAGAATTATTTGATCGATCTGGGAATACCGAAAGAAGAAATCGCATTCATCCATGATGCAAAAAATGATGCAGAGCGACAAGATATCTTCCGGAAAACGAATGCCGGGCAGATTAAAGTATTATTCGGCTCGACAGATAAGTGTGGTACAGGTGTTAATGTTCAGACACATCTTGTTGCCATGCATCATATTGATTGTCCGTGGAAGCCTTCAGCAATCGAGCAGAGAAACGGTCGAGGCATCCGCCAGGGAAATGAGAACGAAGAAATTGCAGTATATCACTATATAACGAAAGGTTCTTTCGATGCATATAGCTGGTCTTTGGTTGAGAATAAGCAGAAGTTTATATCGCAGATTATGACAAGCAAGCCGGTAGGACGTACCTGCGAGGATATAGATGAAGCTGCGCTTAATTATGGCGTGTTCAAGGCTGTTGCAACCGGTGATGATACTATCCGGGAGAAAATGGAACTTGAGAATGATTTAACGCGATTACGGATGTTGAAATCAGCATATAATAAAAAACGTCGTGACGCGGAATTGAGGGTAAGCAGATCGATTCCACTTGCGATTGCTCAGACAAAAGAGAAGATTGAAGTATTTGAGCAGGAAATCGCATACCAGAAGGCTCATCCGGCAGTAAATGAGGATGGTGAGGCGACATTTTCTATGATGATCGGATCCGAAATCTTTACAACACATAAGGATGCAGGATTTGCCTTGAATCAAGCAGTTTCAAAGCTGAAGTGTAGAGATAATCTGGTGGTTGGAGAGTACAACGGATATACAATGACAGCTGCGATCACGCAGAAGAATCTGACAGGAGAGGTTGGAGAAAAAACTATTTATCTGAAGCGCAAAGATGGAGGAAAGGCATCTCATGAGGTTATTATTGGGCTAAGTACACTTGGAAATATCGTCAAAATTAACAATGTGTATAATTCTTTCGAGAAGTCTCTGAATAAAGAAAAAGGAAATCTGCAGAAGTATGAGAGTGAGTTGCTGATTGCAAAAGAAGAACTTGCGAAGGGATTTCCATACGAATCTGAGATTCGAGAGAAAGAGCAGCGTCTAAAAGAAATTGATGCCCTGGTTACTTCCCAGGATGTCGATGTGTTCGACGAAAACTTTGATTCTGATATGAATAAGGTTGAAAAAAGGAATATCGAGACAAAAAAACAAATATAAAAAAGCCCTAAAAGGTTGAAAAAAGCCCCTCTGCGGCAAAATAAATACCCCATTAGCAAACGTCTATGGTGGTCCTGACGGGGAAATGGGCGCATCCATGCGTTATCTGTCCCAGCGATATGCTATGCCATACAAAGAGTGTCAGGCAACTCTGACGGATATCGGAACGGAAGAACTCGGACATCTGGAGATTGTTGCATCCATCATCTACCAGTTGACGAAGAATCTTTCTATGGAAGAAATCAAGGCTTCCGGCTTTGACAAATATTATATCGATCATACGATTGGTATCTGGCCGCAGGCAGCGGGAGGCATTCCGTTTAACGCATGCGAATTCCAGAGCAAGGGGGATACGATTACCGACCTGTACGAGGATCTGGCGGCTGAACAGAAGGCACGCAGTACCTACGACAACATCCTCCGATTATGTAAGGATTATCCGGATGTTTACGAGCCAATCAAATTCCTGCGTGCACGTGAAGTAGTGCATTTCCAGCGGTTTGGTGAAGCACTTCGCCTGGTGCAGGATAAATTGGATGAGAAAAATTTCTATGCATTCAATCCGGCGTTTGACCGCTCGGCTCCATGCGTGGATAAGAAGAAATGTAATTGTGAGAAATAAGGATTTCTTGGGGCTTAATCCAATATAAAAAGGGACTGCCGTGTAATGGGGATGGCAGTCCCTTGATTTCGGGGTACAGTGTGCTTTGAACTTTCACTCCTGCAGTGTATAAAATAACTTCGTCTCATCCACGATTCGGTATTCCCCGTCGGTATAATCGACAATCATCACATTACAGTTTTGCTGCAATCCACCCGACCAGAAATCCTTGATCTCGTGCTTCTTAATATAAGACATAATTCCTTTGTTGAGCGCACCGTGTGCGACGATCATCACACGTTCGCAGGAATTAGCGAGTGGTTCGATCTTATCCTGCATAAAATCTCCGGCACGTGCAATCAGATGTGGAAGTGTCTCAGCATCGTCGGCAGGTACATACAATTCTGGCTGCTTGAAGAAGTAGCGGAATGTAAGCGTTTCGTCCTTGATCAGCTCTGAGAAGTTCTGTCCCTCAAAATGTCCGAATGATAATTCGCGCAACCGGTCATCCGTTTCAATGTCAATGTCGCGTCCGTTCCGGATCAGACAGGCTGTTTCGTAGGCACGTTTAAGCGGACTGGAGAAGATCTTATCGATTCGCGTATCCATCAGTGCTTCGCCAGTCAGACGTGCAACCTTACGACCGTTTTCACTTAATTCAATATCCTCGCGTCCCTGCAACCGTTTTTCCCGGTTCCACAAGGTTTCTCCGTGGCGTACTATATATAATTCCATGTTTATTCTCCGTTCTGTCCATAGGATCACCGTAAATGCATCTACATATATATTGCAATTACGAATGCCTGTGGTTATATATTCTCAATCTGCCAGTCAATTGGTGCAACACCATGCCTCTGCAAAAATTCATTCGCCTGACTGAAATGCTTACAGCCAAAGAATCCACGGTAGGCGGAGAGTGGTGATGGATGAGGCGCTTTCAAAATCAAATGATTTGGATTGTCCAACATAGCTGCTTTTTTCTGCGCAAAGCTTCCCCACAACAAAAATACGATTGGTTGATTTTGCTTGTTGACGGCGCGGATTGCCGCGTCTGTAAATTCTTCCCAGCCCATTCCCTGATGGGAGGCAGCCTGATGGGCACGTACAGTCAAAACTGCATTTAAGAGCAAAACCCCCTGCTCGGCCCATTTGACAAGATACCCGTTGTTTGGAATATAGCAACCGACATCATCGTGCAATTCTTTGTAGATATTGATCAGTGATGGCGGGATATCTACGCCCGGCTTTACCGAGAAAGAAAGTCCGTGTGCCTGTCCGGGACCGTGATAAGGATCCTGACCGATGATGACACATTTTACATCCTTTAACGGTGTCAGATGAAATGCGTTGAAGATATCATCTCCAGGTGGATAGATCGTATGGGTGCTGTATTCTTTCCCGACAAAATCAAACAGTTTCCGATAATATGGCTTATTATATTCTGGTGCCAAAACCTTAGCCCAGTCATTTCGAATTGGTGGCATAATACTCTCCTTTGTAAGTGCTGCCGGTGCGAAGCTGGCAGATATCAATTCGTTGTTTTCTATTAACACTAGATTATCACAACTGCCAGAAGAATACCACATGGATTTTCTCTATAAAATAGGAAATATTTTGCAGATATAAATCTTTTCCGCTTATTTGGAAAAAGGTGGTTGACCGCAAAAAGAATCTGTGATAATGTAAGTCTGTAAATGCAGAGAAGAGGAATAGTAGGAATCCAAAGGATTTCAGAGAGTCGTTGGCTGGTGTGAAACGATAATCCGAAGATTTTGAACTCGCCTTGGAGCAGCCGATTGAACAGATGTGAGACAGGAAAGTTTGACATTAGTAGATTTGGACGGAGCCTGACCGTTACAGCGGGAAGATATAGGATGCATGCATCTTTGTATCTGTGAGAGCATACGATATGTATGAATTAGAGTGGTACCGCGTAAGAGGTTAGAATGATGAAACTTGCGTCTCTAAGTAGTTGTTGGAGGCACAGGTTTATTTTTTTATGTATGGAGGTAGAAAGATGAAGAATTTTGAGCATTACAAGCGTGGCTATTATATGCCGCCGGTACAGAGTACAGACTGGGTAAACAAAGAGTATATCGATAAGGCGCCAGCATGGTGCAGCGTAGATCTGCGTGATGGTAATCAGGCGCTGATCATTCCGATGAGTCTGGATGAGAAGCTTGAATTTTTCAAAGAATTGGTACGTGTAGGTTTCAAGGAAATCGAGGTTGGTTTCCCTGCAGCTTCTGAGACAGAATACAAGTTCTGTCGTACATTGATTGAGGAGAATCTGATCCCGGATGATGTGACGATCCAGGTTCTGACACAGGCGAGAGAGCATATCATCAAGAAGACATTTGAGGCAATCCAGGGCGCAAAGAATGTCGTTGTGCATCTGTACAATTCTACATCCTATGCACAGAGAACACAGGTATTCAAGAAGTCCAAGGAAGAGATTCTGAAGATCGCAACAGATGGCGCAAAGTTGTTAAATGACATGGCAGACCAGTATGGTGTGAACCATCAGTTTGAGTACTCACCAGAGAGCTTTACCGGAACTGAAGTCGACTATGCATTGGAAGTATGCAATGCAGTCATCGACATCTGGAAGCCGACACCAGAGCGTAAGGTTATTATCAACCTTCCTGCAACGGTTGAGATGTCATTGCCACATGTTTACGCAAGTCAGATTGAGTACATGAGCAAGAACCTGCATGACCGTGAGAATGTTGTACTTTCCCTTCACCCTCACAACGATCGTGGTTGCGGTGTCGCAGATGCAGAGCTTGGTATCTTAGCTGGTGCAGACCGTATCGAGGGTACTTTGTTTGGAAATGGTGAGCGTACCGGTAATGTCGACATTATCACACTTGCCATGAATATGTTCACGCATGGCGTAGATCCGAAACTGGATCTGTCGGATATTCCGCATCTGACAGAAACCTATGAGAGATTGACGAGAATGCATGTATATGAGCGTTCTCCATACACGGGACAACTGGTATTCGCAGCATTCTCCGGTTCCCATCAGGATGCAATTGCCAAGGGTATGAAGTATCGTGAGAATGATCCGGATGGTATGTGGACGGTTCCTTATCTGCCATTAAATCCAGAGGATGTCGGAAGAAAATACGACGGCGATGTTATCCGTATCAACAGCCAGTCCGGAAAGGGCGGTATCGGATTCTTACTGGAGCAGAAGTATGGATTCAACCTGCCTTCAAAGATGCGTGAGGATCTTGGATATACAGTTAAGGGCGTATCTGACCATCAGCATAAGGAGCTTTCTCCGAAGGAAGTACTGGATATCTTCCAGAATGAATATGTAAACCGTGAAGATACAGTCAAGCTTGTAGAGTGCCATTTCAAGCAGATTGACGGTATTCAGGCAGAGCTTACAATCCTCGTAAATGACGAGAAGAAGGTATATCATGGACAGGGAAATGGACGTCTCGATGCGATCAGCAATGCGATCATGAAGCATTTCGATATCAAGTTCTCCCTTGTTACATACGAAGAGCATGCTCTGCAGGTAGGTTCAGATTCACAGGCATGTGCATATGTCGGATTGGAAGTCGAAGGTGTGAATGGAATCGTCTGGGGCGCAGGCATCAAGTCTGATATTATTGATGCATCTGCATATGCTTTGATCAGTGCGTTGAACCGTTCAAACCACATGAATAAATAGAAGTTTGAATAAAATATACCGTATTGTTTCTTCTTGTTTTATCTGACAGTTTGTGCTAAAATAATCTAAATGTTGTGTTGTATTGTGTCGATAACACAGTTGACAACATGCGCGGATAAATGCGTAGAAAACGAGCAGGAGGAGTAACACCATGATATTTGTGAAGTCGGAAGACTTGAAATATGGTATGCGTCTGGCAAAACCAATCTACAATAAGACTGGCGTTTTGCTGTATGAGCGTAATACAAGACTGACACTTCAGGGTATCGAGAGTGTAAAGAACTTCGGGCTGCTTGGACTTTATATTCTGGAGCCAGCGGAGCCAGTGCCGCCGATGTCGGAGGAAGATCTGGACTTTGAACGTTTTCAGACGATGGCGGTGTTCAGTATCCGGGAAGAACTGGATAACATCATTGCCGGCAGAGAGCCAATCAATCTGAAGCGTCTGGCGAATGCGATCATCACGAATTATGGACGATTGGATCATAAGATTACATTCACACAGAATCTTCGTTCCACGACGGATTATGTGTATAAGCATGTAATCAACACAGCCATTTTATGTGCGCTGATTTCAGCACAGGTGTATTACACACCGACAGAACAGGAAGAGCTGGTATTGGCAGCACTGCTGCATGATATCGGAAAGCTGTTATTGCCGAACAAGGTGCGGGAAAAATACGATGATTACGATACAAATGATTTGATCATTGTCAAGAAGATTCAGAACGATGGACTGGGACTGCTCAGACCGGAGATCGGAATTGACAGCGGCGTCCGCAGAATCGTAGCCCAGATTCATCGCATGGAATATGGAAACAGTAATCTGGAACAGGGCAAGATTTTAAAAAGTACAAAGATTTTGAAAGTTGCGAATCTGTTTGATACGATGACCTGCATGAAGATCAGTGAGGAAGCGATATCGGAGATCGCAGCGATCAAATATCTGTTATTGAATAAAGACGAGTTCGATGAGGAGATTGTAGGTGCACTTATCAAGAGTATCAACATCCTGACTCCGGGTGTCTGTATCGAGCTTACAAACCGTGAGAAGGGACTTGTCATATCGGAGAATCCGCAGAATATTCTGCGTCCGGTTGTCTTAGGCTTCTCGACGAATAAAATTTATGATTTGAGTAATAATGGTGTATATCGGCGTTACCAGATCGTTGATATAATGAAGACTATGGATAATCGTATCAAGGTTGACCGGGAGCGATTGGAAGAGTACATGAATAAGCGATGATTGGAAGCAATTATCGCTTGTTCCATTTATAGACAAAAATACATCCGAATCCGAACGAGGAGGTATGCAAGATGGCAGAAAATATATTCAATGAAAAACAGGATTATATCGTTGCGGCGCGGGACGAGGTTATAAAACGGGATGAATATGCGGCAAATATAGACCGCATGAAACAGCAGCAGAAGAAGCTGTCAAGGAGCATTGCTTCAGAAGAAAAATCCATTGCGGATGAGATTGCGACGACGATCAAGAAGCGTCGGCAGGAGATTCAGGCAACCTATGATGACCGGCTTGACGATAATCGTGCGCGGAAAAAGAAGGTGGCGAACAAGCGTGATAAGAAAAAAGAGGAGCGCATGGATAAGCGCTATCATGAGGAGACAAAAAGCCTGCGGGAAAGCGACAAGGATCTCAAGGTTGAGATGCAGACATTGCTGCGGAAATATAAGCTTCCATCCTTCTGTGGGAAGAAATTATATTTCGCGTTGTTTTATGCGCGGAATGTGCGCGAATTTGGCTTGAAGCTTCTGGCATTTATAATCGGTTTCGGCGGCATTCCGGGACTTGTAACATTTCTGGTGAAGAAGCTTGTGCTCGATACAAAGAAAGACATCAACGTCGCGTTTTGGTGTGCACTGGTTGCAGCAGGAACACTGATTCTTTTGTTGCTGATTTATTTTGCAATTTACAGTAAGACAAAACTCAAGCATATGGATGCGATGACACAGGCGCGGAGTATCCGTGACAAGATGATCGCGAATAAGAAACAGGCGAATGCAATCCGCCATTCCATCAACAAAGATCACGATGACAGCCAGTACAATCTGGATGCTTATGATGAGAAGATGGATAATCTTGACGCGGAGGCAGATGCCATTGGTAAGGAAAAACAGGAGGCTCTTCGTACATTTGAGGAAGAGACGACATCCATGATCACAGAAGAGATCAACAACCGCAGACTTCCGGCATTAGAAGCGATGAAGGAAGAAAAGGCAAACATGGAAAATGAAATTGCTGCGGAGGAAAAACGCTTCTCAGATCAGACACTTTTGATTGCGAATAAATATGCAGCCATTCTGGGCGAGGATCTGTGCCGGCAGGACAAGCTGGAGGAGCTGATTGCAATCATGCAGGAGGGACAGGCGGACACCGTTTCAGAGGCAATCGCGGTCTATAAAGGTCAGAAAGCGTCCAGATAACGAATCGAATATTTGAGTGCGTTCGCAATGCAGTCTGCGAGCTGCATGACAGTGTACAGACGGGTGGATTGCAGAAGACCCGGATGTCCACCAGACACGTTTACAATGCCGGTAATGGAGAGATCTCCGATTGCCGGCAATTTCTTTTTTACGCCTTTTCCGGGCAGGATAGGACCATCGTTGATCGTGACAAGCCCGACGTGGGAGCTGCTTCCGAGCGACGCATCGACAGCGATGACAAATGGATTTTCATAATTGCTTTGGATATCATGTAAGGCGTCACGGATATTTAGGGCATGGACAGGCGCAGACAGACAGCCCATTACATGGAAGATTTCACTGTAATTTAAGAGCTGTTCTCCGACGAGTGGACCGAGACAGTCGCCTGTGGCACGGTCAGTTCCAATACATAAAATGATCGGGGTATATTGTTCGATCTCTACATCCTGCAGATATTCCAGAATACATTTTCCAAGCTCAATATGGGCATATCCCTGTGCAACATCGAAATACTGAATCCCATTTCTGCGTTCTGCTAGTTCCTTCATAAACACCTCAGCCACGTTTGCTCCTTCTATACTTTATGCAGAAAGTATTAACAAGTTGTTAGAAAAATAAACAAAGCTGCAATCTGTTTCCTTTTCTGTCGCAGAATACATGTTGTTGAAATAAGTTGCGGTGGAAAGCCGGATACAGGCGACAGGTTTCGAAGCACAGAGAAAGGCGTTGATGCTATATTCTATAAAACAAATTATGGAGGCGTAGCATAGCATGATTGAAGTTATCTATGATAAGGACAAGGAAAAAGACAAGCAGGAATCAAACGAAAAAAATGAGCACGAGGTAAGCGTGAACCTGCGCCTGCCGAAAAACATAAGACAGATTGGTTCTCCAGACGGACATAAGCGAATCTACATGGAGGACTATGTCGTTACATATTTGAATTATATTGCAAGACCGGGCAGCACGCAGGCACGAGGCGCGATTCTGCTCGGTGAAAGCAAGAAATCAGATGCAGGAGATGTGATATTCATCAGTGGAGCGGTCGACGCACAGAATATCGAATTTGATATGGATGAGAGCGAATTCACACAGGAGATCTGGACGGAAATCTATGATCAGGTCAAACAGTTTTTTCCGGGACTATCTGTGATGGGGTGGTTTTTGTCGCGTATGGGATTCTCGACAGCAATCAACGATAAAATTGAGAAGATGCATGTGGAGAATTTTCCGGGGAAGGACAAAGTGTTATTTATCACCGATTCACTTGAATCAGAAGATGCATTTTATATGTATGAACATGGACAACTGGTGAAGCAGAAGGGCTACTATATTTACTATGAGAAGAATGAGGCGATGCAAAACTACATTATGAAGCAAAAGGGGGATGCCCCCTTGGAGCAGTCTGAGATTCAGAGAAAAGACGAAGAAATCGTGCGACAATTTCGCCGCAAAAACAAAGATCTGCCGGAAAACAAAGATACCGGAGTCGGATTTGTGTATATTGCAAGTTCTTTTGTCGTACTCGCACTCCTGGCGATGGGAATCACAATTGTGAGCAATTACGACAAGATGAAGCAGATGGAGGTGTCAATCAATCGGTTGGAGGTTACCGCAGATACGACAGCGGATACAGATTATGTAGAAGCAATGGCAACGACAGAGCTGCCAGCAGCAACCGGAAATGATGCAGATACGGACTTACCGACAACGGAGGGGAATGCGTCTGATCCAGCACAACCAGACAGCGCGGCTACAACGGAAGCTTCTGCAGAACCTGCTGAGACGGAATCTGTGACAACGGAAACGACATTGCCGGTAGCGGCAGAGCAGGATCAGTATTATATTATTCAGGAGGGGGATTCACTAAGCTCCATTGCATTTACACGGTATGGGGACGCCGATCTGGCGGCGAAAATCGCTGAGGCAAATGACATTGGAATCGATGACAACATCTTTGTTGGACAGAAAATACTCCTACCAAACCTCCAGTAAATGTGCTATACTTTATTGGATTATGAAGTTGTATATTAGTATAGAGGAAATGCAATGAGAAAAAAAGAAGAAGCTACAAATGAAAAAATAATTGATGTCGGTGGTTCGGAAATTGCGGGAAAAAGAAATGCAGAACAGTTAGAGAGCGAACATAAAAAACATCGTGCGTGGAAGATTGGAATCTTGATTGTACTTGTGTTTGCAGCGGTTGCGTATGTGATAGGCACACGCTGGGAATATAAGGGGTATAAGGTTGTTGAGAGTAACCAGACTGATTATTCGAATACAGCAAGCTATATCCGATTCAGTGACAATCTGCTCAAATATACGCCAGATGGAGTTTCCTATATCAATGCTAAGGGAGAAACTGTCTGGACGACAGGTATCAATATGAAGGTCCCGGTTGCGGTGGCAAGTGGGGATTATGCGGTGGTTGCAGATATGAACGGCAATACAGTCTGCGTATTCAGCACATCCGGCGAGGTAAGCAGCCAGACGATGCAGTATCCGATCTGCGATATTGATGTCGGCGATCAGGGTGCATTTGCGGTTGTATTGGAAAGCGAAAAGACCAACTATGTAAATCTGTATACCCGCAAAGGTGAAATTGTATATGAGATCCAGACGAGTATTGATAAGAGTGGATATCCGTTAGATATTTCGATTTCAGACAATGGAGAGAAGCTGTTTACAAGCTACATGAATGTAGGAAACATGGTCATGGAAAATACACTGGCTGCCTATAATTTTGGTGAGGTTGGACAGAATAGTAATGCAGACCGTATGGTTGGAAGTTATTCCTTCTCGGATCAGGTATTTTCCAAGGTGCAGTTTGTAGATAACGATACCGTTGTTGCATTTGGTACAAAGGCAATCGAAATCTATACGATGAAGGAAAAACCGGTTTTAAAAAAGCATATTGTCTTCAATGATGAGATTCGGAGTATTTTTTACGGAGACGATTATATTGGCGTGATCCAGAAAAATACAAATGAAAATACGGATGCGCTTTACACCCTGCATGCCTATAATCTGCGGGGAAAAGAGATGTTTTCAAAATCGTTATCCTTTGATTATGATAATATTTTCGCAGGAAAAGATGAGATTATTGTAACAGGCGGAAACGACTGTGCTATTTTCCGGAAGAATGGCTCTGTTAAATTTGAGGGCAAATTGAAGAGCAAGATTCGAAGCGTTGTGCCAAGTGGAAAACGTCTCGAATATGTGGTTGTATATGAAAATGAAACGCAGGTAATCAAATTGAAGAATGCATTATCAGAAGGCTCACAGAGAGGGAACAGCAACACAAAGACAAAATCAGATACTCCGGTTGCAACGCCAGCAAATGCAGCTACATCGGGTGACGCACAATAAGAACATAGGGTAGAATTTAAATATGGTATATATTGTAATACTTGCAATCCTGACAGGTATGTTTATAGGATTTCGGAGAGGATTTCTGCGGTCAGTCTTTAAATTGCTGATCACAATCCTCTCTGTTGTGCTGTCATACGTTCTTGCACCGTTGATTGCAAATTGGGTAATTTCATACACGACACTGGATGATAAACTGCAGGCATCCATTGCATCACAGATGGAGGAAACAGCAAGACAGCAGGTGAAAAATCAGTTAGAGGCATCCGTGGGGCAATATGGCATCACAGTTACAGATGACATGGTCAATGCAGCACTTGACACACAACTAAGTGAAAATCAACAGGCAGATATGCTATATCAGATCTCCATGCCAGAAGATGCAAGAGAAACGATCCTGCAAAATGCCTCTGCGAATGTAGCAGATTATGCAGCGCGCTCCTTTTATCAATATGTAGCGGGATGCTTGGCAAAAATGATTGTACGGGCAGGCGTCTATGTGCTGACGTTTCTTATAATCAGTCTGCTGTTATTCCTATTATATATGTTGTTGTCCCTTGCGCTTCGCATGGCATCACTAGGAGGCTTGAACCGGGTGATGGGAGCTGTGTTTGGCGGGGCACAGGTGTTAGTGTATATATGGATGGTATTTATCATCCTGCATTATGTCGTGGGAACCTCTGCAGGCAATGTATTGATGCAGCAGATACAAGATAATGTGGTGTTATCCTTTATAGATTCGCACAATTTGTTGCAGCCACTTGCGGATCGTATGATTGCGAAAATATTCTAAACACAGATGAAAAATGGAGCTGAAAAACAACCACAGAAAAAATTGTAAAAAAATGAAAAATAGGGTTGACTTTCAGATTTCAGAGTGATATTATAAGCAAGCTGTCGCTGATACGACAGCACAAAAAAGGAATCAATAAAAATTGAATCGTCAAAAAGAAATGAAAAAAGTTCTTGACAAAGACGAGACAAAGTGGTATCCTTTAGAAGTTGTTGCTAAGAACGACAAAAACAACGAACCTTTGACAAATTAATAACATGTTAACCCTGAAAATTTCTTTAAGATATTTTCAAGGATTTGATACAAATCCTATTCATTCATTAGAATGGAAACACAATGAACAGTAATTAGGATCGTAATTATAAGCTAACGTTTATAAGAGATTCAAGGATTACAAACTTTTTATGAGAGTTTGATCCTGGCTCAGGATGAACGCTGGCGGCGTGCTTAAC
>OGYM01000138.1_pt1 | contig 49613 bp, 57 predicted proteins | sample 1576491 | NCBI WGS metagenome assembly OGYM01 (sample SAMEA3541515, study PRJEB24748) | human gut metagenome | biome: human gut; feature: human-associated habitat; material: faeces | place: China | collected 2012 | reverse complement strand
CTGGAAAAGGAGAATGTTAAGCTCCACGCGTCCGTTGCCCTCAAGAAAAACCAGCTTGAGGAAGAAGCCGATACGAAGGCGAGCCAGAAGGCCGCTGAAATGGTGGCTGGTATGGGACATAAAGCCGTAGTGGATAAGCCGGAAGACGGCGAGGAAACCCCCTCTATCCTGGAGCAGTACACGGCGCTTTCCGGAGATGAACAGCGGAAGTTTTATGCAGCCCATAAGGATGAATTGATGAAACTTTGTAAGTAAACAACACACAATATTAACAATCAAACTATTATTTACGATTATGGCACTTTCTGATGCACAAAAGGTAGCTATCCACGGAGAAGTTATTACCTCTTTACGCAAGGCACTAGTTCCGCTCGAATTTCTCAAGAAAGATTTTCGCATGGAATATGCCTCCCAGATTAAATTTAAAGATATTAAGGCATCTGGTGAAGTAGTGGAGAATCCTACGTCTTACCAGAACGATAAGGAAAACGACGGTAATTTGATTCCGCTCTCTCTTACCGAACTGCATCAAGCTTGGCGAATTACTACGGCTGAAAAGCGTAATGGGTGGAAGTTGGCCGATCTGGCAAAGACAAATTCTATTGCTTTTGCCAATGATTTGCACAAGCGTATTATGTCTCTTATTCCGGCGAGCGGAGCAAAGACCATTGGGACCGCTGATAAATTCAACAAGCGCGGCTGCATCAATTTAAGCGGGGATATTGAATCTGATGAACCCAGGCTGTTATTGACTCCCGATTATTACCGGGCCATTCTTCCGGAAAACACTACGGAATTTAAGCTTGATGGAGGCGCCTATGGGTTTGAGTCCATCCACAAAGCAAAAGCTTCCGTCTTTTCGAAAGATGTTGTGGGCGTGGCTTACGAAGGCGGGGCGATCGCCGTAGGTTCCGCCATCCCGGAAATTGATGATGATCTCAAAGATGACATCAATTGGGAGCTTATCACTATTGATGGCCTTGCAGGGCTGACGGTGATGTTCTGCAACTGGATTGACCGCAATACCCGCGCAGAATGGGCCTCCCTGGGCCTGATGTTCGGCGCCAAGATACTTGAGCCGGATAAGGTGAAAGGGTACGTTGCTGCTGCTGTCACGCCTCCTGAAAGCTAATTTTTTTGCATTAACTGCTGGTGTTCACCGTCCCGGACTTGTCCGGGGCGGTTTTTTGTGCAACGACCCGCCATTTATATGAGATTTACTGATGCAGCCAACGCCGCGCACCGGCGCATAAATCAGGTATTGCCCCAGGCGGAAATTGCCTACCAGGGGAAGACATACCAGGGGTACATGAATTCCCGTGACGTAACCCTTGAACGCCAGGAGGGGGGATATTGCAACCAGCGGGACCGCATCATTCACATTCAAACGGGGGACTCTTTCCAGGTAGGGGGCCGCGTGGAATGTGAAGGAATGAAATTCAAGATTACTGCTGTCACAAGTAATTGCGTTTACAGGGTATTAACTTTATCAGTTGATTTGTATGATTAAATGCAACGTGGAAGGGCTCGACAAGGCTATTAGGGACGGGCACAAGAATATTCAGCGTTTCGGGGGGCTGTTCTTGGACATGTACGCATCCAATGTGGCCCGCGGTATGTGCTTCAATGCGACTCTCCCCCTCGGAAAAAACCGGAAATCCAAGGTGGCCGGGCGAAAGTCCGGGGAAGGTTCTGCCAGCCGTGACATTGCGCGGGCTGTGGGCGCCCCTGGGAAGGCTTACAGGATGTTCAAGGAACGTGATCCGGTAATGGCTCGTCCCGTGTATGCTATGCTCCGGCAGAAGAAAGAACAGGAAGCCCAGCAAGTAGCATTTGACAGCGGCGTTCCGGTGACGTTTTACGCCAGTTTCACGAAACGCATGCATAAGGACGCCCGGCGCCGCGGAACGGTGGACGCCTTTTCCGGGCGCGTTACGTCAGACAGCCGGGGACTCAAAAAGTACCGCATGGAGGTGTTTAAGCACATAGGCAAGGCAAAATCCGGTTGGACGTGGCCCACCTCTTACGGATGGCAAGCGGCGGGACGTCTCCCACAATGGATTACGCGCCACGGATTGAACGGCATATACAGGCGCACCGGGGATTCCGTGGAAATAATCAACCCTGTACCGTATGCCAAGGAAGCCATGATTGAACGCTTGTTCCCGCTTGTTTATTCTAACGCATTAACCGCCACTAACTTAAAACTGCACCATGAATGGAAAAGGATAAATAAATCATGATTGTTGATGACATTGTAAAACACCTACGGAATTCCGGATTTACTGCCTACAAGGCCGGAAATGAAGAAGATTTAGAACGCAAGCCCTGCGTGGTGGTGGAGATGACCAGTCGCACGCAGCCATGGTTTCCGCTGCCCGCCAAGGAATACACACTTTCCGTTGCCCTGATAAATAACCGGTCTGACTCGGAAGCGGAAGAAAAGCTTGTGGAAGCCTTGGGCCGGATGGATTGCGGCGAACGGTGCGACTTTTTCAACCTGATTGATTCTTCATCCGCGCTGGACGGGGATGATTGGGTAACAACCTGGACAGTGCGCTATATTGAAAGATAATTTCTGTATTATTTTGACAGTCAATGAAATATGTAAAACGTTTTCGTAGAAATATCTTGCAAAAAGTTTAGTTTTTCTTCATACTCGCCTTGCCCGGTTGGTCCGGGATTAAAAAAGGAGGTGTAACATGTAAATGAAGTATGAATTATTAACGCGACTGATTGAACTTCTTATAGTTCTGTTCAGCTAAAAGAAAGCCCCGGCCTGGTGAAGCAGGCCGGGGCGATTGTTTAGAAGGTGAACATGTGAATGTTCCGAATTACTAACGCACCTTTAATATGCCTCATTCCGCGATTTTGTCAAGCGGGAAAGGGAGGGCAGCCGGAAGCGCAACGCCCCGCCATTTGTATGGCACAAGCATCTGATTTTATACAGCACGGCGACGGTATCTTTGGAATCAATTATTCCGGAGAACAGGATTTTGGAGCTATTATTTCCTCCGTAAGTTACTCATGGTCGGCGAAGGGAGACGTTGAGCTTACAGGCGACAAGGGCGTTATGGAGGGTAATACTCTTTATGATTCCCGCTGTGAAATTACCTGGGAGGCGTACATGAGAAAGACTGGCACGGAGGTTCCCCACATTGGCGACATTGTTGATGTCCATGCGGATGTTTTGAACCTCTGCATCAAAAATTCCGGTGAACAAATTCCGGAAAAGGTAACTAAGGCCATCTGCAAGAGTGTAGATATGAAAATGGAGGCGCAGAATTATAGAAGCTTTACCGTTAAAGCCTCTTATGGCCCGAACATTAAAGCCCTGAACCCGGAAATTGTTTCCGAATAACAGACTTCAAGGGGCGCCGTTTCTGGCGCTCCTATCTCGAACAAAAAATAACATAATAGACATAACATGAATAACATAATCAATATTGAAGACATCAACCTTGCAAGTGCTTTGCTTGCAGCCACGGCCCCCATTGCCAAGAGGGCAGAAATCATCATTACTGACCGGGGGGAACGAAAGGTTTTTTACTTCACGGACACCCCGGAGACGCGCGACATGATCAATAAGTGGAATGACCCGGATTTTGTGAAAAACAATCCGGAAGACCCGTTTGCGCTGGTCAAGGCGGCTTTTGATTGCCGCCGCGGTATTCTGGCCGGACTTCCTAGATTCCGGAAAATCGCCTGTATCCGCTCCAAGGATGGTCAGAAGGTAGCCCTGATTCCGGAGGATTGCCCGGAAGAAGTTAAGCGCAATTTCCTGGGGCATTTGAACTCCTAATTACAAGAGCATTATGAGCGACAAGGAAAAAGTCTTGAAACTCCGCCCCCTGTCTGTTGGAAGCATGGAGTTGATGCAGCGTTTTAACTGCGGGTTCATGAATGGGGGCATGGATTTAGGCGGCATCGTAGAATATATTTATATTCATACGGCTGATATTGAAAAACTTGAATCAATGAACCTTGAAGAATTCAAGGAATCCATCCGAAAATTTAAATATGAGTTGAGCCCTGATGAAATGCAGCGCATTTCTGCACTGGTTGGTAAACAGGCGCAAGACGTTGATGAAGCGGCTTTCACTGTTGAGGATTCCAAAAAAAAACGGGAGGGGACAGGCCGAACTACTTTATTCAGGTGGTTTGGGCGATTGCTTCAAAGACGGGCTACCCCTTAAATTATATCAAATATGATATTCCATACAGCATGATTCTACAGTTCCTTATGAGTGAATGTGTTGCAAATGGAGTGAGCTGTTATTACACGCATGCCCGGAAGGTAGATCATGCTGATTTGGAACGTCTTGATGCCATGTTTAACAAACCTGTCAATATTGAAGAATGAGCGTAGTAAAATTTAAATTTGCCGCCGATGCAAACCAAGCACACGGGGAACTTGAAAAAATAGCTACCGAATGCAGGACAGCTGCCGCTGAATGTAAAAAAGTAAAGATCAGCGGGAAGGATGGTTCCGGGGTAAAGGAAATGGCTTCTTCTTTTAAAGGGCTGTTACCTGTTATCGGGGCTGCCACCGCAGCGGCAACCTCTTTTGGCTTGGCAATGGGCGCTGTCAAAATGGGGGTGGGGGATGCCATGGACGACGAATATTTAACGGTTCAACTGGCTTCCTATACTAAAAATATTGATTCAGCACGGGCTTTGCAGTCCCAGCTTGATAATTTGGCCGCAAATGGTGTTGTTGGCTTGGATGATTTAGGACTGGCCGCGCAGAACTTAGCCATGCATTTCAGGACAAACAACACGGCAATTATGAATTGGTCGGAAATCTTTGCCGATATTGCCGCGTCCGGTAAAATTTCTGCGGAACAGCTTTCTAATTCCTGGTCTAAGGTTATGGCGAACGGTTTTGCCGACTCCCGCGCCATTAACCAGTTACAGAATCAGGGAATCCCCATCATCAAGGCATTAGCTGAAGAAATGGGCGTGGCAGAAAAACAGGTCATAGAACTTGCCAAGAAGCGGGAAATTTCTGCTGACCAGTACGTGAACGCCATGAGGAAAATGCGTGATGCGGAATTTTCTGGCAAAAATTCTGCGTTGTCTAATACAACTATCGGTTCGTGGGAGACTTTAAAGGCGACCTTTGAAAATGCCCTAGGAGATGTTTTTGCCGATTTGTCCGAAGACCTCGGCGGAATTTTCCGAGAAATTACTACCCTTATTCCCGAAAACCGTGAAGTTTTTGAGGCGTTTGGAAACTCTGTCCGCTTGTTGGCTGATGTTGCCAGTGGTCCTTTAATGGACTCCACAAAAAATTTAACACAATTTACTAATATTGGTGCTCAAAAGTATAATACGTTTTCCGCTAAGAATCCAATAAAAATGCCCTATGATTCTGAAGAATCCATAATGAATGACATCAAACAGTTGAAGAGTTTTGAGGATGCCAATCAAAAGTTGCGGCAACTGAATGACGAACGCAGGCGGATCAGTGAAGAATTAGGGAAAGCCATTGATTATAGAAACTATAATGACCCGGACAGGGAGGATGGTAGCCTACAAGATACGATCTACTACTATCAAGAAATGATTGATGTCCGGATAAGGCTCGCAGAAAAAATGAGGAATGGGCTTGGCCGCGAGTGGGCAGAAAAGAATATGGCGGAAGCTAGATCAGCCAGAGAAGCCGAAGAGGCTGAAGAAGCCCATGCAAAGTCCTTAGAAAAACTCGCAAAAAAAGTGGAAAAAGCGAATGAGGCGGCCCTTAAGGCCCGTGACCGGTGGACGGAGAAGGGGACAGAGCGGGAGATCAACCAGATTGAAAACCCGTACCAGAAAATTGAAGCGTGGCTCAATACTGTTGACTTGTCCAGCATTGATGAATGGAATAAGGCTTTTGGCGAGCTTGACTCAAAATTGAGGAATGGCGGCCTGAATCTTGATGAATCTGTCCAGTATGAAAAGCTGCTGGCCGTTGGTGAAATTATCCGCGGCATCAATGATGAAATCTCCAAGCAAAAAAGGCTTGGGGAAGAGACAGCACGCGATACACAGGAAAACATTGCCATCATGCGGGCCGAGCTCGCCGGGGAAAAGAAAAAGCTGCGTGAGTTGGAAAAACAGCGGGACGTGCGGAAAGAAATGCAATCCCTCGTGAAGGGCGGCATGAATGAACACGATGCCCTGGGGCTGGCGGAACAGAAGGTTTCTCTGACGTACAAAATCGAGGACAAAAAGGAGAAGGAAAAGGAGGATGAAAAGAACTCCAAGGAGCGGGCAAAGGAAATGTCTGATGCGTTTAAAACGCGGTTTGACGCGGTACAGCAGACGCTTTCAAGCGTGTCCCGTGTAGGCTCCGGCTTCGGTTCCCTTTTTGGCCTGGTGGGAAAGGGGGATGCCGGTCTTTCCGCTGCCGTGGACTCCCTGACAAAAGAGGTGCAGACCTCAAACGGATACCTCAAGACGATTGCGGAAAAGGCCGAGAAAGGCGGCGTTGCCCTCTTTAGCTGATATGAACAAGGATATTAGACATACAGGCGGGTATGGATGGCAAGGCGATTTTGATGCGTCCATGTCTGATGATGGGGCATGGTCGGCAAGTGTTTCTTACGTGGCGCCCCCTGGGGAAAAATTCACGCCTCCTTACACCCTGCATTGCCATGTTCCCGGTTTTACGGATTTGATCTTATCCAACTATGAGCACTCGCAGATTGCTGACTTGTGGAAAACGGTCTGTACCTTCAAAAAAGAAGCCCCTCAAGAAGATGATCCGGATAATCCAGACCCGGACCCTGATGACCCGGACCCGTTTGATTTTGACCCCAAGGATACAAAAACCACTTGGGAATTTACGGCTGGCGTAACGAGCAAGAGCATTTTTGACCACCCGGATTTCAAGCCCATGTTTCAGAACAATCCGGACCTGCGGAAAGCCTATGAAGCGATCATGTCGGGCCGTGTGGATATTGAATCCCTGAAAATTGACTCCAAGCTGAAAAGGAAAGACCCGTATGATTTCGGCCTGGGGGGCGTGAAGTACTCAAAGGAACTTTCTGACCTGTTCAACAAAGTAATAAATAAAGGAATAACTGACTACTATAAAAGGTGTTGTTCCTATTCTATCACGACCACGGAAGGGAAGGGCCCGGATGCCGCCCTTCAGTCATTGATTTCCGCGGGCGGTGGCAATTTTGTGAAGATGGGAGAGGATAACAACCCCTACGGGAGAAAGACGGAAACCACGCAATCTTTTTCCCAGATTTTGGAAGAAGGCGTTTTGATTGTTTGAATGATGACCTGGACAAACGATTTACGAATTAGGGCGGACGTTGCGCCGAGTGTTGCTAGCCAGCAGGGCGCTGTAGCGTACAGAGTCAACCGCACCGTTTCACAATCCCAAATTGTACCCATTGCAGGGTTCCAGCGCCCCAAGTGGGCGGCCATGGCGACCAATCCCAATGCCCCCGGCATGATGGCGACGGGCTACAAGATCGCCTTGCATTCCGCAACGCATTACAAGGTGACGGTAACGTACTCTTACCCGTCCGGAGATACCAATGAGGATGAAGACGGCAACCCCATCAATCCAGACAACCCGGATAATCCCGACGACGCGAAGGAAAAGTACAAGGTCAAGATTAGTGACCGCTCGAACATGACGCTTGAGCCCATATTGAGCTATTACAAGTTGCGGGACACGAACGGGAACAATAAATATTCAGAGGATGATATGAGAACTCTGGCCATTTACCTGTCCGGGGGGCTTGTCTTGTGCAGCAACGGCCAGTACCGGCTTAAATGCGAGAAAGACGAGACGCCGGGGCATCTTCAGCTTCCCGTTACCCCGATTACCCCATATATCACACTCGGTTACAAAAAAATTTCGCAGAACAATACGGTCATCACGAAAACCTATACAGCGCGCCGCGTGGATCCGTCCAAGGTGGCACGTGTGGGAAAGATTGTCCAGGGCAGCGAGTTTGGAGGCGCAACGGAAGTACAAGGGTATAAGCTCAATTATCTCTTTACCCGGTACTCCATCCACAAAGTAGGTAACAGGGAATACGAGATCACGGAAGAATACACGCAATCCAATCCCGGAGGCTGGTCAACGGACCTATACAAAAATGGATAACATCACTAAGGGAGACCCTATCAAGGCGGATTGGGCCAACGCCCTTACAAACGCCCTCAATGCTGCTACGCATGGCAAAACGTCCATGCGCGGCGGTGGCGGCCAGAACGTTTCCATTGCCCCTTATCAGCGCGGTTCACGCCCCCTGGCCTTTGATTTGGTGGAAATCACGGATGACGCGGAGGCATCCCTTTCCGGCAAGGTCTCCGGAGGGCTCCTTTTGAATGCCTATAAAGAGGAACAAGATACTGATAATGAGGAAGAAAAGAAGATACTGCTGAAAAATGAAGATATAGAGATCAGCGAGTATGAAGCCTCTTTTAAGGCAGGGGAAAAAGTGTGGGTGCATGTTACGTATGACACGGACACCTGGGAGGCATATACCGCTATCCTGGAAAAGGGGAATGAGGTTCCAGAGCCGGAAGACGGGGAAGCTTACATTGTCGTAGGTGAGTTTGAGGAACGTGATAAATCCATTATTTACAAGCACAAAGGCATTACCTTCATCAACTGGGATGTAATCAAATGGGAATTCAAAAAATACAAGCTTAAGACGGACCCCTTATGCGCCTTGGAACTCAAGGAAGCCGAAGAGGAAAACGAACTGACACTAAACATTGAATCATCCAGCGAAGAAGAAAACGTTGATGCTGATAGCAATCTGAAAGTGTGGCTTGTCCAGAAAAAGGGGAAAGGGGAGGGCGGCGCAGAGGAAGGGCCGGTTAGGCTTGGCGTGAGAATCAAGGATGAACGCCCTGACTATACGGGACAAGACCCCATTGAAATTACCGGCAGGAGTGTATCTCTCAAGCTGGACCAGACGGAGCATGAAACGTCCAACGGCATCAAGTACAGCCTGGAAGTCAAAAACGGTGAGCTTGCCATGAAACTTGATACCGATTCCATGACAGAGCCGGAACAAACCAGTTACACGGCGGAAGCCCCCATTGAAATTGTGGGAAGCACAATCAAATTAAATGTCAACACCACGCAAAAAACGTCCAACGGTATTAAGTATCAATTAACCAAGACGGGAGGACAGCTTGATATAAGCTTGAACGCGGATTCCTTGGCCGTTGGCGAGAATTTAAGCTTCATGGCGCCGTTGAGGAAAAACGGTTCTCATGTTCTGCTGGATTATGATCGGACGTGGAGCGAACCAGCAAACGGAGTAAAAGCCCATTTTGTAATACTGGGCGGGGCGCTTTCCGTCGAACTCCATGCAGATACGACTAGCGACGGCGCCGACGGCCTTATCAGTGATTCCTGGACTACGCTTGCATGTGACAGTGACCACGCATTGAGATTAAGCCGGGACGAAAATAAAAAAATCTATATCCAGCAGGGAGCATGGAATAAATCTTCAAATCAATACGAACCAATAAATTAGATATAAATGAATTACGCAATATTCTGTTACCGGGAAGACTATAAATGTCTTGAATTATGTGTCGGGCAAATCCGCAAGGTTGACCCTGATTGCATGATTTACCTGTTTGACGATGGGAAAGCCCCGCTCTCAAAAAAGGACATCCCCAGGGGGAAGGACATCATTTACAAGAAGACCTATTTTGAGCGCAACAAGAACCTGAATGGCCTTGAATGCGTCCGTGGCATGCTTTCCTGCATGCAGGATATTCCGGGCCGGGAACCCGTAATCAAAATTGATGCTGATGCGCTGTTGATGTCCCTGGACGAAATCCGGAAATCGCTGTTTGAGCGCAGGAAGCTTGCGGGAGGCTACCAGTGCGCCGTGCCGTTCGCCTGGTCAGGCGTGTGCTACTGGGTAACGCGGAAATTCATCAATGATGCTCTTGATGTCCTGGTGACGCGGGAATTCCCGGTACGCCATGATCAAACCTACCCGGAGGACGTGACCGTTTCCTTGCTGGCCCTGTACCTGTACGGGCGCAAGGGCGCCGACGTGATTGAGTTCCAGGGCGGGAAATACCTGATCGGAATCCGTACGTGCGACTCCTACCAGTTATCAAAACTGGCGAAGCTGGCCCGGCATGTGTCCGCCGTCCACTGCGGACAGAAGGATTTTTATGAACCCATCGTCCAGCAATCGGGATGTACTATCCGGGAAGCTTGCGCCCGCGTCATGTGGGAAATCCTGCATCCGGGGGAACCGGACGGATTCAGACTTTGAACAGGTCAAGAACCAACTGATTTTCCTCAAAACTTTTCTTGCCCGTGGTGTATGTTCTCATGATCTGCTCCGGCGCCTTTTTGCGCGGCGCTTCCAGCTTTTTGACGGGGCGCCGCTTAATAGCGGCATGTTCAGCCTGCTGCATCATCAGGGACGGAGGAAGGCCGCTTTCTGCGAGGAATTTGGAGGCGGCGCGGGAGATGGCGGCCTTGTGCACGCCCAGCTTGCGCGCCCGCTCGGCCATGCGCTCATTGCCGAGCACGGACGTAAGCCCCAGGGCGTACGCTACGCCAAACGCGGTGACACTGGGGGTGCGGCTGTTGATAACGTGATACATGGCCAGGGACATGATCCGGATCATTTCAAGGGCACGTCCCCGGAATTCATTTTCCTGCTCCTGTTCATCCTCCGGATATTCAAAATCCGTGTGTGCTGTGTAATATGACTGCTGCGGGTCCATATCTGCGGTGTTTACTTATCAACATATCATGATATAATAATATGTAAAGGGAAGAGTAATGGCAGGGATTTCACAGGCTGAACTTGCCCGTCAATTGGGCGTCAACAAAAGCACGATCACGTATCACGTGAAGCGGGGGTTGACGCATGCTCAAATACGAGAATTGATTAAGGCCAGAAGGAAGGAAAATCCAGCCGTTGAAGCCGCTGCTTCAGGCGTTGAGAAAAACGCCCCGGTAGCAGGGGAAGGAGTGGCGGAACTGCGGAAAAAGAAACTTGCTGCGGAAGTCACCTACAAGAATTTGCAAGCTGAACAGGCCCGCGTGAAGCTTGAAAAGGACAAGGCAAATCTGGTGGACATGGAGGATGTCAATGAACTTGTGGTGCATCTTGCGAGTGTAACCAAGGGCGTCATTCAGGCGTTTGAAAACAAACTGCCCGGAAAATTGGAAGGATTGACGGCGGCCGAAATGGTTCCCGTGCTGCGGGAAGAAATCAAGGCTGCCCTGTACTCCATTGCAGAAGAGTCCAAGGCTCAAATCAAGGTGATCAGCCGGGCGGAACAATGAAAGACATTGAAAAGGCTACCGGATTCCTGACTCTTTTTGCGGATAACGTATCCGCGGGAATGGACGTAGAGCCGGTTACATGGATACGTGAAAATGTGGTAGACCAGCAATCGGCAAGGTCTTCCCACATTGATTTTACGTTGAGCCCTTTCTTGCTGGACCCCATTGATAAATTTTTGAATGACGGCACGGTAAAACACATTAACCTGATGGCGCCCACCGGCTCCGGCAAGTCAACTTTGTTTGTCGGCTTGCTTAATTACCTCATTGCCAATGATGCCGGAAATACCCTTGTCGCGTTTCAGAATGAGCAGGAAACATCCGATTTTGCGGAGACGCGGCTTTTCCCCACGTTCCGCGACAACAAAGCCCTGAAGGACTTGCTGCCGAAGAAAAGGCATGCGGCCAGGAAAACGGAAATCCTTTTCCCGCACATGAATTTGTGGATGGTATCCGCTACCAAGGGCCAGTTGCAGTCAAAGTCCTGCCGGTATTTGATTGGTGATGAAATGTGGGCATGGGAAAAGGGGATGGTGCGGGAGTTCCTGGCCCGCCACCATGACCGGTTCAACCGTAAAATCTTGATGGTCTCCCAGGGGGGCGACAAGGGGACGGACTGGGTTGACGAGTACGGCAAGGGCCGCATCCATCATTACCATTGGCAATGCCCCGGCTGCCAGGGGTGGAACGCTTATGACTGGCGGGATGTCATCTACAGTAAAGAAGAAAATATTGATTGGGAGCGTTTTAAGGAATCCGTCAAAATGGTGTGCCCGCGCTGCTCTCATGAAATAGAAGATACCGTGAACAACCGGCGCCGACTGGCCAGCGGCGGCAAGTACGTGTTTTCCGGCAACACAAGCGCGTTGCCGGAGATAGTGAGCTACAATTTTAATGCTTTGGCTTGTTACTGGGTGTCATGGGCTGATCTGGCTGTGGAGTGGATTCTTGCCAATCAAAAAAAGCGGAAGGGGGACATAGAGCCGCTTAAAAAGTTTATCCAGAAACGGCTTGCTCAAAACATTGTGGATTTGGGCGAAAAAGACGACGTGTTGAAAATCCCACTCACGGCGGAAAGTATGGAAGGGTACACCGTGGAAGACGAACGGACCCGTTTCCTGACCGTGGACGTCCAGAAGGGGCACTTTTGGCATACGGTTTATGCCGTTGACGCTGGCGGCTCCTTTCATTTGCTTTCGGAGGGGCGCCTTGAAACGTTGGAAGATATTGAATGTAAACAATCTCAATTCAATGTGCCTGATCATTGCGTGGCTCTGGACTGTGCCTTTGATATGGGTGCCGTTCGAAAGATATGCGGTCTTCATCATTGGTTTTCAATGAACGGTACTGTTAAAGAGGAGTACCTGCACAAAATCAAGGGGAAGGGAATTAAACTGATTTATGCGCCCCTCGAACGGCATATTGTTGAGGGGGTGCAGTGCCTTCACTTCAATTTTTCCTCCCAACGGGCGAAGGATGTTCTTGCCGCGCGGATTAAAACGGGGCATTTCAAGGTTCCTCATAATGTTTCTGCTGAATACATTAAGCAGATGCAAGCCGAAAGCAAGCAGGAATCCATAGACAAGCGCACTGGGCGGGTCTCCCTCAAGTGGCTTGCCTCCGGGAATAACTCTCACATGTGGGACTGCTCCTGCATGGCGGTAATTTTTGCCATGATTCACCGGGTCATTTAAGCGCAACGGGCGCGCACTAGTGTATGATGATTTTATGTCAGGGCGCCCCATTTGATATTGCTACTACCAGCGGCATTGCTCAATCGGTGATGCTGCGTTTTGTGGACAGTGACGGCGCAGCAAAAGACATATCCGGAAACACGTTCCGCTGCGCTGTCCGCGGCCCCGGCGCCGCCGCTATTAAATGCGAGCCTATTGACGCCACAAGCGCGCGCCTTGCATGGAGCCCCCTAAAAGCTGGGGCACATGCCTATGACCTATTCATGATTGCGCCAGACGGCGCAGAACGCCCTTTGATCATGGGGGAAATCCAGGCCGCCCCCCGTATTACGCCGCCAGGTAATGAAGACGTGGTAACGATAGGCGACATTAAAATCATAGTCCCCGACGCCGCAGACGGAGAAGTTAAAATCATTGACCCTACCGCGGATGCTGCAGAACGTGCGGAGGCCGCAGCTCAAAAAGCCGAAACTGCCGGAACTGATGCCGATACCGCACGGAAGGATGCGGAAAATGCTCTGAAATTGGCGAACGATGCTTCCGCGTCCGCACAAAAGGCCCTTGCCGCCATCCCGCAGGTAGATGCTGCTGGTAACATGACGCTCGCTGGCGGTCTGACTGCGAACGGCACCATCAACGCCAATGGCGGCATCAATATCCCGCTGGCGGCAGAGGCGCAGACGGATACCGCAGCCGTCTGCCGGGCTTATGCCCTGGGGCTGGCCCATGCGGCCATGATGCACCAGACGCGCACCTATTGGATTACATCCTCCTGCACGGCTACTAATGGAGTAGCAATCAATCATATTGCCCCAGGATGCTATTGCGAGGCCGTCTTGGCAGCCAATATCCGGACATCCGTTAAACTGCCGTCTGCTGGTGCGCTCGGAGGCGGAAATTACAGCAAGATAGCGGGGTATTCCCTCCCCATTAAATTTACTGGAGGAACTGTTGGGAGCGCATTTAAAATCTCTATGCTTATTGGCGGGTCTGGACAATTTACAGAATATCCGGATGCGGGCATAGATGATTTTCGAGTCCGCCCTCAGGCTGGCAGTGCCGCGGATATAACGAGGCTCATTGATGTGGCTCTCTATTATGATAATGGCTACAAGGCCCGCGTGCGCGAGCTGATTGGCATCGGCAATCCCAAGAGATATGTGGTACGGACGACGTTATCCAATCTAGATTACGACAGCAACAGCAATCCATGCTCCGCTACCTACAGGATTGTTATTGCGCAGTCCGAAATTGGTCATGGGGACGCCTTGGTCGCCGGAGTCTGGCTGGTAATGGGAGGGCTGTCTAATGATACGATTATCAGGCTGGCAGACATCAGGTGCTGGGACACCTACCATGTGCTCTATGCCCCTGTTATTTATCTTGACGCTCAAGCAGGTTTGTATGGAGGAGTTATCAGCGCAGAGTCTCCAACAATCATTAACGGCGTAGGTAGTAATACCTATGTGCGTTTCGGATTGGAGCCCTACCAGCGCAGTTGGATCACCACAGAAACAGAAGAGCCGTACACGGAACCCGAACAACCAGCAGAATAATATGAACAACGCAGAAATACAGATACAGTTTCCCCAGCCCAGCGAGCGGGACAAATTCACATTGACGGCCATCTATCAGGATGCGGAGGGCTACGCCCACACGGACCGCTACACGCAAGACGACATCCCCGCCGACCAAGCCCCGGCCATGCAGGCTGTAGTTGCCGCGCTGGTGGGACTGGCGGAACCGTGGAAAGCCTCCCAGGTGTGGGCGCGGCTGGGGAAAGATGCTCTAAGCCTTACGGAAGACGGAACCTATGAAATGATTGAGGCCGTGTCTCTGACCGTCGAGGCCGTCAATGACCAGGGAGGCAGACGGATATTCACCACCATCAATTACCCGGCTTTTGTCCTCACAGACCCCGCCGACGTGGCGTTTTTCAAGTACTTCACTACCCCTAACCAATAACAACATAATCAAATGACTACTAACAATCAATGCAATCATGCCGAGGCGATAGCCAAAGAAATGTACAACATGTACCAATCCGCCATATCCCACGCCCCGAAAGAAACGGGCTGGGAAGATGAACCGGCCTATGTCAGGCAAGCATGGTATCACGTCGCAGATCAGGCCCTCCCCATCATCGGCAAGCACGCGCTTGAGGACGTGAAAGAGTATCTCGGCATCAAGGCTTCCGGGGCTTCCACCTGGTGGAAAAAGGCCCTCTACTGGGCCGGGGTGGGTATAGCCGGCGCTGTCCTTGGGGGCGTTGGAATGTCCCTGTCCGGCTGTGGGCACTCCGTAGACGTGACCCCAGGCCGCACCGAGGTATGCAAGGACGGATCCTGTCTTGTCATTGAGCAGGGGCATATCTCCTATTCCCAGGCCCAGCCCAAGACGGAGGTTCAGCCCGTCGTGCAGGTAATTCCCACCAAGAAATAAACCGTGAACAGTTTGGGCATGTTGATCACGATCGGGGCATCGTTGGCTGCCTCAAGCGGCGTCCTTACGTCTATTGACCCTGCTTTATCCGACGTGGCGGGTATGGGTAGTTTGGGGGTCATGGGCTGGGTTGTCACGATGGTGCTCAAAATGCGCCGTGAGGACCAGCAGCGCCATCAGGATCAGATGGAGAAAAAGGACGCCAAGATTGACGCCCTGATGACTCAACTGATCAACAAGTGCCCAAGCTGCGAACTGGCAAAAGCTGCCAACAAATCACTTATCGATGAAGATTGAACCGTTTCCATTTTGGAAACAGTTCAACTGTAAAGTTTTTCTTACCAGTTCTAACCACTTCTAACAGAAATAACTTATAACTATGAACACTACAGAAAGAAACATGGCCGCGGCCATCCTCCGCTTTGAAGACAGCCGCGTGACCGGTCCGGCCTCCCTGCGCGTCTCTCGTCTCCCTGCCGCCGACAAGGGCGGCAAGTGGGAGATTTGCGGCATTTGCGATGGCATTGAACCCGCCGTATTCAACCGCCTCAAGTCCCTGCTGGACGCCGGAAAGCGGGAAGAAGCCTGGGAGGGCTGCCTTCAGTACGTCCTGGACAATACCGCCGCGGTCCGCGCCTGGATTGGTTCTGACGCCCATCCAGGCGTTGAGTTCTTCCTGCGGGACCACTACTTCAATTCCGGAAGCAGGAACACCGGGAAGATATTGCAGCGCGCGCTGAACATCTACGGCGCCGGGCTTACGGTGGACGGGATTGTTGGCCCCAAGACCCGTCAAGCTATTCAAGCCCATCTGAATGAACGAGCCTTCCTTCTCAATTTAAAGACAAGGCGGCAAGACTTCTACCGCTCCTGCAAGCAGTTCCCGACCTTCGGGCGCGGCTGGCTGCGCCGCTGTGACGACGCCTTCAGCGTTGCACGGGCCATGGCTTAGAGAGACGTTCCAAAACGCAAAAAGCGCCCTCTTAAATGGGGGCGCTTTTTTGATCTTCTGAAAACTCGCTCCCGCGATGACTAGTCTTCATCCCACAGCAGGGAAGGATCATTAGGGTCAAGGGTTGGCAGGTCCGGCTGAATGAGGTACTTTGCGATGACGTCAACACCGTGCAGCAGCTTTTTCTGCATGCCGTCAAGCTGGCCTATGTAATAGCCAACCGTTCGGAGGTCTCCGCGGGCTGTGGCGCGTTCCATTTCTTTGATGAGCTCCCGGAACTGGCGTTCATAACTTTCCTTCCATTCCGTGAGGATTTTGACGGCTTTTCCGCGTGTCTTCACACGCATAAGTTTTTCTTTCAGTGTTTTGCGTGCCATAAAAAAGCCGCCCGGATTTCCGGGCGGGGGTTGGGGTTAGGCAATCAGACGATGTTGAGCTACCACGACATTACGCAGCATTGAGCAGGCATCAATCACCAGAGGAGAGTTATTCCCAATCATGATTTTGCAGTCTTTTCCGGAAAAATAAATGTCTCCGATCATGTCCCCCTTTTCATCGAGGATCCAGAGCTGAGGAGAAAAGCAGCGGGCCTTGTCAGTCATGAGATATTCAACAATCCATTCAACGGCCTCATTAAGGGAGGCGTGAGTTTTAGCTGGTCCGTAAGCGGTGGTGGTGTAGGTGTATCGATTCATTGTTTTGTTCTTTCAGCTTGTTGTTTTGTCTCCGGGTTCCTTACCTCCCGTCAACGAATTCAATCTACTAAACATTGTTTAGTAATGCAAGAGAAAAATTACTTTTCTGACAACTTTTTTTTCAAATCATGGTTTTCAATCGTCACGGCGATTAACTGCTGCATATAAGGCTGTAGCTTCCTTTTTCCATTTTTCCAATGGTAGATACTCATTTCCGTAACCTTTAAAAGCTCCATAGCCTTTTTTACCGCATCATAAGGATTTTTTAATTCATAGGTCTTGTAAATCCAGTCGAGGAATTCTTGGATAGTCATGATTTTGTTTTCTGTTTAGTCCCACATGGCCTCTTGAGGAAGCCAGTTGTCAAGAATTGATTGCGCTTCTTCCAAGCTTCCGCCATTTTTCAAGAGTTCCAGGGCTTTTTTTCCTGCGGCTATTTTGCTGGGATGGCTCGCCAGGGCATAGCTTGTTGCGTTGAGGGCCAGTGCGGCGCGGTGGTATTTGGCACGGGCGGCGTTTAACTCGCCTTCGATGGCTGCGGTGTTGATGGGGCTATACGCAGGGTTGTTTTCGATGTTGTCCCATGCCTGCCGATTTTTATCCCATGCCTTGTTCCAACGCGCGGTTATTTCCCGGAGTTCAGAAATTCCGGGGAAAAGCCTTTCTTCTTGTTTTTGGACAAGCTGCTGACGTTTGGCAATGATGTCCGTGATGATGTCTTCTGCAACGGTGATAAACAAGTTTTCCCCAGTCGGAACCTTGCCGCGCAGGGCAAATTGCCCCTTCAGGGGTGCAATGTCCGCTTCTGTGGTGAATTTGCCAAAAGGAGGAATTGTGAGTTCAGCGGTGATTGTATCTGCCGTGAGAGTGATTGCTACTTCCGTTCCGCGGGTTGTGGTTGCGGTGATGGTAGCAGATTCTTCGGCAGGTTCTTCCTGCGGCTCTTCCACGGTGGCGGAAGGGGTTACAATGTCTTGGATGGCTTCGACGGCTTCGTCTCCAATGGTGAGTGTCCGCTTGCCGCTTTTGTCGTTGGTGATGGTTCCATCCGGGAGGATGGTGACAAAATCACGGCCAAAGTAGATTCTGGATTGCGTGTTGCCTTTCCAGACGCGGGCAGATTCGCCATAGTAGAGATAGCCTTTAGAATTGAGTGCCCGGACAATCTGTTCCGCCGTCAAGTTTTTGGTGTTGGTGATTTCCATGATTTTGTTCTTTCAGTTGTTCAGTCTCCGGGTTCCTTACCTCCCGTCAACAAGGTTAATTTACTAAACATTGTTTAGTAATGCAAGGGAAAAATTGCAGCACACGAAAAAAACTTTGCATGGTTCCGGAAAATATGGGAGAAAGAAGGAGTTCTGATTGTTCTTTCAGAATTCGCCCTCCGTGGCGTGGATTGAAAAGCTACATGTTTAGGGGAATACCCCTCTGGCCGTATCATCCAATTCCTTACAAAAGGGCGGCTGCTCCGGTGGCCGCCCTTTTTATCAAGCCTATGCAACCTATCAAGCATCATACGATCGTTACCGGACATATTCGCAAATTAGTTCCACAAGAATATAATCCCGACATTATCAGGACAACGCGCGAAGCCATTGATTACGCCCTGGGGGAAACAGAACCGGTTGCCTTATTCCGTGGCTTGGACCCGGATGTCAAATTCGCCTTTGAGACGTTTTCCGGAGATGGCTTAAAATGTACGGTCTACGGGAGAACAGGCGATCCCTGCATTGTATTCATCGTTGTCCGACAAGCCAATAGCATAGCCCGGAAGCAATATGCCGAGTTGTTGAAAATGGACAATGGCCCCCAACGTACAAAATCCAAAATGCCGGAGGCGCCGTTTTGCTCCGTCGCCCTAACAAAGCATCTGGAAGACGCGCGTAACCGGGAGATGTTGAAATGGGTTGGAGACTATGAGGGGTGCGCCGCTGTGGCATGGCTGTATGGTGATATGATCTGGGACGACGAGGAATTCAAGGTCAAGACTAAGGCAAAGGACGATCTTTCGGTATGGCTCTTTTTCGGAATTGAGAAATACGCTCCCACACAAGAAACAATTACCTTGTTCGGGAAACGCTACCTGGAAGAATTCGTTCTATGTTCCAAAGATGCAATAACCAAGAATCCCCCTCCCTATTTATTCGGAATAACGGCACCCGTTTTAGAACGCTTGGACAAGCTCAAGAAAATGCTTCAAGAATAGGGTCATAGGTTGTGGTGTGGCACACTGGACAGGGCCAGCAGAGACCGGGAGGCCCATTCCTGGACGGTCATGCCGTGGATGTCTGCCGTCTTCCTGGCTTGGTCATACCGATTGCGGGGAAAATGCACCTCAATAATATCCATGTCGGGGTTCTGATCACTTTTCCGGCGCCGGGCATATTCTTCCCTCATGACACGCTCAATAACGGCTTGTCGTGCCTTTGGTATTGGGAGGTAGGATAGCCATTTGTCGACGTGGCGTTTGCTGACTCCGCACAGAGATGCAAAAACCTCTCTGCTCATTTCCATGTCCTCTAAAAACTCCCGGATTTTGTCGCTAAATTCATCCATGGCGCCATATTTCCAAAAAGGCAGACAGGGGCAAGTTTTTTCTGGTACTTTTACCTTTTGGGAAATAAATGAATAGAAAAATGTGCTTTTATGGCAGATTGGGAAGAAAAGCATGTGAAAATACCATACTCTAGTAAGCTTGTCTTCATGGTCATAACTGTCAACATTATTTTGCTTGTCCGCTCCGTGGGATTCCTTTATGTTTTTGGGTATGAGTAATGATGCGACGGAGTTGCAATACTACATTATGCCAAAAAATGGGGAAAGTAATGGGCCGTTCAACGCAGAGTATTTAAAGCTTCTGCGCTCAAATAACATAATTGACGGGTCGTGCTTAGTGCGACCTGCTGCCGGTGAATATTGGGCGACGTATGACGACATGTTTAATCCAAGCTGCAGTAACATCATGCCTGTACAACAAGAACAGAATCAACAAAATTTGATAAATCAGATTTTGCATGTTACTACCCAGCAAGCGAACATAGCATTGAATGCACAAAGAAAATCAACGGGTGTATATGTTGTCCTGGCTCTACTTTTCGGAACGCTCGGCCTTCATAATTTTTATGCGAACCGCGTAGTAAGTGGAGTGTTCCAGCTTATTATTACTCTTACAGGGTTTGGACTTTTCCTTACCATTCCATGGTGCCTCTTAGATGCATGCCTTGTAAGAAAGGACGGAAACGGGCTTGGTTTCAAGTGATCATATAGCAGAACAAGAAGAAAGTAGGAACCGCCGTTCTAACATCTTTGTACAAAAATCAAAAAATGCTTTTACAAACTTTCTTGTCTATTGGTCTTTAATGAATTTCAAGAATTTTAGAATAGGAAATGATTTTCCATCAATAGTAGTATTTCCGTTTGGGATAGCTCTAAAATGTAATACTTGTCCTTTTTTGTACACGGTAGGATTTTTAAACCCTACCACTTTATATGGTTCGCTTTTTATCTCACGGTAAACAGTGTAGGAAAATGATTTAATATAACCACCACCTCCCCCTACGCTACCAAGTCCAGACGTGATTGCGGGAGTAGTATGCTCATATGAGCGTGCAGCATAAACTAACGCAGCGTCTTTTGTGTGGCCATATACAATAACAGAATATTTTTCTGATCTCGCAAGTTCTTGCTTTTCTTGTTCTAGTTGTTTTTTTAGTTTCGCATGCTTTTCAGCAGCAACTTTCCGTTGTTCCTTTGCTTTTCCTATTTCGCTAGCAATGGTGTCCGTAGTTATGCCTAGAGTTGCTTGATATTCTTGTGTTAATTGCGATATTGGTATTGTTTTTACTCCTTCATCATGATGTATTTTCGCATTCAATCCGGAAGAGTATTCTATCGTTGCTTTTTTATACTTAGCACCAGCTATTTCAATATCTCCCACCTTAATTTCTTTCCCACTACCAATTAACGAAGATGCAATGAGGATTGTTGCAATAATACTTTTTACATTCATTTTTATTTGAGGAATTGGTTTTTATCACAATACTTACCAATGAAAATCCGTGCAACAAAAAAAGCCCGCGGAATGTCCGCGGGCCTGTGGAACGGGGGTGGTGGTTACTTGGTCAGGTCAATCTTGCCAACCATGCAAGCTTTGATTTGACCGGTGATGGGAATGCGCCTCCGGAAAGCCGGGTTGACAGGGACAAGGAAGAAGTGGCCCTCGTCATCAGCCACCAGCCTCTTGAGCGTGATGCCGGGTAAACTGTCTCCGCCGTCGTAAACGACAATTTCATCAACATATTTTTCCAAGTCTGCATTTTTAGGCACGGGGCGGACAAGCACAACCTGCCCGTTTTTGATTTCCGGCTCCATTGACGTTCCTTCCACATGCAACGCCGTGATACCTTTGTCAAATACCGGGTAGGGCTCGCCAAGATCGCTCCACGTGATTTCCCCTGCAGCGACGTTCCCGACAACCATGATTTCCGGTAATTTGACGGGGCGAAGGATGACGTTGTTGACCTCTTCCGGCTCGTCATCGTTGTCCAAGGCAGGGTGTAGCTTTTCAACGGCCTCTGGATACATGCCGCTCGCCTGTTGCTTTTTCTTTATCTCTTTGACAGTTTTTTCAAGGATTTCGATTACCAGGTCATCAATACTCTTATGCGCCTCTTTTGCCTTCTGTTTCAAAAGAAGCTCAATGTTTTCGGGAAGGTCGAATTGAATATTTTCGCTGTCTGCAACAATTCGCTCAATGAGTTCCATTTTGGCCGAAGGAATAGGTTTTCCTGCTGATAGCCATCCATCAACGGTTCTCTTAGTCACAAAAACTTTTTTTCCTAATTCTTCGCGCGAAATGCCATTTTTTTTCATCCATGTTTTTATTCCTTCTGCATTCATCATGCGCATATTATATGCGCTCTTTTGAGCATTGTCAAGCTCATGTTTGTTGAGGAATGGCGCATTATTGCGCACTATTGTGTTGACGTGATGCGTAAAATTGCGCATATTGTAACCATCAACCGCACGCAAAAAGCGAACATGAAAGCAACCATCAACGAAATCAACACTCTGTAACCGAAATGAACCCTGATCTCGAAAAAGCCCCTAAGGAAGTGAGAGACTGGCTTGATAAAACAGAAAAAGCCACTGGATTAAAAAAATCTATTCTGATTATTGGTGTTCTCACGGATTACGCATTGAAAAACAAGAAAGAAGGGAACTCCTTCACCACTAAGAAAACCGCGGGTAAGCCCGTGAAATGTCCTAAAAGGGGAAATATTTAGTTGCTTTTATGTGCTAAAAAGATACATCTGGATTTGTTAGAGCGATAATATCCAAAAAAAGGAAGCAAAATCATGAGGCCATACGCAGACATCAACGGAGATTTCCACTGCCCGGAATGCGGCGCCGTCATCGAATATGACGAGACTGATCCTCTGTGCTGGGGATGCTGTGAAGACTGCGGCTGGGAAGAAACGGAAGAAGAACTCGCTTTCCCGTATGCTGATGAATACGGCGGCCATTTTTAAGCCTAACCACAAACCAACACCAGAAAATGAATACATGCGAAATATTACAACGGCCAATCCACCAAGGCCCCTATATGGGAATGGTGGAGACCATCACCAATGCAAACAGCAAAGCACCGTTCCTTTGCTACTCCTGCGGGCAGGAACCCGGCAGGGGCGCTTACTGGTCCATTATCGGAGACCGCCGCGGGAACGCGTATTGCTGCCGCTGCCTCTGCGCCTCTTGTGCCTGGGAGCAAATCAACGGCATCCCGGACAGGGCAGGGAAGAACCCCTACCAGTCTCTTGACCCCCGGAAGGAGCGCCGCCGCTTGCAAGCCTGCAAGAACAGTACCAAGGGACGCCGGAAGGAAGCTGTATCGCGTCTGCTCTTTGGTCTGGTCATTGTCTTGGTCTGTCTTGCTTCCGCAGCGTTCATTGTCGGATTTTTCTACTTAGCCGTAATGATTTTCGCAGGATTATGAATACCAATGATCAACGTTTGATTGAAGGTCTGTTTACCCGCATTGATCGCCTTGTTTCGATCATGGAAGGGAAATACTGCCCTGAAACAAGCGGTGAAACCTGGTTGCGTGCTGAAGACCTGCTCAAACTCCCACAGTTCCGGCACCGCAAAGGCCGCGTATGGCTCTATGATCTTGCGAAAACTGCCCCGGAAATCATGAAAAAAGACTGCCTGCCGCATCAAAAGCGGGGTGCGACTCTTTGGTGTGCGGAGCGTATTTCCAAGGTCATAGAAGAGAATACGGCAAAAACCCTTTCCAACTAACCTAACTAAAATAACAACAAACCAATAGAACAAAAACACCATGCAAAGAAACGAATGTAAGCCCGGAACCGAAGTCATCATCCGGGGAACGATCAAGGAAGATGATGGGACTACGAAAGATCCTATCTTTGTTAAAATCCATGACAATAGAGGCTCTTATGAATGGTTATTTTTTGAGCCTTCCTTCCTCGAACCCGCCCAGGCGAAATACGACCCGGCGCGGAAATACCGCAAGGGGGATTTGGTACGAATCACCGGATTTCACAGGAGGCTTTTCGGAAGTGGAGGTAATCGGGAGTTGTCCGCAAATAACGCAATTGGAGACCAAGTGGCCCTTTGTGAAGACGAGATTGCGGGAGGGGATGTTAGCCTCCCTGATGGCGTTTTACTAAACCGAAACAATTACCTTTCAGTTGCTTGTATCAAACTTGTCAAGCCGATTGAAGAAATTGAAGCGGAACAGCCTTATGAGGTCAAAGAGATGACTTGTAGTTTCCGGGTCACGAGAGGTGACTACTATATATACACAATATGGTGGAAATCAGACGCTTGTCTCACATCTCCCTACAACAAGGAAGAGGCCTAGAGAAAGCGCAGGAGCTTTGCGACGAACTGAACCGCAAGCACCGCGAATCCATGAATGCCTAAAAAGGAGATGGCCGGGGTCAGCGCCAACTGATCCCCGGCCTTGTTACACAGAACCATGCAAAGATTATGAGTAACGCACCTACAGATAAACTAGATTTGCCCCAGGCGCCAGTTCCGAAAAAGACACTCTATGAAATTGTGATGTCGAAGGACGTGAAGAGCCACATTGCCCAGCTTGTAGAGGGCATGATGACGCCGGAACGCTGTATCAGTATCTTCTGGCACTGCTGCCAGAAAACCCCACTCCTTCAGCAATGCGCCCCTGTAACGCTGATTGCATCCCTGAAAAACCTGCTGATGATGCGGTGTGAGCCTGACGGCATCCACGGCTATCTGGTGCCCTTTTGGAGCAACGACAAGACAACCGGCAAGGCCGTCCTGACCTGTGTTCCGGTGCCCTCCGCCCGCGGCCTAATGCGTATGGCTCGCTCCAACGGCGTCACCAACCTCAATATTGGAATTGTGAGAGAGGGGGAGCCATTTTCCTGGGGCCTGGAAGAAGGAAAATTCGCAATGGGCCACATCCCGGAATGGGATGACAGCACGGCGCCCATCAGGGGTTTTTATTGCACCTGGACAGACAAGGACCTCTACCTACACGGGGAACGCATGAGCCTGCGCGCCGTGGAGGAAATCAAGTGCCGCACCAAGTCCCGGAACAAGAAAGGGGAAATTGTGGGGCCCTGGAAGGATGACTTTAGCCAGATGGGCCTGAAAACAGTGATCAAGCGCGCCTCCAAGCAATGGGATTTGCCCTTGTATATCCAGCAAGCCATGAGCGTTTCCGACGAACAGGAATTTGGAAGCGAAATGCGGAATGTAACCCCGTCCAAGGATGAAAACGAGGAAATAGACCCCTTTAATCCGCCCAAACCGGAGGAAAAACAGCCTCCGGCATCGGAGGCATTACCGCCTCCAAATGATGATACCGATGATTTTTTTGGAAGTCTGAAGGAGCAGGAACGTGAGTATGTGCCAGCCAATAGAGAGGACTACTAAAGTTATGTTAAACCTTGAAAATATAGTTATTTACGAGGACGTTCCACAACGGAGCGACCTATGGTTTAAATTGCGTTCCGGTCATCTGACCGCCAGCAACTTTGACCGACTGATCACTCCCAAAACCGGGAAGCCGTCAGCCCAGCAGGATGATTTAATCATCGAACTGTGCTGCTCCTGTCTGCGTCCGGATGAAATAACCTTTGAAGGCAATTTTCACACGGATCGCGGGGAAGCCCTGGAACCGGAAGCCCGCGAGCTTTTCGCGACCTTGACCGGCAAAGCGGTAAAAGAAGTTGGATTTATCCGCCGCAAAACGGCCCCTATCGGGTGCAGCCCTGACGGACTTGTTTTTGAAAATCTGGAAGACGGGCTTGATCTTGTGATAGCTGGACTTGAGATCAAGTGCCCTCTCTCCAAGCATCATGCCCGGTATCTGCTGGACGGCGTGCTGCCGGACAAATACAAGCCGCAGGTGCACGGCTCCATGGCTGTGACTGGCTTGCGGGCGTGGTATTTCCTTTCCTACTGCCCCGGACTGCGCCCGTTTTTGGTCAAAGTGGAATGGGACGAGTACACCGACCGCATTAAGGCGGCTCTGGACGAATTCGGCCCAAAATACCTTGACGCTTACACTCGGATCATGCCGGCAATCCGCCCGGCAGCAGAAGGGAGGGCGGCATGAACAAGCGCATCTTAGGTCTTGATTTGTCCCTTACCGCTACGGGGTGGGCTCTGGTGTGGGATGGTTCCCCGAAATGGGGCGTCATCAAATCCAAGCATAGAAGCGCTAAGCGTCTCTCTGAAATCCGCAATGAGGTACGAGTCATCATCTACCAAGAGCAGCCGTCACTTGCCGTCATTGAGGGCTATTCCTACGGCTCTCACCAAGGCATGGCCGGGCTGGCAGAACTGGGGGGCGTTGTTCGTCTCCTGCTGCTTGACATGGGGGTTCCCTTCATTGTTGTGGCCCCTACCACCAACAAGAAATTTGCCACCGGGAAGGGCAATGCGGAAAAGGATTTGATGCTCAAACGCGTTTTTCAGCATTGGGGCGCGGATATGAACAACAACAACGAGGCGGACGCCTTTGCCCTGGCCCAGTTTGGCCGCTGCTACCTCAACCCGGAAGGCTTTTGCGATTACCAAGTCGCGAGCGTGGAAACCTACAAAAGAAAGGAACTCGGCAAATGAGCCCCGAAGAAAGAGAGAGAAAACGGCAGGCCATGATCGCCTACAACCTCCGCAAGAAGGCTGGCCTTACGAAGAGCCAGGAACAAGCCGAGCGCGAGTCTATGGAGATACTCCGTATTAACCAGGCCAACGAGGCACGCAGAGCCCGCGAAGAGGCTGCCCGCGAGAAGAGGAGACAGAAGAAGGAAAAGACGGAGAGGAACGCCGCTCAAGTCGATCTTGGCGCCCTCAACGCCATTCACGGCACCCGCTTCCGGTACGGACAACAAGTCATAGTTAGAGGACATAGATATACCGTTATCGGTGCAAAATGGGGCGCATGGCTCTATCTGCGCGGCAAGAAAGACAGGCGCGTTTGCCGCCCCTATGACGCCTACCCCGTGATCAATCTGTCCGGTGTTGTCGCCTTTGACGACTGGACCATGGGGCCAAGTGGAAAACTTAAAATCAAGAAAGGATAAAATTAAAATGAATAGATTTAAGAAAACATATAGAGAATGCCTTTGCTTAGTATCATCAGGAGGTTTTGTTGCAGGATGCATTTATCCGATCGTTGGTTGGAATAATGGTCAACATGTTATTATAGCAGATGAAAACGGTGAACCATTGGATTATTTGCTTCACAACGGGGGCGGTGATCCTGTTGAAAACGAATATGGGATAACAGGCGATCTTGCGGCGGCAGATGATAGATTCGACGAAGAACAAGGGAACTTAATATTCCGAACTTTGGTTGACGGTAAAATTGATACATATCCGTGGGAGCTTGAACAGAAAGGAGGGGCGGAACAATGAAAAGGAACTCTCACATCATCGTCCAGCAGGTTTGCCCGATAGAAAAGAACAAAGACGGAGGAACGCACCCGTGGAAAGTTTGTACGTATGTGTTTTATAAAGGTTTGAATGCCTGTTTATCAGCGTACTATCGGACAAAAAAGCGGGCCCGTCGTGAACAACACACGCTTTGCAAACATCCGCACCTCTTGGTTGCCCGTATTAAATACCTGAAGAAGTTGATTGATATGGAAGGAGGCTCGCATGACGCCTGAACAGAAAGCTTTTTATGAGTACGGACGGCCTATTATGAAAAATTGTTGTACATGTAAGTATGGAGCTTACTTTAAAATGGTTCCATGTTCCATGTGCGATGACAATTTTAGTAGCTGGGAGCCGAGAAAGGAGGGGAAATGAAATACCTCTCCGTCTGCTCCGGCATCGAAGCCGCCTCCGTGGCGTGGGACCCCCTGGGATGGGAACCCGTCGCCTTTTCCGAAATCGAACCCTTTCCGTCCGCCGTACTCGCTGAGCGGTTCCCGGGCGTTCCCAACCTCGGCGACATGACCAAATATGAAGAGTGGAACATACCAGCAATTGACCTTCTCGTGGGCGGAACCCCCTGCCAGGCATTCAGCACCGCCGGAAAGCGCGGCAGCCTCGCCGACGACCGGGGAAACCTCTGCCTTATCTTCTGCCGCATGGCAGACCATTTCCGCCCCAAGTGGGTGCTGTGGGAAAACGTCCCCGGAGTCTTATCTACGCCAGATAATGCGTTTGGATGCTTCCTGGGCGCTCTTTGCGGAGCTGACGCCCCCGTCATCCCTCCAGGGGGAGGAAGGAAGCACCCCAATAGCGGTGTGGTGTCCGGACCAAAAAGAACCGTGGCATGGAGGGTGCTTGACGCCCAATGGCACCGAGTACCCCAGCGACGAAAACGTGTGTTTGTCCTGGCTGTGGCAGGTGCTGGAAACTGGGCCAGTGCCGACGCGCTATTACCTGTCGGCGAACGCGTGCCAGGGAATCTTGAGGCGTGCCGCCAAGCGTGGAAAGAAGCTGCCGGAAATGCTGGAAGCTGCTTTGAGGGCTCGCATTGGGATAGAGGGAGAGTCCACCCCACCTTGTATGCCCACAAGTCAGGAGTCGGCATGAGCGACCAGGAGATTTTCAGGCAGCGGGGGGCGTATCTGGTGCCTGATGTGGCTCCCTCTGTCACGTCCAAATGGGCGAAAGGGACGGGCGGGCCAGCGGGGGATGAATGTCAAAATCTGGTAGTGTTTGAAAACCACGCCCAGGATTCCCGCATCCGTGAAATGGGAGACGTCTGCTCCACGGTGTCGGCCAAGTACGGCACGGGGGGCGGAAATACGCCGATTGTGGTGCATCCCGCGCAAAACTGCCTTCCTTTGGACATACGCAACGCCATAAGGCCGAGTGATAACGACGTGACCGGGAAAGGCTGGGGAGACGTGGGAGATCCCATGTACACTCTGACGGACGGCGGGAAGATTCCCGGCGTATGTTATGAGCAAGGCGTCTATGTCGTGCGCCGCCTGACGCCGCGGGAATGCGAGCGTTTGCAGGGCTTCCCGGATGACTGGACATTGATTCCGTGGAGGGGAAAATCCGCTGCGGATTGCCCGGACAGTCACCGCTATAAGGCCGTGGGAAACAGCATGGCCGTTCCGGTCATGTGGTATATCGGCAGGAGAATTCAAATCGTGGAAAGGAGGGGAATGAGCAAATACCTCTTTGACCTCCCGCCCCGTGACCTTACGCGGAAACCCTACGCTGTGGGGCTGTCTCCGGAGGTGGATGCCTGGGCCAAGGCCAACAAGCACCGCATCGGAACGTATCGGACTCATTGGTGCAGGCCGCAGTATTCCGCCTTTGTTGGCAACATCGACATGATTGCGGAGTTGTGCACCCTGTATGATGACTATGGGCTTATTGCCTACGGCAACACCAAGGGCGCCGCCGTTCAGCAACTTTATGACAACCTCCGAACACGAAAAGCCACCGTGGAAGATGCCCTGCGGTTTTTGCTGGGCTATCTGCAAAAGCCGGATGAGGCCGCCGCGGCTTTTGGTGTGGATATAACTACAACCCCCAACTGACGCTTTTTTGATTATGGCACGTAAACCAACATCTTTAATACCGCGGACGCACCGGGAACTGTGCGAAATTGCTGAACGCTGGCTCATGGGCTCTGCCCGTTGCCGGGTGGCGATCGCGGAACCGAACTGCATCGTTACGGACGAGAAGCCCGACGCTATAGGGTTCCGCGGGTGCGGAAGCGTTCTTGTGGAGGCCAAAACCAGCCTGAATGACTTCCGGGCAGACCTCAAAAAGCCGTTCCGCGTTTATCCTCAAAAAGGCATGGGGCTTTACCGCTATTACATCTGCGAACCGGGAATCATCGCGGAAGATGATCTACCGGAACGGTGGGGATTGCTGCATGTCCTCCCTGGCGGACGGGTGCGGATAATCCGGCACGGCAGATACTTCCGCGAAGTGAACTACGCCGCGGAAAGGAGCCTTTTGACCGCATGCCTGTACATTCAGAAGCCGCTAAAAATCAATACTGTCCAAGGTAGGAAAATACAGCTCTCACCTGTATTTGGCACAGAAGCAAAAGAGAAAGAAGGGATATAGTATATATGGCCGGAGACTGGATAAAGGTTGAACACACCACGCCCGACAAGCCCGAAGTGGTGAAGCTGGCTGACATGCTCGGCATTGATCAGGATGCCGTGGTTGGAAAGCTTCTGCGCCTCTGGATTTGGGCTGATCAACAATCCGTTTCTGGTAACGCTATTACCGTTACAAATTCGTTTCTCGACCGTCTCGTATTCTGCCCCGGTTTCGCTGTCGGGCTTGTCAAAGTCGGCTGGTTGAATGGACGCAATGGCCTCCTTTCAATCCCCAATTTTGACCGCCACAACGGCCAAACCGCTAAGAATAGGGCCAATACGAACCGCCGAGTTGCGAATCACCGAAAAGGACGTAACGATGAAACCGTTACAGATGTAACGCCCGAACCGTTACAAAAACCGTTACCAGAGAAGAGAAGAGAAGATAATACTACTACAACTACAACTACCGGGCGCGAAGTCTGCCAATTTCCGCAGGACGTGTCCGAAATTGACCGCTTCATGGCCGCCCAAGTGATTCACCCACTCGGAGACGAGCTTACCCGGTGTGCCGAGCGGTTTTACAACGAGCAATCCGCTGTTGGTTGGAAAAACAAGCACGGCATCCCCTTGACGGACTGGCGGCCCCTGGCCCGCCAATACGCCGCCACCTGGGCCCGCAACAATGCGGCCGAAGCTGGCTTGAAGCCCGCCAATGCCGCGGGAACCGCATCAAAATCAACACCTAAACCCTCACGAAGAAATGAATTCTGGACAGACTGACAACACCATTGATGCCCGGCAAGTCCTTCAGGGCAGCGACATTGAAAGCCTCTTGGACTCCATGTCTGCACTTGCCACGGACGACGGGAGAAGCATTGAAGAATTGGAAGCTGAAGCACTCGCCGCCGAAAAGCAGCGGGAAGAAGAACGCAAGGCGACATACGAACGGCTGGGCCTGGTTGACTGCGGTTTCCCGCGTCGGGCGATTGATTGCCTCGACGAAGTAACCGGGGAAACATGGAAGAAGGCCCTCCGTGATGCCTACCGCCTCGTTTTAACGCCGGGGAGTATCATTGTGCTGAATGGACGCTACGGCACGGGGAAAACGGTATTGAGCACGTTTCTTGCCCGCGTCATGTACAGGCGAAAGAAGCGCGTCCTTTACTCCAAGGCGTATGACTACACGATGGCCTTGCGGGAGACGTTCAACGGCAACGGCTCGGAATCGTCCGTCATGGCCCGCTACAAGGCGCCTTATCTGCTGGTGCTGGACGAGTATCACGAGGTCAAGGACTCGGACTTCACAGGCCCGGCCCTTGAGCGACTGATTGACTACCGGCACCAGAACGGCAAGCCGACCATCATCATCGCCAACTATAACCCCGCCGTGCTGGAAGCCCATTTAGGACCGGCCATTGTTTCCCGCATCCACCTATGCGGCACCATCATCACGTGTGATTGGCAATCGTACAGAGAGATCAACTACAACCCGTGTAAATGAGGGTTCACAACTCCGGAAGCTTTTCAAGGGCCTGTGTAAACTCCTTAGCTCCAAAGTCGATATACCCCTCATGGACTTCCCGGGAGTCGTGCCCCACAATAGCTTGCACAAGGGCAGGGGGAACACCGGCATCATGTAACATGGTTGTTGCCGTATAGCGGAGGCTGTGAAAGGACAGCTCATTGACGTGGCGCCGGGTTTCCGTGCCGTTCCCTTCCTGCTTTTTGTATTTCTTCCCCGCGGCTAAAGGGTCTTTGGTGATAAGGCCGCACTGATACAGGATGCGGCCAAAGATATTTGACAGGCGGCCAGAGCCCTTGCTTTCAAAAATGTCCGCGCATTCCGGATGCAGGAATTCCCCTGGGGCTTCTTTCCTCCGCTGCTGCAGGTGCTTTTTCAGTGCCGGGAAAATCGGAATCATCAGGGGCTTTCCCTTTTTCTGCGTGGTCATCCGGATAACACCGCGCTTTTCATCCACCTGGGACCAGCGGAGAGTTGCCACGTCCCCTAATCTTTGGCCGCCCGTGTAGAGGCACGTTTTCACCATGGATTGCCATTCAGGGTTGCACACAGCCATCACCTTTTCAAGCTCTTCCAGTTCAAATTTCCGGCGTTTGATGACCTTCCCCTTGTGCGGCTTGGCAATCGCCGTGAAGGGGTTTGTCTCGATGATCTTGTAATCAACTGCCGCCTGGAATGCCGCGGAAACCAGAGTAAGGGCAATATTGGCGGTAGACGGAGAGACGCGGGACAGGAGATGATTCTTGAAATCATCCAGCATTAAGGGAGTGATGCGGTCCAGGGGTAGATTGATACGTTCTCCCATGGAGGCGCGGAACTTGTCAAAGGCTTGTTTGTAGTTGGCTATGGATGCGGGTTTGAGCCCATTGCGTATAATGCGCTTCATGTGATCATCCAGCCAGGATTTAACAGCGGGCATCTCAATAGTCTCCCCGGTGAGCTCCGTGGACAAGGCAGAGATGGAGCGGCGCAGTTGGTAGGCTGGCAGGTTTGCCCGTGCAGTTGATTCAAGGGCGTCTGCCAAGCGTTGCGCCTTGGTCATGGCCTGTTCCCTGGTCAGCACGTTCAAGGGTTTCCCCATTGCTTCCGCGGCCTCTTTTACTTCCCTTGTTACCGTGGCAGGGGTATGTTCGATCTTGGTTGACAGCCTGACCAGCTTCCAGCCTGTGGCGGTTCTCACCCTGTATTGTGCGTACCAGTACGGACTGTTCGGCTTTTTGTAGATGGATGCCATGGATTTAGTGGTATCAATAGTGTGCTCTTTTTTCAAGTTGTAACATCATGTTTTAGGATGTTCTCCTTCTTTCTGAAATCGCACAAGACCTTTATTTAAAGGGATATAAATACAAAAAGACCGCCTCCAAAGAGACGGCCTTTTTGTTAAATCTGGTAGCCCTATGAGGACTCGAACCCCAAAATACGGAACCAGAATCCGCTGTGTTACCGATTACACTATAGGGCTATGTAACGGGCACCTTTGCGGTGCGGGCGAATTAAAGCGGAACCGGCTGTTCTTTGCAAGTTTTTTTTCACTCAAATGTGTGTTTTGAATAGAAAAAATGAATGCGGAGAAAAAAGGGCGGTCCGGCTTTTCTCCCGGGGTCATTCAGCCAGGGTTTGGAAGTAGGCTTTCACGTGTTCCCGGGCAATTTGCTGGTGTTCCGCTTCTCCGTGCCTGCCCTGCGCCTGCTGCCAGGGGGAGGCCGGCGCTGTGTTGATGCGGCCAAGCTGCTGGGCCGTGTATTTGCCATAGACGTTCCAGATATGTTCCAGAAAAGGGATGATGTCCGTTTCCTCTTCCAGAGGGGGCTGGCGGCGGCTGGGGCGTTCAATGATGGAGCAGGGCGGCTGGTCCTTGTATTCGTGATGAATGGAGGGGAGCACCGGCCCGCAGGTCCATGCTTCCGCCCGTTCGTTGATCAGGAAATCGCCGTGATGGTGCAGGTGCCACCAGTCCGCCAGAATGACCAGGTGGTTCAGTTTGACGGGCGTGAGAGGAAGGTTTTTTGCATTCGCCTGCTGAATGAACCAGTTGCAGAGCTTTTGCGTGGTAGTATGGTTTGCCATGCTGAAATGGGTTGCCCTTCATTATAAAAGGCAGGGGATATTTCACAATACTAAACAGGTTTCATTCTTGCGCGGCATGGAGAAGAGATGAGGCGAAGTACCGGAAAAGGCGAACTTTCAGGTAAATTTATTTGAAGCAAGGAAAAAGAAGAAATAATTTGTGTCATGCAAAGCTTGGTATTCGCGCCAGTTCTTGTTGTGGGGGGAATGTAAAGTCGTTTGTTGAAAACAAATGGTGTTTTCAAACTCTAACAAAATGAAGAATAATTAAAATTATTGGGAATGAAATAAAGTTCCAGATTCCTGGAGCGTCCTTTAAAAAACATTTTGAATAGCAGTACTTTTTATGATTTGAATTATTTTAACCTAAAGCTCGTTCTGCCATGAATTTACATTATTTCTATCATTCCGGCTTGCTGGGGGCGGCCTGTCTCCTCTCTCCCGTTTATGGGGGATTGATGTCTGATTCCTTCGACGTTCAGACTTACCGTGATTTTGCGGAAAACCGGGGCATCTTTGGAATCAATGCCAAAGACGTTGCCATTTACGACAAGGAAGGCAATTACGTGGGCTCCATCCCCAAAATGATGAATTTTGACGGATTGGCGGACGCCCATGCCGGGGAAGCCGCTTTGGTAGGCGGCCCGGGCTTCATCGCCACCGTGTCCCATGATTACAATAACCAGACCATTACGTTTACCAAGCGTTTTGGAGCCACGGAAGGAACGCCGTTTTATGACGCCTACCGGAGCGTGGTAATCAAGAATGCCTGGGGCGACCAGACGAATTACACGTATGACTACCGCGTGCAGCGGTTGAGCAAGATCGTGACGGAAGCGGAATACGCCCCCTACCTGACGGATCCGGAATACCTGGACAACATGAAGGGACGGCTGGTTCTGCGTGCCGGGTCCGGAACCCAGGCTATTGCCACGGGGAACGGTAAACAGGACACGATCAGTGGAGGTTATTCCTATTTGACCGGGGGAACCCTGGTTTTTGAGGGACAGGCCAGCGTTCCGGGAACAGGAGAGCCGGATCCTGAGAATGCCAAGACTTACCCGGCCTACCGTTTCTGGTACAATTTCAAGAAACCTTCGGAATCCAATCCCCTGCCTTCCGGCATATTGGCAGGGGACAGCGGAAGTCCCAGCTATGTTTTTAATGAGAAGTCCGGCAGATGGGAATGGGTGGGGGCCGGTCAATCCCAGGGCGGTAGCGGCTACGGCGAGTTCAGCCAGATGCGCTCTGGCAACCAGTGGGCCAGCGATTACGTGGACAGTTTCAACTGCACCGTCAGCGTGTCGGAAGGGGGCGGGGATCTTCTGTGGAATGTGACGGATGGCGACGGAAACGGAACCTTCGTTCAGGGAGATATCAGCACGGATTACACCGGGCTGGCCTCCGGCCTGCGAGGAGATACCTCCACACAGGGAACGCGGGCCTCGGACACGCAGATAGGCGTGTGCAGCAATCTTATTTTTGACGGCTCCGGCGGCACCATTGTTCTCCAGGGCTCAGTGGATACGGGGGCGGGTTCCCTCACGTTCAACCGGGATTACGTATTGAGCGACGGAGGAAATGCCTCCTGCCGTCTGAATACGGCGGGTTTCGTTGTGAACAAGGGGGCAACCGTGACGACGCTGCTGACCGGAACCTCCGGGGACGAGTGGCGGAAGATCGGGGAAGGTGATTTGATCGTCAGCGGCCACGGGAACAATGCGGCGGACATCAACGTGGGAGGAAGCGGGATGCTGATTTTGGACCGGGACGGCTACGCGGCGCACAACGTGAAGCTGAACGGCGGCGGAGTAATGGTGCGCCTGGCGGGGGAAAACCAAGTATCCGGGGAGTTCATCTTCGGCCACCGCGGGGGCGTGGTGGACATGTACGGGCACAATTTGACGCTGAACGCCATCACTCACCTGGATTCCGGAGCTGTTTTTGCCAATTACCTTGGCAATTCCACCGTAACGCTTACGTTCACGGGCTCCGGGGAACAGACGTTCCTTGGGTCTTTGCGGGACGGGGAGGCTGCTTCCCGTGGACTGATGAATGTGGTGTACGCACCCGGCACGGCGGAAGGGTCCGTCTGGAATCTGGCCGGCCATATTCTCAATACCGGAACGTGGACGGTGCAGGGAGGAGAGGTGAAGGTGGCCGGAGTGCACACCCTGCACGCGGGCGGCTATGTGGATGAGAACGACTGGCAGATGGCCTCCTTTTCCACCGGAACAGTGCAGGTGAACAGCGGCGCCCGGTTTACCACTGGCGGCCATTCCCTGGTGGTGTCTGCCGTGCAGGTGGATGACGGGGGCACGTATGGCGTGCTGGCCGGGGGAAATCACAGCGGAAACGTTGTGTTGTCCGGCGCTGCCTCCATGTTCCGTGCGGAGGTGGATTCCGGTTCCGCGACGGAGTCCGGCGTGATTTCCGGAGCCGGTTCTCTGGTGAAAACCGGGGAAGGAACCCTGCTTCTGAAAAACGGGAACAACAGTTTTTCCGGAACTGCCACGGTTGAAGAAGGACTGGTGCGCGCCTCTTCCGCCGGGGCTCTCGGGCAGGCTGTCTGGTCGCTGGATGCCGCCGGAGCCCTGGCTGTGGAAGGCGCTGGTTTTTCCGCTATTGCCGGAAAGCTGGACCAGGCGTCCTCCGGAACGTTCGTGCTGCTGGAAGACCAGGCGGCGATTTCCGGCCTGAACGGCTTCAGAAACTTGTCCGTCGGCGCATTGGGAGAGGTGAATTTGGGAACACGGGGAACGACCGGCTTGCTTTCCGGCTGGACCGCGGATGGGGGCTGGTCCCTGGGCGGAGGCGGCGGAACGCTGACGGTGAACTTGAAGCTCAGCGGCTCCGGCACCCTGTCCATCGGCAACGGTTCCAATACCGGAACCGTAGTGCTTGCCAACGCGCACAACAGTGATTCGGAGGGGGGAGCTGCTTTCTCCGGGGTTATTGAACTGAATGGGGGAGTGAACCTCACCTACGCGGACGTGCGCTCCCTCGGGGTGCAGAACAAGAATGTGCTCGTCAAGTACGGAACATCCTTTGCCCTTGGGTCGGAAGCGGATGCCGCCCTGGCGCATGTTTCCAATGCTTCCGAAGGCGTTCTGCTCCTGTCGGGAACCCGTACGGCGGATTTGAATCTGGGCGGCATGGGACTGAATTCCGTGTGCATCGGGGCTGACGGACAGGCTGTTTTGTCCGGGGCCGTGACAGCCGGAACGCAGGGGTATTTGTTCGGCGGAAACGGGATGCTGACCGTAGCCAGTTCGCTTGGCGGTGATCATTCCCTGACGGTGGATACCCAGGGCATGGGCACTGGCGGAGGAGTTATTCTGGCGGCTGACAATACGTATTCCGGTGAAACGCGCATCCTCTCTGGAGCCTCCCTGATGGTAGGGAACGGAGGAACTTCCGGCAGCCTGGGAACGGGAGCCGTTGCCAATGAAGGAACCCTGGCATTCAACAGGACGGACAGCGTGACGGCGGCGAATGCCATTTCCGGTACGGGCAGCCTGATCCAGAAAGGGAGTGGTGAGCTGGCGCTGACGGGGAACAATTCCTACAGCGGAACCACCACCATTGCGGCGGGAACGCTCACCATAGGGAATGGCGGTACAAGCGGTTCCCTGGGCGCCGGGGCAGTCGTCAACAACGGCGTGCTCGCCTTCAACAGGTCTGATTCGGTTGCCCTGAACACGAATGTGTCCGGAACAGGCTCGCTCGTGAAGAACGGTTCCGGCACGCTCACCATCCAGAAGATGCTTTCCTATACCGGAGGAACCACCGTGAATAAGGGCGTCCTTGTGGTGGGCTACGGAGGCGCCAACGGCATGATTCGCGGGAACCTGGCCATCCGGGAGGGAGCGCAGGTGACATTGAAGGGCGGTGACAGCTTCGGTTATTCCGGAGGGGACGCCTCCGTCAAGAACGTGAACATCAATGGAGGAACCCTGTATTTTGGAGACAACAAGAACCAGACGTTCCAGAATACGGTGTTCAATCTGACCGGAGGCGTTGTGGACGGCATAACGGGCGGTCGCATGGATATCTGGACGAAGGCTGTGGTTAATGTGAAAGCCGCGAACAAAGCCTCGGAAATCAGGAACATCAACGTGCTGTTGCGGGACGCCAATCCGACGGTGTTCATGGTGGAACGCGGCAAGTCTGCGTCTGACCTGAATGTCTCGTCCAACATCATCAACTCTTCCGGGGTGAAGGGCTCCTTCATTAAGAAAGGGGCCGGGATCATGGTGCTTTCCGGCAGAAATACCTATTCAGGAGGAACCACGGTTAACTGGGGAACGCTGGTAGCGGCCTCCAACCAGGCTCTGGGAACCGGTTTGGCGGCGGTCAACTCCGGCGCACGTTTGGCGCTTGGGGGCCTGGGAACGGATTTGGCTTCCGTTTCTCTTGGAAATGATATTCTGGTGAAGAGCGGCGGCATTCTTTCCGGTTCCGCCACCCTGTCCGGGAATACTACCTTGAATGCCGGGTCCATGCTGGAATTCACCCTGTCCATGGGAGGGGCCGCCGGGGATGAACTGGCGTATAACAGCCTGATGCTCCAGTCCGGTGTTTTCCAGATTGACGCGGGAGCCAAGCTGAAGCTGGCGGCGGTGTCTCTGGATTATTCCTCCGACTTCTGGGGGACCTCCCATATCCTGAACCTGATAGAAGGCGGCGCGAACGCCAGTTTGAAGGGGGCGTTTACGCTGGACCTGTCCGGAGCCGGAAATTATGGCTCCTATGGGTCCTGGTCCCTCCAGGGCGATGAGGATTCCAAAACCGTGAACATGGTCTGGACTCCCAATGCCGAGGCCGTTTTGGACCATTCGGAAACTGCGGCGTTGCTCGCGGCTCCGTCTCCTGCGCCGGTTCCGGAACCTTCCTCCGCGCTGCTGGTGCTGGCAGGCCTGGGGACGTGTATTTTCCGCCGCCGTGTGCGGTGAGCTTGATGAAGAACCCCGCCGCACTTCCCGAAGCCCTGCCGGATGTTCGTGAAAACGGTCTGGACTGGAAGATGGGAAGTGCGGCAGACTTGCCTGTTCCTTGTTTAATCATAACTTAATTTCAATTTCTTATGAATGTTCATCATTATTCCGGGCTGCTGGGGGCGGCCTGCCTCCTCACTCCCGCCTATGGCGGGTTGATGTCTGACTCGTTTGATGTTCAGACCTACCGTGATTTCGCGGAAAACCGGGGCATTTTTGATGTGAATGCCAAAGACGTCGCCATCTACGACAAGAATGGCAATTACGTGGGGACTATCCCCAAAATGATGAATTTTGACGGCGTGGCGGATGCCCACATCGGGGAGGCCGCGCTGGTGGGCGGTCCCGGCTTCATCGCCACCGTATCACATGATTATTATAACCATTTCGTTTCCTTTACGGTTCGTTTCGGTGCCAAGCAAGGAACTCCTTTTTACGATTCCTACCGCAGCGTTACGAGAAAGGATGCATGGGGTGATAAGTCCGATTTGACATACGACTACCGTGTGCAGCGATTGAGCAAGATCGTGACGGAGGCGGAATACGCACCTTACCTGACTGACCCGGAATACCTGGACAACATGAAAGGGAGGCTGGTCATGAGAGCTGGTTCCGGAGTTCAGGCTGTCGCCACAGGAAACGGCAAACAGGAAAAGATTGATGCCTCTTATGGCTATTTGACCGGAGGAACCCTTGTTTTTGAGGGGCAGGCCAGCGCTCCGGGAACAGGAGAGCCGGACCCGGAAAATGCCAAGACCTATCCGGCTTACCGGTTCTGGTACAATTTCAAGAAGCCTTCGGAGTCCAATCCATTGCCTTCCGGTGGATTGTCAGGGGATAGTGGAAGCCCGTGCTATGTGTACAATGAGAATTCCGGCAAGTGGGAGTGGGTAGGTGCGGCACAGTCTGCCAGTGGAAGCGGGTATGGACAGTTTACCCAGATGCGTTCCGGCAACCAGTGGGCCAGCGATTACGTGGACAGCTTCAACCGTACCATAAGCGTTGCGGCGAGCGGTGACGTACTGTGGAACGTGACGGATGCGGACGGCAACGGGACCTTTGTGCAGGGAGGCGTGACTACGGATTACACCGGATTGGCGGCTGGATTACGCGGGGACACCTCCACGAAAGGTACACAAGCTACAAATGAGCAGTTGAACGCCTGCAATAATCTGATTTTTGACGGCTCCGGCGGCACAATCGTGCTCCAGGGGTCCGTGGATACCGGAGCGGGGTCCCTCACCTTCAACCGCGATTATGTGCTGAGCGACGGGGGCTATTTTTCCCGCCGCCTGAATACGGCGGGCTTTGTGGTGAACAAGGGAGCTGCGGTCACCACCTTGCTGACCGGAGCCTCCGGAGACGAGTGGAGGAAGATTGGGGAAGGCGATTTGATCGTCAGCGGCCACGGGAACAATGCGGCGGACATCAACGTGGGCGGCGGCGGAAATCTGATTTTGGACAGGGACGGCTACGCGGCCCGTAACGTTAAGCTGAACGGGGGCGGAGTAATGGTGCGCCTTGCCGGGGAAAACCAAGTGTCCGGGGAGTTCATCTTCGGCCACCGCGGGGGCGTGGTGGACATGTACGGGCATAATTTGACGCTGAATGCCATCACGCATCTGGATTCCGGAGCCTGCTTCGGCAATTTCCGTGCGAATACCGCCGTGACATTCACGTTTACGGGGCACGGGGCGCAGGACTATCTTGGAGGCTTCATGGACGGAGGGTCCTTGAAGGACGGCCAGCTTCATGTGGTGTACGCGCCCGGCACGGGAGAAGGTTCCGTCTGGAACCTGTCCGGGCATATTTTCAATACCGGGACGTGGACGGTGCGGGGAGGTGAGGTGAAGGTAGCCGGGGTGCATGCCCTGCACGCGGGCGGCTATGTGGATGAGAACGACTGGGAGACGGCCCTCTTTGCCACCGGAACGGTGAATGTGGAGAGCGGTGCGCGGTTCACGGCGGGAGGCCATGCGGAAGTTGGCTCTTCCGTGAACGTGGCGGACGGAGGGACGTATGCCATTCTTTCCGGCGGCAGTCACAGCGGGAACGTGGCTCTATCCGGTTCCGGGGCCGTCATGAGGGCGGAAGTGGACTCCGGTTCCGCGACGGAATCCGGCGTTATTTCAGGAACCGGCTCTCTTGTGAAAACCGGGGAAGGAACGCTGGTGCTGACCGGGGCCAATTCCTATTCCGGAGGTACCGTCATTGATGCGGGGACGCTCGCCGTGGGTGACGGGGAAAAAGACGGTTCCCTGGGTACGGGAACGATTGTCAACAATGGAACTCTCGCTTTCAATTCGCTCCGCGCCGGCTCCGTTAATTTGCAAATATCCGGGACGGGCCGCCTCGTGAAAAACGGTTCCGGAATGCTCGCCGTGCAGAAACGCCAGGCTTATACCGGAGGAACTACGGTCAATGAAGGAACGCTGATGCTTATTTCAGGAGGTGAGGAAGGTATCATCCGCGGAGGGCTGGTTATCAACCGGGGCGCAACGGTTTCCCTGCGCGGGGTGGACTGTTTCGGCAATTCGGGAAATGAGGCCTGCGTCAGCCATGTGGAAATTAACGGAGGAACCCTGTTCCAGAGTGATACAAGGAACCAGACTTTCCGGAACATGACCGTCACCCTGGCAGGAGGGACGCTGGACGGCGTGGCGAAGGGAAGCATGGAGGTCTGGACGGATACCGTTTTCCAGGTAAGGGCGGCGGACAGGGCCTCGGAAATCAGGACGGTCAATGTCAAGCTGAGGGGAGGCAGTCCTGCTGTCTTTGCGGTGGAGCGCGGCACGGCGGAGGCGGATTTAAAAGTATCAGCCAACATCGTCAATTACTCCGGAGCAAAGGGCTCCGTTGCCAAGACAGGAGAGGGGATTATGGTTTTATCCGGAAAGAATACCTATTCCGGCGGAACGTCCGTCAATGGGGGAACGCTGGCAGCGGCTTCCAACCAGGCTCTCGGGACGGGGATGGCGACGGTCAATTCCGGCGGCTGCCTGGTACTGGGAGGCTTGGGGACGGATGCGGGCACGGTCAGTCTGGGGAATAATATTCTGGTGAAGAACGGAGGCATCCTTTCCGGTTCCGCCACCTTGTCCGGAAACACGGTCATGGAAACCGGGGCTGTGTTTGAACTGACCTTGACCATGGGCGGTTCCGCGGGGGGCGAGCTGGCGTGCAACAGCCTGATGCTCCAGTCCGGCGTCTTCCAGATTGACGCGGGGGCCAAGCTGAAGCTGGCGGCGTTGAGCCTCGACTATTCCACCGACTTCTGGGGAACCTCCCACATCCTGAACTTCATTGAGGGGGGAGCGAACGCGACCCTGACGGGTAATTTCACGCTGGATGCGTCTTCCGCCGGAGATTACGCGGCGTACGGCCAGTGGAGCCTCCAGAAGAACGAGGATTCCAAGGAAGTGAGCATGGTGTGGACGCCGAATGCGGCTCCGGAAGCTTCTTCAGCCATGGCATCGGCGTTTACGGCTACGGCGCCTGCTCCTGTTCCTGAACCGTCCTCATGCATGCTGCTGATGGCTGCGCTGGGAGCGGTGTTCCTGCGCCGTTCCGTTCCGCGGAACGAATAAAAAAGGCCTGTAAATTCAACGCGCCGCATTCCGGAGGGAGTGCGGCGCGCTGCTTTTCCGCGGTTACGGGAAGGAGGAGTAACGGTTTAAAAGGGAAGAATGCGCGCTCTCCGCGCTACTTCTTCCGGAGAAAGGGAGTACAGGCTGTCCAGCAGGGAGACGGCAAAGGAACCCGGAGCGGGACTCTGTTCAAAGGCCATTTCCCCCGCGATGCCCATTAATACGGCCGTGGAGACGGCCGCTTGCAAGGGGGAGGAGGAGACGGCGGCGCAGGCGGCGGCCAGCGCGCCCATGGAACAGCCCACGCCCGTGACGCGGGACATCATGGCATGTCCGTTTTCCGTGGAGATCACCTGGCGGCCGTCCGTGGAATAGTCCGTGCGGCCCGTGACGAGGACAGCCGCCCCCGTATGCAGGGCCAGTTCCCTGGCCGCCTGCAGGGCGTCTGCGCTGGAGCTGGTGCTTTCCGGTCCCTTCGTGACGGAGGAGTACCCGGCCAGAGCCATGATTTCAGAGGCGTTCCCGCGGATGATGCGGGGCTTCCGTTCCTTCAACTGTTCCGCCAGCCGCGTACGCAGGGAGAGAGCTCCAACGGCCACCGGGTCCAGAACCCAGGGGATGTCCAGCCGGTTGGCTTCCTGCACCGCCGTCTGCATGACGGCGCCCTGTTCGCGCGTCACGGTGCCCAGGTTGACCAGCAGGGCGCCTGTTCCGCCGCGGAGCATTTCCACGGCTTCCTCCGCATCGTTGAGCATGGCGGGAACAGCTCCTGCGGCCAGCAGCAGGTTGGCCGTCAGGGGCTGGACGACGGAGTTGGTCAGAGAGAGAACCAACGGAGCCGTCTCCCGGATTTTTTCCAGATCGGCGGAGACGGCATGGACGAGGTCAGTTGGTGAAGGCATGGCGTTTGAAAGAATGTTTTGCTGCCCGCTTGTTTCCGGAATGCAGCCGGTCAGGCCAGCGCCCGTGCGGCGGCTTCCGGATCCTCCGCTCCGCAAATGGCGGAGACGACGGCAATGCCGCTGGCCGCTCCCGTAGCGCGCACCAGCCGGGCGCGCTCCACGTCCAGCCCGCCGATGGCGACGACGGGCAGGGGAGATTGTGAGGCCAGGGCGGCGAAGCCGTCCACGCCCAGCACGGGCGGGGCGTTCAGCTTGGAGATGGTGGGAAAGACAGGCCCCATCCCAAGGTAGTCTACCAGGGCGGCGTCTACGGCGCGGAGCTGGTCCGCGTTGGAGACGGAAAGCCCCAGAATCCTGTCCGGGCCGATCATGGCCCTGACGGCAGGAACCGGCAGGTCACGCTGGCCGATGTGGACGCCGTCCGCGTCCAGCGCCAGGGCCAGGTCAATGCGGTTGTTGACAATGAAGGGAACGCCGCGGGACGCCAGGAAGTCCCGGATGGGCAGCGCTTCCCGGTAGCAGGTGCCCGCGTCCGGATTGGTAGAGCGGTACTGAACGATGGTGACGCCGCCGTCCACCGCCCTCTGGACGGTTTCCAGAAGGCTGTGGCGGCATTTGGCCGCTTCATCAGTGACCAGGTAGAGATGGAGGCTGAATTCTTTCATGGCTGGAGGATGGGAAGGATTAGTCCGTGAACAGGGGGGTGGAGAGGTAGCGGTCCCCCGTGTCCGGCAGCAGGACCACGATGGTCTTGCCTGCGTTTTCCGGGCGCTGTGCCACCTGCGTGGCGGCCCAGAGCGCTGCGCCGGAGGAAATGCCCGTCAGCACGCCGTCCGTGCGCGCCAGCTCCTTGCCGGTGGCGAAGGCGTCTTCATTGGTGACGGTGATGACTTCGTCATACACGGAGGTATCCAGCGTTTCCGGCACGAAACCCGCGCCAATGCCCTGAATCTTGTGGGGGCCGGCGGTCCCCTGGGTCAGCACGGGGGAAGCGGACGGCTCCACGGCCACGATCCGGATTTCCGGATTGCGTGATTTGAGGTACTTGCCTACGCCCGTAATCGTGCCTCCGGTGCCGATGCCTGCTACGAAGATGTCCACCTTGCCGTCCGTGTCGTTCCAGATTTCCGGTCCGGTGGTCCGGAAATGGACTTCCGGGTTGGCCGGGTTGACGAACTGGCCGGGAATGAAGCTGTTGGGGAGTCCTGCGGCCAGTTCCTCCGCCTTGGCAATGGCTCCCTTCATGCCCAGCGCGCCGTCCGTCAGCACCAGTTCCGCGCCGTAGGCCTTCAGCAGGTTGCGGCGTTCCACGCTCATCGTTTCAGGCATGGTCAGGATGATCCTGTACCCGCGGGAGGCGGCCACCGCCGCCAGGCCGATGCCCGTGTTCCCGCTGGTGGGTTCAATGATGACGGAATCCGGCTTCAGCTCTCCGGAGGCTTCCGCGGCGTCAATCATGGCCCGGGCGATGCGGTCCTTCACGCTGCCGGCGGGGTTGAGGTATTCCAGCTTGGCCAGGATGGCGGCGTTCAGGCCGTTTTTGCGTTCGTAATTGGTCAGCTCCAGCAAAGGAGTGCCGCCGATCAGTTCTGTAATGTTTCTGTAAATTCTCATGGCTTGTAGGAAAAGAGCGTTGTAGCCGTTAAATCGTTAGAGAATGGCGCGGAAGCCCTGTTCCAGGTCTTCGAGAATGTCGTCGATATGTTCCGTGCCTATGGAAAGCCGCACCGTGGAGGGCGAGATGCCTGCCGCCTTCAGTTCCTCTTCCGTCATCTGGGAGTGGGTGGTGGAGGCCGGATGAATCACCAGGGACTTGACGTCGGCCACGTTCGCGAGCAGGGAAAATAGTTCCAGGCTTTCGCAGAACTTGCGAGCTTTTTCCGCGCCCCCCTTGATTTCAAAGGTGAAGATGGAGCCGCCGCCGTTCGGATAATATTTCCGGTAAAGTTCGTGGTCCGGATGGTCCGGCAGGGAGGGATGGTTCACCTTCTGCACCTGGGGATGAGCCGCCAGGTAATCCACCACGCGCAGGGCGTTCTGCACATGGCGCTCCACCCGCAGGGAAAGGGTTTCCAGCCCCTGGAGCAGCAGGAAGGAATTGAACGGGCTGATGGTGGCTCCCGTATCCCGCAGCAGGGTGGTCCGGATCTTCATGATGTAGGCCAGAGGGCCGCAGATTTCCGCCAGCACGGCGCCGTGGCAGTTCGGGTTGGGCTGGCTGATGCCGGGGAATTTATCATTCTGCGTCCAGTCGAACTTGCCGCCGTCCACAATCACGCCGCCCATCGCCGTTCCGTGGCCGCCGATGAATTTGGTGGCGGAATGCACCACCACGTCCGCGCCGTGCTCCAGAGGGCGGAACAGAAAGGGGGAGGCGAAGGTATTGTCCACAATGAGCGGAATTCCGTGGGCGTGCGCCACCTCCGCCAGCGCGTCTATGTCCGCAACGTTGCAGTTCGGGTTGTCCAGGCTTTCCACGTACAGGGCCTTCGTATTTTCCCGGATGGCCTTGGCGAAATTGTCCGGATCGCTGCCGTCCACGAAGGTGGTTTCAATGCCGGATTCGGCAAATGTATGGGCAAACAGGTTGTAAGTGCCGCCGTACACGTTGGCGGCGGAAACGATGTGGTCCCCGGCGCGCGCAATATTCTGGACGGCATAGGCGATGGCCGCCGCTCCGGTGGCTACCGCCAGCGCGCCCGCTCCCCCTTCCAGGGCGGCGATGCGCTTTTCGAAAACGTCTGCCGTGGGGTTCATCAGGCGGTTGTAGATGTTGCCCGGCTCCGCCAGGGCAAAACGGGCGGCCGCCTGTTCGGAGTCCTTGAAGACATAGGAAGTGGTGGCGTAAATCGGCACGGCGCGGGCATCCGTGGCCGGGTCCGGATTTTCCTGGCCCACGTGGATCTGGCGCGTTTCAAAACGATGGTTCTTATTCATATTTTTTATATTCCTATCGGGAAAGTAGGGAATAGATAGTTAAAGCGGGACGGGATGTCAAGTGCCGGGTAAAAAAAGTGGGACATAAGGCCAAAACAAAAAAGGGGCGAAAAAATGTTCAGGCCGGGTGCTCCGGTTAAATGCCTGCTCCGTAGTCGCAGCCGATTTCCTTCTGCTGCTCGGACAGGTCCTCCAGCGTGACGCGGCCCAGGTAATCCTCAATGACCTTTTGCAGCCCCCGCCAGAAAGGCAGCGTGGCGCAGCTTGACGCCCGCGGGCACGGGCTGTTCTGGGAGGCCGTGCAGGAAAGGGGCAGCAGGGAGCCTTCCGTCAGTTTCAGGATGTCTTCCGTGGTGTATTCCCGGGGATGCCGGGACAGGCGGTAGCCGCCGGACTTCCCCCGGAAACTCTGAACGAAGCCCGCTTTCAGCAGGATGGCGATAATTTGTTCCAGATACCGTACGGTGATGTCCTGCCTGGCGGAAATCTCCTTCAGGGAGATGTAGCCGTCGTCATTGTGCTGGGCAAGATCAATCATCAGGCGCAGTGCATAGCGTCCTCTGGTGGAAACCTTCATCATACCGGATCAATAAACGATATTTCAGGCTGCCCGTCAATCGGGAATGAAGGCACCGCGCGGAATAAGGGAACACGGGCGGACCGCTTCTCCGGCAGAGGGTTCAGTGGATGTAGTGGCGCGGCACCCGGGGGCCTATTCCGGTAAAAATTTCCCAGGAAATGGTACCGGCCTTTTCCGCCAGTTCCGTCACGGGAATGTTCGGCCCCATGATCTCCACGGTCATGCCCGGTTCCGGGTGCGGCACCCGGCTGACGTCCACCATGATCTGGTCCATCGTCACGCGCCCCAGCAGCGGGCAGGAGACGCCGTCCACCATCACGCGGGCGCCCTTGTGGGCCAGGGAGCGCACGTAGCCGTCCGCATAGCCTATGCCCACGGTAGCCACCCTGGTGGGATGGTCCGTTACAAAGGTGCCTCCGTAGGAAATGCCGTGCCCCTCCGGCAGCGTGCGCGCCACCGTCAGGCGGGAGAACAGGGCCATGGCCGGCTTCAACTGCGCGGCCCATGGGGAGGGAATGGGGGAAAAGCCGTACAACACCAAGCCGGGGCGGCACATGTTGTTGGAGGGAATCTCATAATCCAGGGAGGCGGCGCTGTTGGCCAGGTGGCAGTACTTCAGGGGCAGTTTTTCCCGGATGCGGGCGGCCATCTCTTCAAAGCGGGCAATCTGCTTCAGCGTCAGCGCCCGGTCCTCATCCGCACAGGGCAGGTGCGCGCCCAGCCCTTCCATGTACAGGCTGTCCAGTTCCCCCAGGCGGGAGAGCAATTCTTCAAGCTGGTCCGGCAGGAATCCGCCGCGGCCCATGCCCGTATCCACGGAAATATGGATGGGAAGCGTCTTCCCGTACAGCCGCGCCAGGGAATTGTAGTGCACGGCTTCCTCCATGGTGGAGATGAAGGAACGCCAGCCGTTCAGCACGATTTCCTCCCGTTCCTCCGGAAAGGCGGGACCCAGGATATAGGGCCGGGTGCGGCATCCCGCCTGGCTGATGCGCCGCGCTTCCCCCACGTTGGCGACTCCGAAGAAGGCGATGCCTTCCGAATCCAGGGTGCGGCAGACCTGTTCCAGCCCGTGGCCGTAGGCTGCCGCCTTTACCACGGGCATGTAATATTCACCCTTGGCCGCCTGCTTGACGACGTTCAGGTTATGGCGGATGGCCCCGAGGTCGATTTCGGCCCAGGCGCGGGGGGGGCTGGTAACTGGCATGATGGAGAAAGGCGGAGAGGTTGGAAAAAGGAGAGGGGCGGCACGCTGCCCCGGTACGGAGGGATTGTCCGCCTTTGCCCGTGCAATGCCAGACGGATTTTTGTCAGTCTTGGTGCAAAAAGAAGGGAGGACGGCAGGAGGGGGGCAGAGACGCATCCGGCATTCGGGTCATTCCGGCTTTTGCGGTAAAGTGCCGGGGCCGGAGGCAGGTGTTTCCTGCTCTGGAGGGGAAGATGCGTGCGGGGCGTCCCGCAGGGTTTTCAGCAGGGCCGCCATGGTGTCTATGTCCTCGTCCGTCATGGAGGAGAGGCCGTCCAGCTTCTTCTTGATGGCTTCAATTTCCTCCTCCCGGTACGGCATGGGTTCTCCCGTATGGGGATGCAGGAAGAAGGAGGTGATGGTGCTGGTCAGCGTTCCCACGAAGCCGATGCCCGTGAGCATCAGGAAAACGGCCAGGAACTTTCCGGGAGTGGTGACCGGGTAGGTGTCCCCGTAGCCCACGGTAGTGGCGGTGACAAAGGACCACCAGATGCCGTTGGGAAGGCTCATGCCTTCCGCCAGATGGATGCCCACGGCCCCCAGCAGGATGATGACCAGGGCGGCAATGCAGATGTACTTGAATCCGTTCGTGTTGAAAAAACGCCTGATGCGCGTGGTGAACCTCATGGCGTAGGAGAACAGGTCCAGGTACCTGGCGAGCCTCAGAATCTCGCCGAGGGAGGCGAACCTGAACAGACGGAACAGCACGTCAAAGGGAATGATGGCCAGCAGGTCCCAGACATGGTCCTTGACGAAGAGCCATTTGGACCTGCTGATGGAGAAGCGGACCACGTAATCCAGTACGAAAATCCAGTAAATGACCCGGTCCGCCGTCACTTCCCATTCCGCCGCCTCGGAAGTCAGGTCAATGGCCGCCAGCGTCACGGCGACCAGGGCCAGCAGGCACATGCCCGTTTGATAGGCCAGCTTCAGGAACAGGAAGTGCCGGGGCATGTGGTGGAACGCGTTCATGACGGGGAATGAAAGGAAAAAGCCGCCCCCGGGGCAGGGAGCGGCTTGTGAAAAGAGGCCGTTTCCGCCGGAGGCTTTATTTAAGCAGGAGCTGCTCCATCAGGGCCTGGGAGGACTGGGCCAGCACGGCGGGATCGTCCAGCATGCCGGCGCGGAGCAGGGCGGTGTTCGCGATCTGGTCCGCCACCATCTGGGCCAGTTCCGGATTTTCCGTCCTCAGGGCGGAGAGCTTCTTCACCAGCGGGTTGGAGGGGTTCAGCTCCAGCTGGGGATGGCTTTCGGGGATTTCCTGCCCCATGGCTTTCATGTACGCCCTCATTTCCGGGCCCATGTCATTGCCGCTTTGCAGGGCCACGGCGGCTCCGCTGACCAGGCGCTTGCCCAGGGTGACCTTGGAGAATTTGTCCGGGTACAGTTCTTTCAGCCATTCTTCCAGGGCGGTGGCTTCCTCCTGGGGCAGGGCGTCCTTCTGTTCCTCTTCCAGCTCGGGAAGCTCCACGTCGGCGCGGTCGATCATCGTGACGGGCTTGCCGTCCACGCTGGACAGGGAGTCCAGCACGAACTCGTCCCCGTGGTCCGTGAAGAAGGCGACTTCGTATCCGCGGGCCTTGAAGGCTTCCAGGTACGGGCTGTTTTCCAGGTGGGAGCGGGAAGGGCCGGTGAGCGCGTAAATAGCCGTCTGCCCTTCCTTCATGCGGGTGATGTATTCCTCAAAGGAGGTTGTTTCCCCCGCATCCGTGGCGGTGGACTCAAAACGGAGCAGCTTGCCCAGGGATTCCTTGTTCGGCCAGGAGGTGACCACCCCTTCCTTCAGGTAGCGGGAAAACTGTCCGTAGAATTCCTTATAGGTTTCTTTTTCGTCCCTGGCAAGTTTGTCCAGGTGCTTGATGAAGCGCTTGGTGATAATGTCGCTGATCTTGCGCACCAGGGAATTGTCCTGGAGCATTTCGCGGGAAATGTTCAGGGGCAGGTCCTCGCTGTCCACCACGCCGTTCAGGAAGCGCAGCCATTCCGGAAGCAGGCCTTCCGGCTTGGCGTCAATCAGCACGCGCTTGCAGTACAGGGAGACGTTGGCGTCCACGCGGCCGAAGCCGAACATTTCCGGATTACGCTTGGGGATGAAAAGCAGGGCATTCAGCATGATGGGGGCGTCCGCGCTGAAATGCATGTAGGACA
>OGYM01000112.1_pt1 | contig 52568 bp, 49 predicted proteins | sample 1576491 | NCBI WGS metagenome assembly OGYM01 (sample SAMEA3541515, study PRJEB24748) | human gut metagenome | biome: human gut; feature: human-associated habitat; material: faeces | place: China | collected 2012 | reverse complement strand
TCCGTTTCTACTATTTCTCTTTTTTGAGTGTTCATGTAATGAATGCTTGAATAACTGCCGGAGCAACTGACGCAGGTTCGCTGGATTTATCTCGAAGATTTAAAAGCTGATGTGACGCTCGCCGATAAGCTCTGGATTTTTGCGCATCTGCTGATGCCGCGCCTGGCGCAGGTCAAACAGCGGCCGGAAGAGGCGGCAATGATCCTCTTTACATCCGGTTCGGAAGGGCACCCGAAAGGCGTGGTGCACAGCCATAAAAGCCTTTTGGCGAACGTTGAGCAGATAAAAACCATTGCCGATTTCACGGCGAACGACCGCTTTATGTCAGCGCTGCCGCTGTTCCACTCCTTCGGCCTGACCGTCGGCCTGTTGACGCCGCTGCTGACCGGCGCTGAGGTGTTTCTCTATCCCAGCCCGTTGCACTATCGCATTGTGCCGGAGCTGGTCTATGACCGGAACTGCACGGTGCTGTTTGGCACGTCGACGTTTCTGGGCAACTACGCGCGGTTTGCCAACCCGTATGACTTCTATCGTCTGCGCTATGTCGTCGCCGGCGCGGAAAAATTGCAGGACAGCACCCGACAGCTCTGGCAGGACAAATTCGGCCTGCGCGTTCTGGAAGGTTACGGCGTGACCGAATGCGCGCCGGTCGTGTCGATTAACGTACCTATGGCGGCGAAGCCGGGCACCGTTGGGCGCATTTTGCCAGGCATGGATGCGCGCTTGCTGGCGGTTCCGGGCATTGATGACGGCGGGCGTCTGCAACTCAAAGGGCCTAATATCATGAACGGCTACCTGCGGGTTGAAAAACCGGGCGTGCTGGAAGCGCCTGCGGCGGAAAATGCGCTGGGCGACGTTGAACAGGGCTGGTACGACACGGGCGATATTGTGCGTTTCGATGAAAACGGTTTTGTGCAGATCCAGGGGCGAGCGAAGCGCTTTGCGAAAATCGCCGGAGAGATGGTTTCGCTGGAGATGGTCGAACAGCTGGCGCTGGGCGTCTCGCCAGATAAAATGCACGCCACGGCGATTAAAAGCGACGCCAGCAAGGGCGAAGCGCTGGTGCTGTTCACGACAGACAGCGAGCTGACGCGTGAAAGCCTGCTGCAATATGCCCGCACACACGGCATTCCTGAACTTGCCGTACCGCGTGATATCCGCTATCTGAAACAACTTCCGTTACTGGGCAGCGGCAAACCGGACTTTGTGACGCTGAAAAGCTGGGTTGATGAACCGGAAAAACAACATGCGTGAGTCAGTACATACTAACACCTCGATCTGGTCGAAAGGGATGATGTCGGTTATTGCCGCGCAGTTTCTCTCTGCGTTTGGCGATAACGCGCTGTTGTTTGCGACGCTGGCGCTGCTGAAGGCGCAGTTCTACCCGGACTGGAGCCAGCCGATCCTGCAAATGGTGTTTGTAGGCGCTTACATTCTTTTTGCCCCCTTTGTCGGGCAGGTGGCGGACAGCTTTGCCAAAGGTCGGGTGATGATGTTCGCCAACGGCCTGAAACTGTTGGGCGCTGCGAGCATCTGTTTTGGTTTTAATCCCTTTGTCGGCTATACGCTGGTGGGGATTGGCGCGGCGGCTTACTCTCCGGCGAAATATGGCATTCTTGGCGAGCTGACCACGGGCGACAAACTGGTGAAAGCCAATGGTCTGATGGAAGCCTCCACCATTGCCGCGATTCTGCTGGGATCGGTGGCAGGCGGCGTACTGGCAGACTGGCATGTGATTGCGGCGCTGGTCGCCTGTGCGTTGGCCTATGCGGGCGCAGTCGTCGCTAACCTTTTTATTCCGAAACTCGCGGCGGCGCGGCCAGGCCAGTCCTGGCATTTGCGTAAGATGGTGCGCAGCTTCTTCTGCGCCTGCATGTCGCTCTGGCGTAACGGGGAGACGCGTTTCTCGCTGGTTGGCACCAGCCTTTTTTGGGGCGCGGGCGTCACGCTGCGTTTTCTGCTGGTGCTGTGGGTGCCGGTAGCGCTGGGAATTACCGATAACGCCACGCCGACTTACCTGAACGCAATGGTGGCGATCGGTATTGTTGTGGGCGCGGGCGCTGCGGCGAAGCTGGTTATGCTGGAGACGGTAGCGCGTTGTATGCCTGCGGGTATTCTGATTGGTGTGGTGGTGCTGATTTTTTCTTTGCAACACGCGTTGCTTCCGGCCTATGCGCTGTTGACGCTTATTGGCGTGCTGGGCGGCTTTTTCGTGGTGCCGCTCAATGCGTTATTGCAGGAGCGCGGCAAGAAAAGCGTCGGCGCGGGCAACGCGATTGCGGTACAGAACCTGGGGGAGAACAGCGCGATGCTGTTGATGCTGGGTCTCTATTCGCTGGCCGTACTGGTGGGTATTCCGGTCGTGGCGATCGGCATTGGTTTTGGCGGACTGTTTGCGCTGGCGATTGCGGCGCTGTGGATTTGGCAGCGCGGCCAGATGTGATTGTTGCGCCGTCTGTAGGCCTGATAAGCGCAGCGCCATCAGGCAGAAGCGCCGGATGGCGGCACAAGCGCCTTATCCGGCCTACGGTATGGTGCTGTCGGTAGGCCTGATAAGCGTAGCGCCATCAGGCAGAGGAGCCGGATGGCGGCGCAGGCGCCTTATCCGGCCTACGGTATGGTGCTGTCGGTAGGCCTGATAAGCGCAGCGCCATCAGGCAAGGCAAACAGTGAGGAACTTATGTCCGTACTCGATCTAAACGCCCTGAATGAATTGCCAAAAGTCGAGCGCGTCATGGCGCTGGCTGAAACCAACGCGCAGCTGGAAAAGCAGGATGCTGAAGGACGCGTGGCGTGGGCGCTGGAGAATCTACCCGGTGAATACGTGCTCTCGTCGAGCTTTGGTATTCAGGCGGCGGTCAGCCTGCATCTGGTTAACCAGATTCGCCCGGATATTCCGGTTATCCTGACCGATACCGGCTATCTGTTCCCGGAAACCTACCAGTTTATTGATGAGCTGACGGAAAAGCTGAACCTGAACCTGAAAGTCTACCGTGCGACGGAAAGCGCGGCCTGGCAGGAAGCCCGCTACGGTAAACTGTGGGAGCAAGGCGTTGAGGGCATTGAGAAATACAATGACATCAACAAAGTCGAGCCGATGAACCGGGCGTTAAAAGAGCTTAACGCGCAAACGTGGTTTGCTGGCCTGCGCCGCGAACAATCCGGGAGCCGGGCGCATCTGCCTGTGCTGGCGATTCAGCGCGGCGTTTTTAAAGTGCTGCCCATCATCGACTGGGATAACCGGACGGTGTACCAGTATCTGCAAAAACACGGTCTGAAATACCATCCGCTATGGGATCAGGGCTATCTGTCGGTTGGCGATACCCACACCACCAGTAAATGGGAGCCCGGCATGGCGGAAGAAGAGACGCGATTCTTCGGGCTGAAGCGCGAGTGCGGGCTGCACGAAGGGTGATTGTTTGCCTGATGGCGCTGCGCTTATCAGGCCTACCAGACAGTGTCTGTAGGCCGGATAAGGCGTTTACGCCGCCATCCGGCAAGCGCTGCGCTTGTAGGCCCGGTAAGGCGTAGCCGCCACCGGGCGACACATCAGGCTTTACCGGCTTTCGCCAGTTCTTTTACCAGCGGCAACATGATGCGCACGACATCGCGACTGCGGTGTTCAATTCTTCCTGGTAGCGCCTTGTCGATGTGCTGTTGGTTATCCAGACGCACATCGTGCCAGCTGTTTCCGGCCGGAAATGAAGGCGTTTTCGCACGCTGCTGATAGCCGTCTTTTTTCCCCAGATTCCAGTTGGTGGCCTCAACCGACAGCACGGAAATACCGGCTTTATCGAAGACTTCGGCGTCGTTACAGCAGCCTGTGCCTTTCGGGTAATCCTTGTTCAGACCCGGATTGGTCGCGGCGGCGATACCGTGGCTGCGCGCAATCGCCAGCGCCCGGTCGCGCGTCAGTTTGCGTACGGCTTCCGGCGTTTGCTGCCCGCTGTTGAAGTAGAGTTTGTCGCCGACAATCAGGTTATCAAGGTTAATTACCAGCAGCGTATTTTTCTTCTCAGCGGCGCTCATCCGCTTAAGCAGGTTTTCTGCGCCCAGTTTTCCTTCTTCTTCACCGCTGGTGGCGATAAAGCGGATGCCGTACTGCGTCGGGATGTCTTTCAGGCGTTCAGCCAGTTCCAGCATCACGCCCAGCCCGGCGGCGTTATCGTCAATGCCCTGCAAGGTTAAACCGCCGAGATTGGCGTCGGTATCAGCATCGCTCAGCGGCGCATAGGTATCCAGGTGCGCCATAATAATAATTTGTTGCGGCGCTTTCCCTTCGTGCGCCGCAATAACGGTACTGCCCGTCACGTTATGCCAGTTCTTGCGATTATTCCTGGCGGTATAAATATAGCGGCTATTAAATGTTCGGATATCGCTGCGATATCCCATCTGCTCAAATTGCTGACGTAAATAATCGGCAGAGAGCATCTCCGCCGGTGTTCCGGTCATTCTGCCGGGAAAGAATGTTGCAATGTGTCGTGCCTGAATATTGGCGATATCGCCAGGCTTCGGTGACGTTGCCTGCGCGGGAAGGATAAAGCATACGCCGAGCGCCAGGAGCGCTGCACGGAGGCGCGATGCGGAAAACATAGTGAGTCCTTAAATACAGAGCAGAAATTTTTACCCGCTTAGTATGAAACCGTGATTGCCGTAAAACAATTTCATTTGCTCTGAAATGCCCTAAATTCGGTGGGTTAAGCACTTTTTGATATTTGCTTTCTCAAATCGTTATTCCTTTGAGGAACTACTCATTCCAATTCGTAATTTCATTCGTTCTCCTGCGCTCCCTATAGTCGTGTTATCTGAATGTTTAGCAAAATAGCGGTATTGCAAAGGAACGGTTATGGACCAAAAACGACTCACCCACCTGCGGCAGCTGGAAGCGGAAAGCATCCATATCATTCGCGAGGTGGCCGCCGAATTTTCTAATCCGGTGATGATGTATTCCATCGGTAAAGATTCCAGCGTCATGCTGCATCTGGCGCGTAAAGCGTTTTATCCAGGTACGTTGCCGTTTCCGCTGCTGCACGTTGATACCGGCTGGAAGTTTCGTGAGATGTACGAATTCCGCGATCGCACCGCAAAGGCCTACGGTTGTGAACTGCTGGTGCATAAAAACCCGGAAGGCGTGGCGATGGGGATTAATCCATTCGTGCACGGCAGCGCGAAACATACCGATATTATGAAGACCGAAGGCCTGAAGCAGGCGCTGAATAAATACGGTTTTGATGCCGCCTTCGGTGGTGCGCGCCGCGACGAAGAGAAATCCCGTGCTAAAGAGCGTATCTACTCTTTCCGTGATCGCTTCCATCGCTGGGACCCGAAAAATCAGCGCCCGGAGCTGTGGCACAACTATAACGGGCAGATTAACAAAGGCGAAAGCATCCGCGTTTTCCCGCTCTCTAACTGGACCGAGCAGGATATCTGGCAGTACATCTGGCTGGAAAACATCGAGATCGTGCCGCTGTACCTGGCCGCTGAGCGCCCGGTGCTGGAGCGCGATGGCATGCTGATGATGATCGATGACGATCGTATTGACCTGCAACCCGGCGAGGTGATCAAAAAACGCATGGTGCGTTTCCGTACCCTCGGCTGCTGGCCGCTCACGGGAGCGGTGGAATCCAGCGCGCAGACGCTGCCGGAAATTATTGAAGAGATGCTGGTCTCGACCACCAGTGAACGTCAGGGGCGCGTGATTGACCGCGACCAGGCGGGCTCAATGGAGCTGAAGAAACGTCAGGGGTATTTCTAAGGAGCCGCCATGAACACCACACTTGCACAACAAATCGCTAATGAAGGCGGCGTCGAAGCCTGGATGGTTGCCCAGCAACACAAAAGCCTGCTGCGTTTCCTGACCTGCGGCAGCGTCGATGACGGTAAAAGCACGCTGATTGGCCGACTGCTGCACGATACGCGTCAGATTTATGAAGATCAGCTCTCGTCGCTGCATAACGACAGTAAGCGTCATGGCACCCAGGGTGAAAAACTCGATCTGGCGCTGCTGGTCGACGGGTTGCAGGCTGAGCGCGAGCAGGGAATTACCATTGATGTGGCGTACCGCTATTTCTCGACCGAGAAACGCAAATTTATTATTGCCGACACGCCAGGGCACGAGCAGTACACGCGTAACATGGCGACCGGCGCATCGACCTGCGATCTGGCGATCCTGCTGATCGACGCCCGCAAAGGCGTGCTGGATCAGACCCGCCGCCACAGTTTTATCTCTACGCTGCTGGGCATTAAACACCTGGTGGTGGCGATCAACAAGATGGATCTGGTGGGGTTCAGCGAGGAGACGTTCGCCCGTATTCGCGAAGACTACCTGACGTTTGCCGGGCAGCTGCCGGGGAACCTGGACATCCGCTTTGTGCCGCTCTCTGCGCTGGAAGGAGATAACGTCGCGACCCAGAGCGCCAGTATGCCGTGGTACAACGGCCCGACGCTGCTGGAAGTGCTGGAGACGGTTGAGATCCAGCGGGTTGTCGACACCCAGCCGATGCGCTTCCCGGTACAGTATGTGAACCGGCCGAACCTCGATTTCCGTGGTTATGCCGGAACGCTGGCCTCCGGCTGCGTGAAGGTCGGGCAGCGTGTCAAAGTTCTGCCGTCAGGCGTTGAATCCAACGTGACGCGCATCGTCACCTTTGATGGCGATCTGCAAGAGGCGTACGCCGGTGAAGCGATTACGCTGGTGCTGAAAGATGAAATCGACATCAGCCGTGGCGATCTGTTGCTGGATGCAGGCGAAAACCTGCCAGCTGTACAGAGCGCCGCCGTTGATGTGGTATGGATGGCGGAACAACCGCTGTCGGCCGGGCAGAGTTATGACATCAAGATTGCCGGTAAAAAGACCCGTGCGCGCGTTGATGCCATTCGCATCAGGTTGATATCAACAACCTGACCCAGCGCGAGGTGGAAAGCCTGCCGCTGAACGGTATCGGCCTGGTCGAACTGACTTTTGACGAACCGTTAGTGCTGGATACATACCAGCAGAACCCGGTCACTGGCGGGTTAATCATCATCGACCGGCTGTCCAACGTGACCGTTGGCGCGGGGCTGGTACGTGAGCCTATTGAGCACACCGCCGCGACGCCTTCCGGGTTCAGCGATTTTGAGCTGGAACTGAACGCGCTGATCCGTCGCCACTTCCCGCACTGGGGCGCGCGTGATTTGCTGGGAGGCAAGTAATGGCGCTGCATGACGAAAACGTCGTCTGGCATGCCCATGCGGTGACGCGCGAAGATCGTGAAGCGCTGCATGGGCATAAAGGGGGTGTGGTCTGGTTTACGGGACTTTCCGGTTCGGGGAAATCAACGATTGCAGGCGCGCTGGAAGAGGCCCTGCATAAGCTGGGGGTCAGCACCTGGCTGCTGGATGGCGATAATGTCCGTCACGGCCTGTGCAGCGATCTTGGCTTTAGCGACGCAGACCGTAAAGAGAATATCCGCCGGGTGGGGGAGGTTGCGAACCTGATGGTGGATGCCGGGCTGGTGGTGCTGACGGCGTTTATTTCGCCGCATCGCGCGGAGCGGCAGATGGTGCGCGAGCGTATCGGGGAGGGGCGGTTTATCGAAGTTTTTGTCGATACGCCGCTGGCAACCTGTGAAGCGCGCGATCCTAAAGGGCTGTACAAGAAGGCCAGGGCGGGTGAACTGCGTAATTTCACCGGCATTGATTCGGTATATGAAACGCCTGAATCGCCTGAAGTTCATCTGGATGGTGAACAATTAGTAACAAATTTGGTTGCCCAATTATTAGATCTACTGAGACAGGGCGATATTATCAGATCCTGAGACACCGCCGGGCTTGTATGCCCGGTGAGTCAAGGTTACAGGATTCGATATGCGTAATAGCCATAACATTACTATCACAAGGTCAGATGCCCTCACGACCGACGACGACACAACCTGGTCACTGCCGGGCGCCGTGGTCGGTTTTGCCTCGTGGCTGCTGGCGTTGGGAATTCCCTTTCTCATCTATGGCCCTAACACGCTGTTTTTCTTCCTCTATACCTGGCCCTTCTTCCTGGCGCTCATGCCCGTTGCGGTTGTGGTCGGCGTGGCCCTGCATTCAATCATGAGCGGCAAACTGTTCTACAGCATTACGGCTACGCTATTAACGGTAGGCGCGATGTTTGGCGCGCTCTTCATGTGGCTGTTGGGGTAGGTCAGCCCTCCCTTTTCATGACGGGTGAGAGTGGCCATAATTCAAACCGTAACCAACAATAAGATTATGTTCTCCCTGCACGAGATATGCGGATCGGCGGATAAATGTGGTACATTTGCCCGCGTTGTCGCGGCATTCCCGCCTCAGAGTAGAGTCTCTGGGAAAGTTATGGGATGATGGTGCCGTTTTTCAGGGGGCAGGATGGGTAAACTAACGCTGCTGCTGCTGACTTTACTGGTCTGGTTGCAGTATTCGCTGTGGTTCGGTAAGAACGGCATACATGACTACAGCCGCGTCAACGATGATGTGGCTGCGCAGCAAGCTACGAATGCGAAACTTAAAGCGCGTAACGATCAGCTTTTCGCCGAAATTGACGATCTCAATGGCGGCCAGGAAGCGATCGAGGAGCGCGCGCGTAATGAACTCAGTATGACCAAACCGGGCGAAACTTTTTACCGTCTGGTGCCTGACGCGTCTAAACGTGCTCAGGCTGCGGGGCAAACTAATCGATAAATCAGCCCAGGAAATGACATGGCAGCCACTTTATTGGACGTTTGCGCTGTGGTACCGGCTGCCGGATTTGGCCGCCGAATGCAAACGGAATGTCCTAAGCAATATCTCTCTATTGGCAATAAAACCATTCTTGAACACTCGGTGCATGCGCTGCTGGCGCATCCCCGGGTGACGCGCGTCGTTATCGCAATCAGCCCTGGCGACAGCCGCTTCGCCGAACTTCCTCTGGCGCAACATCCGCAGGTCACCGTCGTGGACGGGGGCGACGAGCGCGCCGATTCCGTACTGGCAGGCTTACGGGCGGCCGGTGACGCGCAGTGGGTGCTGGTGCATGACGCCGCCCGGCCTTGTCTGCATCAGGATGACCTGGCGCGTCTGCTCTCGCTTAGCGAAACCAGCCGCACGGGAGGAATCCTCGCCGCTCCGGTACGCGACACCATGAAACGCGCCGAGCCGGGTAAAGCCGCCATTGCGCATACCGTAGAGCGTACCGACCTGTGGCACGCGTTAACGCCGCAATTCTTCCCACGCGAGCTGCTGCACGATTGCCTGAGCCGTGCGCTGAACGAAGGCGCGACCATTACCGATGAGGCGTCCGCGCTGGAGTATTGCGGTTTTCATCCCCAACTGGTTGAAGGCCGGGCTGATAATATAAAAGTCACCCGCCCGGAAGATCTGGCGCTTGCGGAATTTTATCTGACCCGAACAATCTAGACACAAAATCATTCAGGCTGCATCGAGGCGGCAACTGAGTGCATCCCCAGGAGCTTACATAAGTAAGTGACTGGGGTGAACAAAGGCAGCCAACAAAGAGGCAGCTTGAAGGATGATGTGTATATCAGGAGAATGCATGATGCGAATCGGACACGGTTTTGACGTACACGCTTTTGGCGGAGAAGGCCCAATTATCATTGGTGGCGTGCGCATCCCGTATGACAAAGGGCTGCTGGCGCATTCTGATGGCGACGTGGCGCTGCATGCGCTGACCGATGCGCTGCTCGGCGCGGCGGCGCTTGGCGATATCGGCAAACTTTTCCCGGATACCGATCCGGCCTTTAAAGGCGCGGACAGCCGCGAATTGCTGCGGGAAGCATGGCGACGCATTCAGGCCAAAGGCTATACCCTTGGTAACGTGGACGTGACCATTATCGCCCAGGCGCCGAAGATGCTGCCGCATATCCCGCAAATGCGCGTGTTTATCGCGGAAGATCTTGGTTGTCATATGGATGATGTCAACGTCAAGGCGACCACCACGGAGAAACTCGGGTTCACCGGGCGTGGGGAAGGGATTGCCTGCGAAGCGGTGGCGCTACTGATTAAGGCCGCGAAATGACCGAGTTTGAAAACCTGACGTACCTCCACGGAAAGCCGCAGGGCAGCGGGCTGCTTAAAGCGAACCCGGAAGATTTTGTGGTGGTTGAAGATTTAGGTTTTGAGCCAGATGGCGAAGGCGAACATATTCTGGTTCGCATTCTGAAAAACGGTTGTAACACCCGTTTTGTGGCCGATGCGCTGGCGAAATTCCTTAAAATTCATGCCCGTGAAGTGAGCTTTGCCGGGCAGAAAGACAAGCATGCCGTCACTGAACAGTGGCTGTGCGCGCGCGTGCCGGGCAAAGAGATGCCAGACCTGAGCGCATTCCAGATTGAAGGCTGTAAAGTGCTGGAGTACGCGCGTCACAAACGTAAGCTGCGTTTAGGCGCGCTGAAGGGCAACGCGTTTACGCTGGTGCTGCGTGAAGTCAGCCATCGTGATGATGTCGAAGCCCGGCTACAGGCCATCAATACGCGCGGCGTACCAAACTATTTTGGCGCGCAGCGATTCGGTATTGGCGGCAGCAACCTGCAAGGCGCGCTGCGCTGGGCGCAAAGCAATGCGCCGGTGCGCGATCGCAATAAACGCAGTTTTTGGTTGTCGGCGGCCCGCAGTGCGTTGTTTAATCAGATCGTCAACGAACGCGTGAAAAAACCAGACTTTAATCAAGTTGTTGATGGCGATGCGCTACAATTAGCGGGGCGCGGGAGCTGGTTTGTGGCCACGCAGGAAGAACAGGCGGAATTGCAGCGTCGCGTTGACGAAAAAGAACTGATGATTACGGCGGCGCTTCCCGGTAGCGGCGAGTGGGGAACCCTGCGCGACGCGCTGGCGTTTGAAGAGGCTGCCATTGCGGATGAGGGCGAACTGCAATCGTTACTGCTGCGCGAAAAGGTTGACGCGGCGCGCAGAGCGATGCTGCTCTATCCGCAACAATTACGCTGGAACTGGTGGGATGACGTCACCGTTGAGCTGCGCTTCTGGCTACCGGCAGGCAGTTTCGCCACCAGCGTCGTAAGGGAACTGATTAACACAATGGGTGATTATGCGCATATTGCTGAGTAACGATGATGGGGTCCACGCGCCCGGTATACAAACGCTGGCGAAAGCGCTGCGTGAGTTTGCTGACGTACAGGTCGTCGCCCCGGATCGTAACCGCAGTGGCGCGTCAAACTCGCTGACGCTGGAATCCTCGCTTCGTACCTTTACCTTTGATAACGGCGATATCGCCGTGCAGATGGGCACACCGACCGACTGCGTCTACCTGGGCGTGAACGCGCTGATGCGTCCGCGCCCGGATATTGTGGTTTCAGGCATTAACGCGGGCCCCAATCTGGGCGATGATGTCATCTATTCCGGGACCGTCGCCGCAGCGATGGAGGGCCGTCACCTGGGTTTTCCCGCGCTGGCGGTATCGCTTGACGGTCATCAGCACTATGAGACGGCGGCAGCGGTAACCTGCTCTATTTTGCGTGCATTACGTCGGGAGCCGCTGCGTACCGGACGCATTCTGAATATCAATGTCCCGGATCTGCCGCTGGATCAAATCAAAGGCATTCGCGTAACCCGCTGCGGCAGCCGCCATCCGGCCGATCAGGTTATTCCACAGCAGGACCCGCGCGGCAACACGCTGTACTGGATCGGCCCGCCGGGAGGCAAATGCGACGCCGGGCCGGACACCGATTTTGCGGCGGTGGATGAGGGCTATGTCTCCGTTACCCCGCTGCATGTGGATTTAACGGCGTATAGCGCGCATGATGTGGTTTCGGACTGGTTAGACAGCGTGGGAGTTGACGCGCAATGGTAAGCAGACGCGTACACACTCTTCTTGAACAATTGCGCGCTCAGGGCATCAAAGATGAGCAAGTGCTGGATGCGCTTGCCGCCGTCCCGCGTGAAAAGTTCATTGATGAAGCGTTTGAACATAAAGCCTGGGACAATATCGCTTTGCCGATTGGCCAGGGGCAGACCATTTCGCAGCCCTATATGGTGGCGCGAATGACAGAATTGCTTGAGCTGACGCCGCAATCCAGAGTGCTGGAGATCGGCACCGGCTCCGGGTATCAGACGGCGATTCTCGCGCATCTGGTACAGCATGTGTGCTCGGTGGAGCGCATTAAAGGGCTGCAATGGCAGGCGCGTCGTCGCCTGAAACAGCTTGATTTACACAATGTTTCAACTCGTCATGGCGATGGATGGCAAGGTTGGCAGGCTCGTGCCCCGTTTGACGCCATCATCGTGACGGCAGCTCCGCCGGAAATTCCGACGGCGTTAATGACGCAACTGGATGAAGGCGGGATTCTCGTTTTACCCGTGGGTGAGGAGCATCAGTTCTTGAAACGGGTGCGTCGCCGGGGAGGCGAATTTATTATCGATACCGTGGAGGCCGTCCGCTTTGTGCCTTTAGTGAAAGGCGAACTCGCTTAAGCATCCTTTAATACCCGGATTTTTCCTGGTTATTTTATAAAGGGTAAGCGTATTGTGGGGACGTTTCCAGCGTCCAGGCCGATGCCTTGCACGGTTATTACGTCACTGGTTGTTAACCAAATTTTTCCTGGGGGATAAATGAGCGCGGGAAGCCCAAAATTCACCGTTAGCCGCATTGCGGCATTGTCGCTGGTTTCGCTATGGCTGGCAGGTTGTTCCAATTCTTCGAATCCTCCTGCGCCGGTAAGCTCAGTTAATGGTAATGCCCCGTCGAGCACCAGCTCCGGGATGCTGATCACACCGCCGCCCAAAATGGGGACAACGGCGCAACAAACGCCGCAGATTCAGCCCGTGCAGCCTGTTCAACCGGTTGCCCAGTCCCGGCAGATCCAGCCGGTCGCTGAGCAGCCTGTGCAAATGGAAAATGGCCGTATCGTGTACAACCGCCAGTATGGGAACATTCCGAAAGGCAGCTACACCGGCGGCAGCACATACACCGTTAAAAAAGGCGACACGCTTTTTTATATCGCCTGGATCACCGGGAACGATTTCCGCGACCTTGCTCAGCGTAACAACGTTCCGGCCCCATACGGCTTGAATGTGGGGCAAACGCTCCAGGTCGGCAATGCCTCAGGCACGCCAATTACCGGCGGCAACGCGATTACGCAGGCGGATGCAGTAGAGCAAGGAGTTGTGACCAAACCTGCACAAAATTCCACCGTTGTAGTTGCGTCGAAACCGACAATTACGTATTCTGAGGATTCAGGTGAACAAAGTGCTAATAAAATGTTGCCGAACAACAAGCCTGCTGGGACCGTGGTCACAGCGCCTGTAACGGCACCAACAGCGAGCACAACCGAACCGACTGCAAGCAGTACGTCAACCAGTTCGCCAATCTCCACATGGCGCTGGCCGACTGAGGGCAAAGTGATCGAAAACTTCGCGGCTACCGAAGGTGGCAACAAAGGGATCGACATTGCAGGCAGTAAAGGACAGGCTATTGTCGCGACCGCAGATGGACGCGTCGTATATGCCGGTAACGCGCTGCGCGGTTACGGTAATCTTATTATCATCAAACACAACGATGATTACCTGAGTGCCTACGCCCATAACGATACGATGCTGGTCCGGGAACAACAAGAAGTGAAGGCGGGGCAAAAAATAGCAACCATGGGTAGCACCGGAACCAGTTCAACACGCTTGCATTTTGAAATTCGTTACAAGGGGAAATCCGTAAACCCGCTGCGCTATTTACCGCAGCGATAATTCGGCGGAACCAGGCTTGCACTTGCTAGTTCCGTCCAGGGATCACGGGTAGGAGCCACCTTATGAGTCAGAATACGCTGAAAGTTCATGATTTAAATGAAGACGCGGAATTTGATGAGAACGGAGTAGAGGCTTTTGACGAAAAAGCCTTGAGTGAAGAGGAACCCAGTGATAACGACCTGGCTGAAGAGGAGCTGTTATCGCAAGGGGCCACACAGCGTGTGTTGGACGCGACTCAGCTTTACCTTGGTGAGATTGGTTATTCGCCACTGTTAACGGCCGAAGAAGAAGTTTATTTTGCGCGTCGCGCACTGCGTGGAGATGTTGCCTCTCGCCGTCGCATGATTGAGAGTAACTTGCGTCTGGTGGTAAAAATTGCCCGCCGTTATGGCAATCGTGGACTGGCGTTGCTGGACCTGATTGAAGAGGGCAATCTGGGGCTTATCCGTGCCGTCGAGAAGTTTGACCCTGAACGTGGGTTCCGTTTCTCAACATACGCTACCTGGTGGATTCGCCAGACGATCGAACGGGCCATTATGAACCAAACCCGTACGATTCGACTGCCGATTCACATTGTTAAAGAGCTGAACGTCTATCTGCGTACCGCACGAGAGTTGTCGCATAAACTGGACCACGAACCGAGCGCGGAAGAGATAGCAGAGCAACTGGATAAACCGGTTGATGACGTCAGCCGTATGCTTCGTCTCAACGAGCGCATAACCTCGGTAGACACCCCGCTGGGTGGTGATTCCGAAAAAGCGTTGCTGGACATCCTGGCCGATGAAAAAGAGAACGGTCCGGAAGATACCACGCAAGATGACGATATGAAGCAGAGCATCGTCAAATGGCTGTTCGAGCTGAACGCCAAACAGCGTGAAGTGCTGGCACGTCGTTTCGGTCTGCTGGGGTATGAAGCGGCGACACTGGAAGATGTGGGGCGTGAAATTGGTCTCACCCGTGAACGTGTTCGTCAGATTCAGGTTGAAGGCCTGCGTCGTCTGCGTGAAATTTTGCAGACTCAGGGGCTGAATATCGAAGCGCTGTTCCGTGAGTAAGTGATTATTCGTCAAAAAAAGGCCAGTCTCGCGACTGGCCTTTTTCTTTGGGCGTCAGTTCGTAGGCCGGATAAGGCGTAGCCGCCATCCGGCACTTATTGCCCGATGGAGCTTTACTTATCGGGCTGACAAAAATATCCCAGGCTGACTTTACCCCATCATCTTGCGCACCAGCTGCGTGAACTGTTTGCGCTCATCGTCGCTCAGGCGCCCTAAAAATTCATCATCCACACGATCCCCCAACGGCATGGCGCTGGTCAGCAGCGTTTCTCCTTCGCCAGTAAGATAAACAAAGCGGCGGCGTTTATCTTGTGGATCGCTTTCCCGCGTCACCAGTCCCCGGCTTTCCATTCGGCTTAGCATCTCCGCCAGCGTCGCTTTTGTACTGACCGCCGCCTCCATTAGGGCAATCTGCTCAATGCCTGGATGCTCAGCAATAGCGCGCATTACCGCATACTGTGGCTTGGTCAGTTCCGGTAATTCGTGCTGCCAGCGGGACGTATGCTGTTGAAAAAGCTGACGTAACAGATGAAACGCTGTGTTTCGTAACTCCATGTGCGCTCCTGGCAAAATATCTGTTGCTATCATAACGGGTTGTAGCAATTTTTATAATGCTCAATCTTTTAGCTCTCCGTGCGGCTATGGGGAATGAAGCTTGTCCAGGTATTCCGGGTAGCGTATTTTATCTAAAACGTTCGTATACGAACAAAGGTGGAGTAATGAATGAGACTGATTGTGGGGATGACCGGCGCAACGGGGGCGCCGCTAGGCATTGCGCTGCTACAGGCGCTGCGGCAAATGCCGACAGTAGAAACACACCTGGTAATGTCTAAGTGGGCCAAAACGACCATTGAGCTGGAAACACCTTACAGTGCGCGAGATGTTGCCGGACTGGCTGATTACTGCCATAACCCGGCGGATCAGGCGGCGACGATCTCTTCCGGCTCATTTCGCACCGACGGCATGATCATTATTCCTTGCAGTATGAAAACGCTGGCGGGGATTCGCGCAGGATATGCCGAGGGGTTAGTTGGCCGTGCCGCCGACGTGGTGCTGAAAGAAGGGCGCAAACTGGTGCTGGTGCCGCGTGAAATGCCGCTCAGCACGATCCATCTGGAAAACATGCTCGCCCTTTCTCGCATGGGGGTCGCGATGGTGCCGCCCATGCCTGCTTTCTACAACCATCCGCAAACCATTGATGATATTACGCAGCATATTGTGGCGCGTGTGCTGGATCAGTTTGGTCTGGAGCATCCGCGTGCCCGGCGCTGGCAGGGGTTGCAGCAGGCGCAGAATTTTTCACAGGAGAATGAATAATGGCATTTGATGACTTACGCAGCTTTTTGCAGGCGCTCGACGAGCAGGGGCAACTGCTGAAAATCAGTGAAGAAGTGAATGCAGAGCCGGATCTGGCTGCTGCGGCTAACGCAACCGGGCGCATTGGCGACGGAGCGCCGGCGCTGTGGTTCGACAATATCCGTGGCTTCACGGATGCGCGCGTGGCGATGAACACTATTGGCTCCTGGCAGAACCATGCCATCTCTTTAGGCTTGCCGCCTAATACGCCAGTAAAAAAGCAAATTGATGAATTTATCCGCCGCTGGGACACGTTCCCCGTCGCCCCCGAGCGCCGTGTCAACCCGGCGTGGGCGGAAAACACCGTTGATGGCGAGGCGATCAACCTGTTTGATATTCTGCCGCTGTTTCGCCTCAACGATGGCGATGGCGGCTTCTATCTGGATAAAGCCTGTGTCGTCTCCCGCGATCCGCTCGACCCGGATCACTTCGGCAAGCAGAATGTGGGTATCTACCGGATGGAAGTGAAAGGCAAGCGTAAGCTGGGCCTGCAACCGGTGCCAATGCACGATATCGCGCTGCATCTGCATAAGGCGGAAGAGCGTGGCGAAGATCTGCCGATTGCTATTACGCTCGGTAACGATCCGATCATTACTCTGATGGGCGCCACGCCGCTGAAATACGATCAGTCTGAGTATGAAATGGCGGGCGCGCTGCGCGAAAGCCCATACCCGATCGCCACCGCGCCGCTGACCGGCTTTGATGTGCCGTGGGGTTCAGAAGTGATCCTTGAAGGGGTGATCGAAAGCCGTAAGCGTGAAATTGAAGGGCCGTTTGGCGAGTTTACCGGCCATTATTCTGGTGGGCGCAATATGACGGTGGTGCGCATCGACAAAGTGTCTTATCGCACTAAACCGATTTTTGAATCGCTCTACCTCGGGATGCCGTGGACTGAAATTGACTACCTGATGGGGCCAGCGACCTGTGTGCCGCTGTATCAGCAGCTGAAAGCGGAGTTCCCGGAAGTGCAGGCGGTTAACGCCATGTATACCCACGGTCTGCTGGCGATTATCTCGACCAAAAAACGCTACGGCGGATTTGCCCGCGCGGTCGGCCTGCGGGCAATGACCACGCCGCACGGTCTGGGCTATGTGAAGATGGTGATTATGGTTGATGAGGATGTCGATCCGTTCAACCTGCCGCAGGTGATGTGGGCGCTGTCGTCGAAGGTCAACCCGGCAGGCGATCTGGTGCAACTGCCGAACATGTCGGTGCTGGAACTGGACCCAGGCTCAAGCCCGGCGGGGATCACTGACAAACTGATCATCGACGCCACAACGCCGGTTGCGCCGGATAATCGCGGCCACTACAGCCAGCCGGTATGTGATTTACCGGAAACCAAAGCCTGGGCTGAAAAGCTGACTGCCATGCTGGCCAACCGTAAATAAGGAGTAGCAGATGATTTGTCCACGTTGTGCTGATGAACATATTGAATTGATGGCGACCTCTCCGGTCAAAGGGATCTGGACGGTGTATCAGTGCCAGCATTGTCTGTACACCTGGCGTGATACCGAGCCGCTACGCCGTACCAGCCGCGAACATTATCCGCAAGCGTTTCGCATGACGCAGAAAGATATTGATCAAGCGCCGATGGTGCCGGGCATTCCACCGCTGCTGGCGGAAGATAAGCGTTAATAAAAAAGCCGGATGGCGGCTGACGGATTGTGGTGTGTCTTGCTGGTTCGTGCACTGGGCGTTGTGCCGGATGGCGGCTACGCCTTATCCGGCCTACGGATTGTGCTGTGTCTTGCTGGCCTGTGCACCGGGCATTGTGCCGGATGGCGGCTGACGCCTTATCCGGCCTACGTATTGTGCTGTGTCTTGCTGGCCTGTGCATCGGGCGTTGTGCCGGCTGGCGGCTGACGCCTTATCCGGCCTACGGATTGTGGTGTGTCTTGCTGGCCTGTGCACCGGGCGTTGTGCCGGATGGCGGCTACGCCTTATCCGGCCTACGGATTGGGGGGTGTTTTGCTGGCCTGTGCATCGGGCGTTGTGCCGGATGGCGGCTGACGCCTTATCCGGCCTACGTATTGTGATGCTTCTTGTAGGCCCGGTAAGCGTAGCGCCACCGGGCGTTTCTGATTTACACCAGACTCTTCAACCGGTAGATCCACTCCAGCGCCTGGCGTGGCGTCAGAGAGTCAGGGTCGAGGTTCTCCAGCGCTTCAACGGCAGGAGAGGTCTCTTCCGCAACCGACAGCAGCGACATCTGCGTACCGTCCACCTGGGTCGCGGCGGCATTCGGCGAGAGGCTTTCCAGCTCGCGCAGCTTCTGCCGCGCGCGTTTGATCACCTCTTTCGGCACGCCCGCCAGCGCAGCTACCGCCAGACCGTAACTCTTGCTTGCCGCCCCGTCCTGCACGCTGTGCATAAAGGCGATGGTATCGCCGTGCTCCAGCGCGTCCAGATGCACATTCGCGACGCCTTCCATTTTCTCCGGCAACTGCGTCAGTTCGAAGTAGTGGGTGGCGAACAGCGTCAGCGCTTTGATCTTATTCGCCAGATTTTCCGCACACGCCCACGCCAGCGACAGGCCGTCATAGGTCGATGTGCCGCGACCGATTTCGTCCATCAAAACCAGACTGTTTTCGGTCGCGTTGTGCAAAATATTGGCGGTTTCTGTCATCTCGACCATGAAGGTTGAACGACCGGAAGCCAGATCGTCCGCCGCGCCTACGCGGGTAAAGATGCGGTCGATCGGGCCAATCTCAACGCTTTGCGCAGGCACGTAGCTGCCAATATACGCCAGCAGCGCAATCAGCGCGGTCTGACGCATATAGGTGCTTTTACCCCCCATGTTCGGCCCGGTGATAATCAGCATCCGGCGCTGTGGGGAAAGGTTCAGCGGGTTGGCGATAAACGGCTCGTTCAGCACCTGCTCGACAACCGGATGGCGACCTTCGGTAATACGAATGCCGGGCTTATCGCTAAAGGTCGGACAGGTATAATTCAGCGTATATGCGCGTTCAGCCAGGTTGACCAGCACGTCCAGTTCAGCCAGCGCATTGGCGCTCTGTTGCAGCTCTGCCAGGTGAGGGAGCAGCAGATCAAACAGCTCGTCATAAAGCTGTTTTTCCAGCGCCAGCGCTTTGCCTTTAGAGGTCAGAACTTTGTCTTCGTACTCTTTCAGCTCGGGAATAATGTAGCGCTCGGCGTTTTTCAGCGTCTGACGGCGGACGTAGTTAATGGGCGCCAGGTGGCTTTGCCCACGGCTGATCTGGATGTAATAACCGTGTACGGCGTTAAAGCCGACTTTCAGCGTATCCAGCCCGGTACGTTCACGCTCGCGGATTTCCAGACGATCGAGATAGTCGGTCGCCCCGTCAGCCAGCGCGCGCCATTCGTCCAGCTCTTCGTTGTAGCCCGGCGCAATAACGCCGCCGTCGCGCACCAGAACCGGCGGCGCGTCGATAATGGCGCGTTCCAGCAGATCGCGCAGTTCGGTAAACTCGCCCATTTTCTCGCGCAGGTTCTGCACGGGGGCGCTGGTTACGGTTTCAAGCTGTGCGCGCAGTTCCGGTAACTGCTGGAAGGCGTGACGCATACGGGCGAGGTCGCGTGGTCGGGCGGTACGCAAGGCCAGACGGGCGAGGATACGCTCCAGGTCGCCCACCTGACGCAGCACCGGTTGCAATTCACTGGTCACATCCTGCAACGCGCCAATGGTCTGCTGACGTTCGATCAGGGTTTTCGTGTCGCGCACCGGCATATGCAGCCAGCGTTTGAGCATACGGCTGCCCATTGGCGTGACGGTGCAGTCGAGCACCGAAGCCAGCGTATTGTCCACGCCGCCCGCCAGGTTCTGGGTGATCTCCAGGTTGCGGCGCGTGGCGGCATCCATAATGATGCTGTCCTGCTGGCGTTCCATCGTAATGGAGCGAATGTGCGGCAGTGAAGTGCGCTGGGTGTCTTTGACGTACTGCAACAGACAGCCTGCGGCGCACAGTCCGCGTGGTGCGTTCTCTACGCCAAAGCCGATCAGGTCCCGTGTACCAAATTGCAGGTTTAGCTGCTGGCGAGCGGTATCGATTTCAAATTCCCACAGCGGGCGACGGCGTAAACCACGGCGGCCGTCGATCAGCGCCATTTCGGCAAAATCTTCGGCGTACAGCAGTTCTGCCGGGTTAGTGCGCTGTAATTCTGCGGCCATCGTTTCACGGTCAACCGGTTCGCTTAAGCGAAAACGCCCGGAGCTGATGTCCAGCGTGGCGTAACCGTAGCCTTTGCTGTCCTGCCAGATGGCGGCCAGCAGGTTGTCCTGGCGCTCCTGCAACAGCGCTTCATCGCTGATGGTGCCAGGCGTAACGATGCGCACGACCTTACGTTCAACCGGGCCTTTGCTGGTGGCCGGATCGCCAATCTGTTCACAGATTGCGACGGACTCCCCTTGATTGACCAGCTTCGCAAGGTAGTTTTCGACGGCGTGATGCGGGATGCCCGCCATCGGAATCGGTTCGCCCGCCGATGCGCCGCGTTTGGTCAGCGAAATATCGAGTAATTGCGAGGCGCGGCGTGCATCGTCGTAAAACAGTTCGTAAAAATCGCCCATGCGGTAAAACAGCAGGATCTCCGGGTGCTGGGCTTTCAGCTTGAGATACTGCTGCATCATTGGGGTGTGGGAATCTAAATTTGCATTGTCATTCAGCGACATAGTTTATTTATTCCATTGAATTTAAAGTGAATTGTGATTTTTGTTGTTCTCATTAAATATCACATTGTCTCATGAAAAATCACCAAAACTCACTTGTAAGTGTAGGTCAAAGTGTAGGTTGTTATGTAGGTTATGGTATAATTTCACTCAATAAACGCACAACCTACACTTGATAAAAAAATCTGGTTTTCAGCCTCAGAAAATCAAGTGGTTAGCCATAAAATGGATCTTATATGACGGATAAACCAGCAGGTAAACCTTTGTCATCCAAAGCGGTTGAAATGATGAAGCCTGGGGACAAAAACAAGGCTGATACGGGTGAGAACCGGGGCCTGCGTGTGACTTGCGGTGCTTCTGGTATCAAGACCTTTTTCTACCGCTATACTAGCCCAGTGACCAATAAGCTGTCACAGGTAAAAATTGGCAGCTTCCCGCAAACCTCGCTCGCAATGGCACGTATGAAGCTGCAAGAACTCAAACTAATCAGAAGTGAAGGGCGCTGTCCGGCGTCTGAGCTAAAAGATGAGAAGCAACGCCTACTAGAAGAGAGCCAAAAACCGAAAGCGGCAGTGCTGACAGTTGAAGGGTTGGTTGAGTTGTATCTTACCGAGCGTATTGAGGATCGTAAAACGAAGGATGGGAGGATTATTCCCGGTGCCAGAAAGCCTAAAGGGCAGGCAGAGGTTCGTCGCACTCTTTATGGTGATGCCGTTAAAACCTTAGGAACACGAAATGCGGCTGAGATTACGCGCCAGGATGTTATCAATTTAATTAATGGCATTGTTGCCAGAGGCGCAACCGTACAGGCCGGTAATGTTCTGAGGGAACTTTCACTCGCTTATGAGTTTGCTATTGGCCTTGGTCGTTTTGATGACAGTTTTGCTAATCCGGCGTTGTTAGCAAAATCCAGCTTACGACAGACCAGAATCAAGCTCACGAATGGTCGTGGAACACGAGTACTGAGTGAGAGCGAGCTTGGAAAGTTTCTTAAATGGCTTCCGGGTTCGGCTTATACTCCAACGATTAAAAATGTGCTGCGGCTGACACTCTGGACAGGATGCCGAACAGGTGAAGTCTGCAACATGGCTTGGGATGATGTTGATCTTGAAAAAGGCACCATCCATCTGCGAGAAACCAAGACTGGGATAGAGCGTTACGTTCAGTTATCAGATCAGGCGATCGACTTTCTCAAAGTCCTACGCCTCACCTCCGATAAATACCTATTCCCTTCACAGGCCACGAAGAAGCCAATCCAGCAAAAGTACCTGACTGAAAACTCATGGCGTTTACGTGAAAGCGGTCAAATGCTTGATATACCTCATTGGACGCCTCACGATCTGCGTCGTACAGTGCGCACTGGATTATCACGTTTACAGTGTCCGAATGAAGTTGCCGAGGCTGTACTGGGACATACGCGCGGTGGTGTGGAAGGGATTTATAATCTGTATAAATATGATGCTGAGTGCAGGAAGTGGTTGCAGGTTTGGGCTGATCATTTAGATAACCTTATAAATGTCAACGATGGCAAAAAGTGATCGACTTACGTCTCCAGCGACGGATCTAATATTGATCCATCATTTTACTAAGGATTAGCTTCAGTGTATTAAAAACTTGCTGACAAATTTCGTAGATAGAGAATAATCAAATCTGACAGACTGGTTTGAGCGAGAAGCGGACATATACGCTGTATTTTGGCGCAGGAGCAGACATTCGCGCAAATTCATCTACACGTTCAATTCTGCTGCACTGACATAACTGCAAGAGTCTCACGTTATCCTTATAACTTCTGATAAGATCAGATTTCGTCTTGCCGACTTATCAGCCAGACTGCGCTAACCGGTAAATTTAGCAAGCGCAGTTGAACCACGAATGTATGCGTTTGAAATAGTGTTGTTGGAAGATGGTAAACATCAATACTCGTCAGGTAGACTTGCTTATACAGGAATTAGTTCATAGCAGAAAGGCTGGCTATGAAGAGGAAAATTTCTGTCTGACGTAATTTTCGCCGTCAACCTCGTAAACACATTTTCCACTGAACTTTGCTTTTTTTGAGGCCCACCACCGTTTCAGATCGCTGCGGTAGGCGTCAGGATCTATCAGCTTCAGTACGCGTCTTTTATCTGCCTTGCTCATGCTGTAGAATGCATCGATCCCATTATAGATATAGACAATATCGTGCCGGATCAAGCCAGTGAGCTGGATATGCAGCTCAAGATTGCGCAAGATATAATAGGGAGTTGCATCACTGAGGCGCCAGCAGGGATTGCCATTGTCGCTTTCACGTCTTCTTATGTTGTTCTCTCTAAATACCGCCTCTACCGCCTGAGGCGTTAGCGTTTTTACCCCTGCACCGTCTGCAAAGAGTTGCTCCAGCAGTGCATCCATCTTCATGTAAGGATAAGCTACGTGGAATATTTCTTTTTTATCCCCATAAAGTTGGTAAAGGCGATGATTGTGCAATCGACATGCCAGAGCGAAAATCAGTGCCTCATCATCTTTCGCGATATCCTGCTCCTCCTTAAGCGGTGTCCCGGGCGTGCCTAACTCCCTTTGATTAAATGGCGTGATAAACCAGTATTGAGGGAAAAAACTGTCATTCGTCGGCAGGTTATCTACCAACACGTTCAATAGCGGTGTTAGTTCATTTTTTGTAATGCGATATGTTGTTGAAAGGGACGCGGCGATAAGCGAACTCGCTAGTGCGACGCCATAGAGTCCGAGCTGCCGTTCATTATGGAGTGCCACTGTCATCTTTTTGAGGGCCAAGAAAGCCATTTTCTGGATCTGGTGATGGCGTTTCTTAAGGTCCTCATACGTAGCGCCCATCTCATACTCCAATTCCGCATCAATTCGATGGAATTCCATCTCCTCACTGTTCAGATGATACTTAAGGTGCTCTGGAGCATGTTCCTCGCAGAAGTCATACACTTCCTCTAGGTAATAGTCTTCAGGGCAATTGACGAGTTTATACTCAAGAGCTTGAAGAAATAGCACTGGCCAGAGACGGTTTTTTTCTTCCTCTGACATCAGGTCAGGATCCCCTGTATGCGCGTCTGGTTCAATGTCCACATGTCCTATAAGTTGACAAAACATGTTCGCTTCCTGAGCGAATAATTCGAGAAATATATGCGATCCACCAATCACATTTGCCGCATAATTTGCGAACTTTTGAGCGGTTTGCCCCTGCTGCTCAACCCCTACGTGGCTTATGCGTTTTCCTCCACCCAGCCATTTATCGACGGCGCGCAGTACGGCACCACCACGGAATAGCAGGGAAAGCTGCTGGAGAATGTGCTCAGCTTCCTGTGGGCTGCGATCGCCCGACATTAACTGACTTCTCACCTCCACAAATAACTCACTTTGCTCTTCTACATTAAAGGAAAAGACACGACGATTTCGGTTATTGTGCATCTGCATCTTAACGTCAGCGCAACATCCATGCGGCAACAGCGCAATGACTTGCTTGTTGAGGAAGCTGTCAGTGGTAAACTGATGGCTCACCTCCTGGTAATCCTGCAGTAATGCCACGACACTTCGCAACAGGACAGCTTCCTCACTTTGAAAAGCAATTCTCTGGCGCAGCGATATCAGAAAGGGCATTACCCAAACCTCATAAAATGCTTGATGACAGTCCGTATCCGTTACGCTGGGTAAGAGCTGTAGTGTATGAAGTTCACGTAACCCGGCCTGGGCTACATCAAGGTAGATCGGCAGCAACATGGTAAGCTGAGGATTCTTGCCAGCAAGATTCTCCACCAACCAGTCTAATAGATCGCCCGATTTACTGCGTTTGCCGCTCAACGAGTGAGTTTTTGAAAGTTTTTTCCCTCCACTACCCACCGCTGAAAATGCAGTTGCCATGCCATCAACTGCCTGGCTCCAGTTAGGTACACGCCACATAGGTTTTCCTTCTACCTTGATTAAATGAATGCTCGACGTTCAGCGCTGTATTGCACATTACGCCCACGCCATGTGCTCACGACGCGTATTAAATAGTTGTAGACGCGTCCACTTTCGCTGGCATATTCGTAGCTACGATTTTCGTAGGCAACCATGTCGTTAAACTGCAGTTTGCGCCATTTCTGGCCGTCAAAAACTGAGGCCAGATAATAACCTGAATAACCGTAATTTGTGTGACGTCCGCGACGATAACTTGCCCCTTGGCGATCGTCATTGCGATAGAGATAAACATCACCAAAAGAAGCGACATAGCGACTGTTCGCAACGCTGCCGGATAGGGTGATGGTATTGATTGTTGATGTAGCCATGCTTCATTCCTCATGCAGTTAGGGTGTGTGCAGAATAGAATTTGTAGGACGGGCTACCCACCCCGGTTCTGAGACCGACAACGAATTAATTTATTTCTATATTAAAATCAATTAATTAGTTATGCGTATTCTCGACGGAGAGTTTTTATAGAAGAAAATCTGTTTTTGGTCATATCGTATTCTGCTCAGTTCTGCTGGACGAGCGGAATAATGTAGGTTACGAGATGATTAGCTTCCCTTGCGCCAGCAATAAGCAGGCTACTGCTTCTAGCTAACCCCTCCAACACCAGGCAGGGCTTTCCCCCCACAGCCAGCTAGTTGCCATTACTGGCTGCTCGGCCAACCTGAATTCTGCTTGCATAACCAAGCATCAATGCATCTTTACGATCTTTCGGTTGCTGGCATTTGTTTATGTCACTGATTGAGTGCTGTGGTTCCGGCGTTGCTCCGTGAATTTTCCCCAGCAAAGATTCAATTTGAGCAAAACTCTTTGAAATTACATTTGTATGTGCATGGATTTGAGGTTGATATGCACTTACAAATGTATGTGCTTTCAACTATTGCGATGTTTCTATGAGCGGATTAACCATTTGAATTGAAGATGAACTCAAAAAGATCGCTGAAGTAGAGTTCCAAAAATTAAGGGTAACTCTGACCAGCCCCCTATAAAGTAACATATCACAATTTTATCAATGTCTGCTTTTGGCACAAAGCGGCCCCAAAAGAGTCCACTCTATCTAAGGTCAGACGGACGTTCTGGGTGAAAATGTTGAGTGCCGCTTCGTCGCTGATTCGCCGTCAGAAATATTTAACCACTTTTAGCAATAATCGGCATATTTTTTATCCAAGAAGACAATAATGCGTAATTCGCAACAATCTGCTTATTTTTGTTAAATTCTGGCAATAATCCCTCTTTTCTTCTCTGCAGATTCGGAAAAATCCAAAATCGGATATTAGGATGAAGAATCTTGCATGAAGGGCATCGGGAGATATTTTCCTGAGAAAAAATGGTCATTACCGCTTATTATTCATGGAATTTCTTATGGATAATGTAGGATATCTATGTTTGGAAAACTCCTCACAAGTGTCTCATGGCAGGTCAGGGCTGAGTTGCGCCGTAGCCTGAAGTCGAACCGGGATTACAAAAAACTCAGTTGGAACCCGATAGAAAGAGTACTGGTTTCCTGCTCTACCTATTACATCCGAGCTATGTTTTTTCTTTGGTTCACTGCAGTCGGTGCTGTTGGCGTGGCGGAATACTTTCGTCCTGTATTGCATCCGTTCGCTCTTCAGCATTTTAAAGGGATTACCCTACTTTCAGGATGGATGTCTAATTTACTGGGCAGCCAGTTGACTATTATCGGTATTGTTTTTCCACTGGTCGTGGGTCTTATAAGTGTTCTGTTTCAAAAGAAATCAGCAAGGATCCATATCCAGTCCGCGTATCAACTTCACTCCGGATATATGTTTTCTGGTCTGAGTGGACTGTCACTTGCCGCATTTATTGTATTAGCCGGTATGACATTATCAATTGGTGACAGATATCTTAATACAGCTTTCGCCATTACAGCTTTTGTGTGGATGCTTTTCAATATTTTTCTGTCTATCTGGTTTTTTGTCTCCAGTCTGAATGTTCTGGATGAGAACAAACGTGATCGTCTTATGAATAAGTATTGTTTGTCGCAGATAGTGGATGACTATATTCAAAAAGCATTTGTTATGGCGTGGCTGCGCTATCCGGGAGCCAACATCGGTGAGAGTTATCTCGGTAGTATTAAAATACTTCCTTACTCAATATCTGAAGAGGAGGACATGACACATTTTAAATTTGAAATCAGTAAAAACGATGTTGTTATAGATATCTATATAAGACCACTTTTATTCCTGCTGAGAAGACTAAAAGCGGTAGATGGACAGGATGCAGAAATTATCATTTTGCCTTCTTTTGATGCTCGTTCTGGTGAACTGACTTTATTGTCATCGAAAGGTATCATGCCTGTTTCAGGATTATGGTGGTGGTTATGCCGGCGTTGCATTGTGATCGGGCATTCCGAGAACAAAAGGGATCTGGATGATATTACTTTTGATTTCTTTGGTGAGGCATATGATGCACTTAACGATAAAAACATTAGTGTCTTCAGGACAGGTGTTAAACGATTAACGGATACCTATACCTCTATTAAACGAAGTTATAATTACGGGGGTGACAGAAATTATCTGGATGAAATAAAAGAGTCGGGGTTTAGCCATACGTTCAGTGATTCATTCCATTATGAATTGAGGAAATTTGTTCGTGAAACCGTAAAATCTACAGAATATTCAAGCGAGTATTTCCGTGAATCTATGGCTATTCCATTAAATGTGTACAGAAAAACACAGAGTACTCGTTTTACCGATTTCAGACAATTTCTACTTTCGCTTTTCAGGGTATGGCATGTGTTAAACGAGTGGAAAGCGGGACTGGGGGTCACCCTCACGGCCAGCCAGGAGCAGACTCACCAGGCGCTTATCCGCAATTTTATCGGCCTGTGGGAGGGCTGGAGTATGGGCACGATCATTGGCAAATCTGGTAGTGAAGATTCTACCGACCGTCTGATGTATCATCTACATAACACCGCCAGGATGCTTATCCCGTCAGTGGTTGCCGATAATGCTTCTTCCGTGCGATATGCTCATGACGTTCTCTGTCTCTGGTTTAGCCAGAGCCGTTTTTCACGGCACTGGGAGGAAGAGTACCGCTGGCACAGTTTCTTCCTGACTCCGGATTATCTGTCTATGGAGGAAACAGATTCGCAATGGGACATGTTACTCAGGGGAAGCCCATATGAAAAGGATGCGGCCTTATCCATTATATTTGCAAATGCCTTATCTGATTTACGCCTGTTAATGGCAGGCTATCTTATTGCGCATTTCGAACCGCAAGAAAATATAGACTTAGCCGATCTTGTTAATCATCTAATTATGTCTGAATTATATGAAGAAAGAGACACTCATGATACGCTGACGCCTGCATTCAGACGTTCTGTCGATATCATTGATATGATACTGAGAATTGATCACTGTAATCTTCATACGAGTACAAACTGGTACAGTGGTTTATCAGAAAACATTGAGGTTATGAACTCTTATAATGAGAGGCCTTACATTCCCGGGCGGGTGTATACAGGAGTAAATGAGGACATAGGGAGCCTCTACGGAGCGTTTTCCTTGCTGGCTATAAAGCTCGCCAGACCTGCTGAACAGGTTACCCAGCGTGTTCATGAAGCCCTGGCGGGAGGGTTGTTTTCCTATTTCAGTAAAGTCCGCATAATTTCTATTCTTGAAAGGCTGAAGCGGGACCCCTCATTTCCTTATGAAGGCTATATCATTTCAGAAGCGGATTATGCAACGAATGTGGTTTTCTTTAATGATGTTCTGGATAAATATATTGAAGTTTTCAATCGTAGTAAATTGGCAGATATCGTTGCTGCCGAAGTAGATCTTGAACGTCTCAGAAATACCGACAATCGTCTGACAAATGAACTTCCTGGGGCATTATCTGAAGATAGTCTACTCAATCACTTCACATTTTCTCAAAATTCAGAATGTGATCGCAACTGGCTTGTGAGATACATTCCTGTTGGTGTTTCCAAAGATTATGTTGCCAGAGAACTTAATCGGAATGTATACGGAGATTTCCCCTCGGTATCAGAAGTGAAGAAAAATATTCTCCACAGGCTGCATTATTTACTGTGGCAATCACAGGCTAAATTAACGATGGAAGTCAAAAACCTCGAAACGCTGTTAATGGAAGTCGCGCAACGGTCCGCTGATCAGAATAATTACATTCTGGTGATCTATGGTTCCCGCTTTAGCGAAGAACTGAGAGAACTGGTCTATCAGTCGGAAAGGCATGACGCGTTTAGCATACATGTTGATGTGACAGCCAGAGGTATTCGCTCTCTGCCCTTCAGGATCAATAACTGTCTTATTTACCTTGTCCTCAATTCCGAACAGGAATTTTCGCTTATGGTCAGTGCTGAATCCTTTGGTGAACTCAGGCTGTTCAGGTATCCGGATGGTACCCTTTTTAACACCTTCTACCGCAGTTGCGACGATCCACTTGAAGGTGTGATGAAAACGCTCTGGGAAATGGAGATGGAAATCACTGGTCCACTAGTGGCGCGGTTTGAACATAGCTGAGCAAGATTACGGCGACCCTTTATAGGGTCGTTGTTAAATTGCTTTATAGTTAATAATGAATTTGAATTTCACCATTAATATCAATAATCCCTAATCACAACAATTCGCCAATTTTTATGACTCTCCTGCAATAATCTCTTTCTCTTTCTCCGCAGAACCGAAAAATGCTAAAGTCGGATCTGGACGGGTTAAGCGTGACCTGCCCCCTTAAACTAACATGCCATGCGCCAGCAATGTCCGCTCTTGGCACACAGCGGACGTAACATCTTTGTTCGCCATTCAGGCTGGTGAGCGTACTCACTTCAGCAAGCAACCAGCGTTCGAATCTTTCCAATGCAGTCTCATTGATTCCCGTTAGGGCACGCGCTTAAATCATGGAGCCTTCCACGATACTGATCGATTTACCCCGGAAGGGGCGGGTATCCTTTGGGGATAAAATATCAGTCATTTCCCCCAAAGGAACCCTGGTGTTAATTAAAATAATTACAGGCCTGCCACATTTATGTAGAACTGCCCATTATTATCATCTGTTTTCTGGATGTTATAGGTTATGGGTACTTCTGTTGTGTTAGGTAATTTAGATTGCTCATCTGTCAGGGTCATTTGAAGACTGGCGGCGCACTGATAAGTATCTATTGATGAATTATGGCTTAATGTTCTGACGTTAATAACCTTTAGCAGGAGGCTGTCAGTATTGCCGGGCACCATTCCTGACATCTGAGAGTTTCTTAGTTGCTCAAATTGTTTCTTTATCTGTTTTTGGGCAATATTAACAACTAGTCCTTTGGCATCATCACTGTTACATTCAGGTGTATTGTCTCCGCAACCAACCAGCACGCTTGCAGATATGAACAGTAATGCTAATCGCATATTCATTGAGTTAGTCCTTATTAATATTTTTTCCAGAAACACCTTTCTCCAGGCGAATGCGTTCAACAACTCTGGCTGCGCGGTTGTAGCCTGTACAAAAGTGAAGCTGGACTGTTTTAATATCCAAGTATTTTAGCCCTTTCTGAGCAATGAACTTTAGAGTCTTTTCATAAAGTTCTTCATCCATTTTTAGGCTGAGTGTTTTATGAGATTCCTCACTCACTATCAGGCTCATTTTCTTTACTGGCTGCTAATGGTGAATCGATATCTGGCTTTATTAATAGTTCCAGCTTTTCGACGCGACGGGTAAGTTGCATGACGTGCCAGATGCAAACAGCAATGGCACCGATGGCAGCACCAGTCATTATATTCATCGTTTACGCCCTCCTTATTTTATCGTTATTTCTTCCGGTAAATTCCATCCATTGCGCCTGTAGCTACCAGGCCGCAATAACCTTCACATCCCCTGGTTATTACCCTGATTTTTCCGTTGCTCTGTTCACTGATAACAGCCACGCATTGGCTCGATTTATCGTTATAAATCCAGCGATGTTTCTGATTTTCTCCAGCAGTAATAGATTGCGCTGAACCCTCCATATTGCAGATGCCGTAAGTATTTTGGGTTGCAGCATTAATGCTGAATTCAATACCATTGCCGCCTGCTGTCAGTGAGAGTGAACCGTCTGGTTTAATGTACTCTGTAGTGGTAGCCAGGGCTGATGTGCTCAATATCAGGGTGGCTAAAATGACTCTTTTCATCGTTACTCCTTGTCAATTAATACGAATATTTTTGGTGATTTTCCCGAAAGTGAGCGGTCTGCGTTTTTCGACATAAAAATAAGCAACATTAAACGCCGACTTTTTGTGATTGCCTTTGCCGAGAGAAGGCCAGTCGCGAAAAGCCTCAATCTGGGCTTCAGAGTAGGGAGTGGTAGAGAAGTCGAACAGTACCAGCAATGCTTTGCCGTCATACTTCATCAGTTTCTTCATTTCAGTGCTGTTGACCGTGGCAGATACCGTTGATTTAGCCGCACCGGGTTTACGGACGGCGAACTCAACAGCCACATCATCAATTACAAAGTCGATATAGCCGTTCCCCGTAATAGAGCCCGGAAGTTTTCCTTTCACTTCAGGCGATACATCGTCGGAGAAACAGCCTAAAAGGTAGCAACGAACCAGTGGTAGCAGTTCCCTTTCACTGCACTCATTCAGGCGTAGTGTTTTTACAAACTCAGTGCGGTAAAGGGAATGAAAGAAGTACTCAAAGCTTTTCGTCACCGAAGTGATGGTGGTCGCCATGGCTAATCCTTGCCGGAATGTATTGAAGGTTGTTTATCAAAATAGCGGCTGGGCCATATCTCCTCGGGCACCATGCCCAGCGCCGCTGCTATCAACCGTTCTGCCTTCGGGTAGTGCTGACTGAAAGCATTGTTCAGTGTACGGGAGCCTAATCCCTGATCGCGGGATAACTGCGCCAGACTTACTCCACGCTTGTGTAGTGCAGCCACAATGTCGGCCCTGTGCCAGTCCTTAGCCCTTCCTTTAGTTCGCTTTTTTTGCGATGCTACGTGGTTATTCACAGTGTTAACTCCTCTGTATCAGTACAGGGATATTAAATGCGAACAAAAGGAACTTATCAAGTTCTCTTTATGGTCTTTATTGGTGTTCCTTTTTAACGTATTGATATTCTGGATTAAGTTAATGAAAAATATTTTGGACATATCGCCTTCTGATGAGAATCAACGTGGCGGCATTGATGACAGTGATCAGTGGCTCCCGGCACAGGCATTTGCAGGAAAACCGGGGATGCCGGGGACGGCAAAGGGTTGCCGCCTGCGGCTGGAAAAGCTTGCAGCTATGCACCCGGAAATCAGGAGAAAGAGAACAGGGCATAAGGGCTTTGAGTACCATATTCGCGCTGCGGGAATGTCGCTGAAAAGTGAGCGGGCAGAGCAGGCCACTCAATCTGTCGTTTCCCCTTATGGTACTGACGAACAGCTTAATCTCTGGGTTCAGTTGTTCAAAACGATGAAGCCCCATTCCCGTGACCGGTTGTTAAAGCAGGCGCTTGAACAGGTGGCTGACGATCTTGCGTTAACCCAGCCAGCTTTGCCAACAGAAGTGATTTCACTGGCGCACCAGTTACTGGCGTTTTCGGAAGATCAGCGTAAACAATTGCTGGAGACTATTTCGAAGTAATAGTTCGCGCTGAAACGCTTATTTCCCTGAGTTGTCTCCTTCCTTTCTAATTTACGCAATAATAGTTTCTTTATGAAACTATTTGCTCGTTATGTATTGGCTTGATATAATGCCATTACTGGAAAGTGTTATTATTAGCAGCTAGCCAGTCATTCAAATTATCATTTAATTAATTTTTCATTTAATAGTAATCCTTCACTGGAGGGGTGACTGTATTTAAAGAGCATCAGTCTGACTATGTTTTGTTTGGGCCTGATTCGGTTAATAATCTATTAAATGAAAGTAATGATTTGCCAGTCAGATATCGTGTGGGGTTGAAATGAATAAAATACATCAGGAAGGGCTTGCTATGCCCGTTACTCAGGAATTAGTAAATATCATATTAAATGAGGTGGGGAACCCTCCACCGCATAAAGCCAGAATAACCGCTGTTAGTCTGTTATTTAAAGACCTGAGTTACAGCGCTGAAAATGGGGGTTATCATCCTGTCGAAATACGGCTTATTTCACGCAAGGATGAATGGTGTTTTGATTACATCACCGACTTCAGTTATATGGGTGTGGTTTACCCCGAACTGGAAAAGGAAATTGATTTTAGCTGGAGTCAGCAATATGTCTTTCTGGCTCATGTGGGCGACTTGCCTGTTAGTGCCGGAAGGGAGCTGTTTGAACTCTGGCAATCCAACTTTATTCAGTATCACGAAATGAACGTCTACACCATTACCGTCCTGTGGGAAAACTAATCCCGCCGCACTAATTATCACTACTTTATGGGGAATTATCTGTGACGACTGACAGAGGGATACGTGCGTCTCAACAGGGCGAACTGGACTGTCTTTGCGGTGCTTACTGTGTGGTTAACATGCTGAGCTGGTTGTATGACGGCAGGGTGAAACGACGCCCGTTAATGAACCGGCTTATTCAGGCTTATCAGCAGCGCTGGCCTTTGCATGAATGGCTGACTGAAGGGATTGAAGAAGACCGTCTGGACTGGCTGATAGCGCAGGTGTTGCAGAAAGGGCACTACAGCCGCCAGTTCCCGGTTCAAATCACCAGACCCTTTGCAAGGAAGCGGGGAGTAACAGACGGGCGACTGTTCAGGGAAATGCAGCGGTTTCTTGATGTTACTGACCACTCCCGCCTGATTATGCTCAGCGACCAGTTTCACTGGTCCCTTCTGGTCAAAATGGATGAGGAAACGCTCTGTTTCTTCGACAGCAACGGGCGAACCACCATGCCTCGCAAAGCTTTCTCCCTGCGTACTGGCGTAACCCGCCGCCAGATGTTCCCCGACGCCATTTACTTCATTGAACGGGAGTTCTGATATGACCATGTTTACCCTGCGTGAAACCCGTATCCTTGACCAGGCGCGTGACATCATCAGCCGGTACTATCAGCGTGGGGTTCAACTCTGCTCCCCTGATGATGTGCGACGGTGCGTAATGGTTGAGCTGGCACCGCTCGAACATGAAGAGTTTGGCATCATCCTGCTCGATAATCAGAATCAGCTGCTGCACCGTGAAATCCTGTTCAGGGGCACATTAAACTCGGTCAGCGTTCACCCCCGCGAAGTTATTAAGCGTGTACTGAAACATAATGCTGCCGCCGTCATCCTTGTCCACAACCACCCCAGTGGCGAGCCTGAACCCAGCCGTTGCGATATCAAGTTGACTAAAAAGCTACAGGAGCTGCTGGAGATGCTTGATGTGCGGCTGCTTGACCACTTTATTGTGGCCGGGACTGAAACACTATCAATGGCTGAACGGGGGCTAGTGTGATGCTGAACGTTACCTGGTTTAATGTACGTTATTGCGGGTTAGGCGCATGAGCAGGACAGCGTTATGTCAGGTCGTGCCTATGGTGCAAACAACCGTGTTTGATGCGTATATTGGCGGTCTGGCCCCCTCGGGGCGAAGAGGTATCATCAGCCTGTTAAACCGCAGCGCCAGCATACTTAAACGCGGTGCGGATGCAGCAGACTATCCGTGGGAACAACTCAACTACGCCGCCGTCGCTAAAGTACGTACGGCACTGCTGGATGACGGTTACGCCGTGTCGTCGGTGAACATGGCGTTATCAGCACTGCGGGGCGTGGCGCAGACGGCCTTTAACCTCAATTGTATCAATGCCGAAACGCTGGCACGTATCCGGTCAGTTAAGCGCGTGAGCGGCGATATCCAGCGTAAGGGAAGGGCGCTGGACAGGCAGGAAATCCGCGCGCTGATTTATGCCGCAAAACAGCATCCGCAACCGGTACGGCGCTACCGTGATGCCGCTATTGTGCTGACACTTTGCGGAACGGGCCTGCGGGCCGGGGAACTGGTCAAACTTGAGCGCCGGGACTATGACAACGGCATCCTGACGGTGAGGCAAGGGAAGGGGCGTAAATACCGTGAAATTCACGTGGCGGATGCGGTGGACAAGGCTATCCGCGCATGGCTGAAAGTTGGCGCAGATGAAGCTGACAGCGCACTGTTCAACCGTATCCAGCGCAACGGTAAGACCGCCACCCAGCCTCTGACAACAACCGGGTTAACGGGTATCCTGGCTGAGTTACAGCAAACGGCAGGCATAGCACGTTTTACCCCGCATGATATGCGGCGCACCTTCATCACCCGTTTGCTGGAGCAGGGCGTGGATATCAACACCGTCCGCCAACTGGCAGGCCACAGCGACATATCCACGACAACCCGCTATGACTGTCGTGGTGAGAGCATGAAAATCAGCGCCAGTAAACGCATCAGGTGTTTTTAGCTGTTGAGCCGTTTCCAGACGCGGCTTCAGTTTTATCTTCAGCACTCAACTGCGCATACTTTTGATTCTGGACTTTAATCAGTGCATTGATATTTTCAGGCTGAAGCATCCACGCAACATCCTCACGCGCCCATTCTTTACCGTCAGAGAGACGTTTTAACCGGGGTTTCCATATTCCATACTCATTAAGTTTTTTTGCTACCGAAGCATATTTCTCACGATCTGACTCCCCCGTATGAAGCTTGTCAAAACGACCTTTTACAAGCTGGTAAACAGTATAGATTTTCAACGCCTTAGGGGACCTGGCTGGAACTATCATGGGGTACTCCTCCAGCCCATAAATCCCGTTTAGCTCTCCCTCATTGTGCAGGTCATTAAACATGTGATTCACGCAGGCACTCAGCACATCCGCCGCTTTCTCTGCGTCGAATTTATCCGGGCTAAAACCCGCTCCCGTTAGTTTCCGGGCAATCAGTGCCAGTTTTTTCCGGGTATCCCGTCCCAGATAAAGCTTCTTCTCCAGAAATTCAAAGACCTCGTTACTGCTTTTCCGTTCCCGGTGGCATTTAGCGTCAGCCTTGTTGCTTTGGTTACCAATCACAGGTCACCTCCATGAGAGTGTTGTGTTCAAAATATCACCATTGAGCCTCAGTGGCCAATAGCTCTTGATGTGATCGTTTTGGAGCCAGAAAAAGCTGATCTCGGATGGCATAAATATGAACGATGCCCTGAACGTACTCAGCGAAGGCATCGTTGAGTGAATCCTTGCGTTTTTTGGTGGTTGTAAATAGCGCAGCTCCTGAACCAGCTCAAAGGAGCACAAGCATGAACACCAACCGTATTCTCCGCAAAAAAGAAGTTCTTCACCTGACCGGGATCTCCGCCGCCACGATGTACCGACTCATTGCGAAAGGGACATTCCCAATACCTAAGAAACTGACTGGCGACAGTGGGCGGGCAGTGGGATGGGGATCAAATGAAATTCAAAGCTGGATTGAGTCGCGCGGGATTAGCAATACGCAGTGATCTGTAAGCCTTATCCAACCCCTGGCATACAACCATATAACCAGTAACAGTGATGATACCTGCATATGAAAGAGGGGATCACTGTTGCTGCTATGCGCTATCGGAACAGAATATGACGCAACAATTTAATCGTGAACGTGTGACATCTTTACTTGGCAAACATCCTCTGAATATGAATAGTGCAGGCCAGCCTATGTATGGAGGATTGGACAAACTAGCATGTGTCACGGACATGCATGGTTGGAAGAAAAATCTCGAACTCAAGCAGCGGTTGCTTGGTCTTGTCTCTAGTGGTGACTACCTGATCAAAGTTCGACCGGCTGGAAGGGATGAGTGCGGTGGACACTATCGCTGGGTGGTGGAAATCCGACTGAAAGCTAAATCGCGCAAACACCCCATATTGCTGGCAATCCATTTTGATCCAACCAGTAGTCAACGTGGATTTCAGCGAATGGAACTTAGTCCCCAGCACTATTCTGCGAAACAGATAACTGATTTGTTTGTGTGGCTGGGGCGGAAGGGACGCATCGGTAAGTACCTATATCGGGGATTACGTAATGCCTGGATAACAACTATCCATTACGCGCTGGACGTGGTGGGAATGAAGCTCCACGACTATTTAATCAGGCTGGTTGGTGCAAGGAGAGGCGACTTTAATGATTTGCATGGAGAGCAGGAAGGGTTACGGCTGGGATCTACGACTATCGTCGCGTCAATATATGAAAAGGCCGATGCTCCGGGTGTGGCAACTGAGAGAAGGTATGAACAAGCTGTCCTTCTGCTTGATGAGCAACAGTTCCGGCGTTTTCTGCGGCTGGAGTTGCGTTTATCACCCGGCAAGAAAAAGCTCATGCTGAACAACCTGCTCAGTATGGAGAATCTGGTATCTAAACTCGCATTTTATGACCGTAACGCGCTGGTAGATTCTGAGCTTGAACCTGATTTTTCTCGCCTGCTACGTGAGTATGTTCCTTATCCGGTTGCCAGAGCGGATTACCAGCCTTCAGCAACCCTGAATGGTAAGCAGGTCAGCTCAGCGAAAAAAGCTGCTGATAAGCGCGTTGATAAACTCATGGAGCGCTACCGTGTAGAATTGTTCGATTCAGAGGCTGTATGGGCTATGTTACCGCTTGTGGTGGAAAAACTTGGGATTCTCGCACAACCACAATACTGGCAATTTGAACATCGCCAGAAGTGGCTTCAGTTACGACGAAAACAGGGGTAATTGTGGTTGGGCAGGGATGCCGTTTGCTTCAAAGCATGAAGATGGGGACATGTTAAATCAGAAACCTGAAAGATGACGGTTTTAAACCGCCCATCGTTGCAGGATTTTGGTGTGACAGACCAGCTAGCTACCGCTGCTGTTTAGTGTCAGATTCGCATCTCGTACAATGGTAGGGGAAAACCGCCGATGGTTTTTTATTCCAAACATCGGCTTTAGTACCTGGTATTAACCGCAGGGATTAACGATTCTACCCATAACACAGGATCCCTGTTTGTATTTACGATTCTGTATTTTTGTTAATTATACCGGTTAATGCACTCCTCAAGGTAATTATCAGGTATAACTCTATATTACTCACTATATAGTATATGTATGTCACTGCCATATTAATAGTGATAATCAGCAGCAGCGGAAATAGAGCGAGAAGAGCGTGAGTGTGATGAGTGAATGAGTGATATGAAAAAAAATTGGCCTTTATTAAGGTATTAGTAATTGATGTTGTAAAAACAACTGTATTTCTTGTGTTATGCAACTATCAATCATGAGGTGTTTTTGTGGGGTATATTATTAAGCGTGGTATTCTGGTTACGCTCGACACTTATAACAAGTTCATTGAGGATGTACATAACATTCCTTTCATAGGGAATGATGGTCGCCAGTCTCCATCATATTATCTGGATATCCAAAAATTTCTTCAACATCTTATTTGTAATAACTTTCTTTATGCTAAAGAGACCCCAGAGGATAATCCATGGACAAAGTATTCGCCAATATATAATGAGCTGGGTAAAAAGGAGTTACCTTTCGTTTTTAAACAGGATAAATATCTGTGTTGTGACCGGGCGCTGGAGTTGCTGAAAGATGCAGGAATTATAGATATTCAAAAACACTCATATGGGAATGGGAAAAGCCGCACTTTTGCTTTATCTAAGGCATACCTCAAACGCTGGTTTGAAGTCTCTCCTGATGACTACAAGCAGCGCGATGACCGTTACATTTATCTGTCTGTGGGTAAACGCCAGCGTGACCAAAAGATCATGACAGAAGAGCAATTGATCCACAAAGCATTATCTCACTTTAATAAGCCTCGCCACTCTACGCGGCATGTATCCCGTGAAACCCAGCAATATATGCGTCAGGTGTATCTCAACATGGGGGCGTTGCGTATCAACCTTGATAAGCTACAGGCCTACGTTCCTGAAAATGAAAGGGAGGCTGCTCTGAAGTCGCACTTCCTCCAGCATCTGGCTGAGCGTGGTTGCAAGATGGTTTCAAGCGTTCCTTTGGTGGTTGAATACTTCCCTGAATACAAACTGGCAGAGCGGGGAACGCGCTCATTTGAGAAGAATGGCGGCTTTCAGGCGTTAAAGGCAGCTATCAAATGGTCGGTAGTTGAAGGCCATAACTACGATATCAAAAGCAGCCAACTGACTATTCTGAAACATGAACTGGAGAGATACGGCATCAAATGTACGCGGTTGGCAAAGATCACCAAGAAGAAGGTTATGCGTCGGTTCAACGTTGATCAAAAGGCTGCTAAGTTGCTTATCTATACTCTGATTTATTCACTCGGAGAGTTTCGTAAGCATAAGGACAGCGCTGCGTTTCGTAAGCTTTGTGATTTGTATGGCTACAATGAAGCGGTGTGTGTGGCTGATGAGTGGATTGAGTTTGTCCAGCCAGTGAGAAGGGCACTTAAAAAGTTGGTGGCGCGTTATCTTGGTGAGCATGTTAATTGCCCCGGTCGTGGCTGGGCCATACGCAATGCCGTTCGTCAGACTTTTATGGTTAAACCGGGCAAGATCACCGCGAATGTTCGTCGGCGCGTGCTGTCTCATATGATCCAGGGTATTGAGAGTAAGGCTGTTTACGAGACCATTCTGGCTAATCCTGGCGTGTGCGGTTCGATTGAGCATGATGGGATGGTGAGTAACTGTGAGATATGCTGGAATCACCCTTATCTTGAATTGAAGACAAAACATTAACCAACTCGATACGGCAGCCGTTTACCGTCACCACCAACAATATTAAACTGTTGGTGGTGACGGTAAGTGGATCATTTTTTACCCGTCGTTGGCAAGAACATGTGGAGACTATTGCATGACGGCAACAGCAAGCGCTTCTCCCTCAGGCAAAATGGCAGCACCCACAGTTGTAAGCCATTAGGAAATGCGAAAACCGGCAGCGGTTGATCGAAACGGTCCGTTTTTGGGTAGATCAACACCAGATCACCTTTACCATCGAGATAGCTTTGACCGTAAGCGTGTAACTGATAGAAATCACTCTGATCCAACCCGTACTTCTCAGTTCCGTTGGCTTTGTGGGCGTCAAGTAGCTTCCATTTGGTATCCAGAACTACATGGTTAACCTTGGCGGCCTGCACCAGCAGATCGGGTTTGAGGCGGAACCAGTCCTGTTTGTTGTGTTTGACAAGAGAAAAACTGCGAGCCTGTACACTCAAGGTGTAACCATTGCCAAGTTGCCGAGCCAAGTGCCTCGCAACGAAAGCCTCGAACACCGCCTCCATCGGAAACAGTAGGGACGGAGCCCGATTACCACCATGTCCAGTAAGCGGCGATTCATTCTGTAGAATCAAACGAGCCCAACCTAGCGCTGCATCGTAATGCGACATACCGCGATCCAAGCGGACTCGCGTAAAATCAGCGTCGGGTTGAGCAGAGACAGGAATATCGGCAAACACAAAACATAGTTCTCGCGCCAATTGCTTGTTAGCCTGTGTAGCAGTCCACGCCAGGGCACATCTCAGAGCTGCGTGTAGCACGCGGTTTTCTGGTCGGTTAGAGGAAAATACGTCAAACTCAGCAAAAAAACGATCGCGCCGACACAGATTGTGGCGCAGATGCGCCGACATACGCAGCTTACCACGCAGAGCAAAGAGATTGTCTTGCCTGGAACAGTAATCGCTGTGTAAGCCCCGCTTTACGACGTGCTCTACCGCCTGCAAAAACTCGCTGATGAATACCTCCAGCAAGGGCATTCGACGCGACAGTAACTGAGCGCGATCGGTCTGAATGTGGCGAAAACTCCCCAGACAGCGCAGCATCTCTATCAACAACTGCCGAGTGTCACTCTCGCCATTGACCTTGCCGAGTTTGGGCAACACTTCGATCTGATACCCATCTGGGCAACGAATTACGCCAACGAAACTTGTAACCTGCACAGCTCTACGCCCGCGCCGCTGAGTCAGACGTAACCATACAGTTTCACCAGCTTCATCCTGATGTAAGGCCTGCGCTTCCAACCAAGAGAAAACATGGCTGGGCAACACACGCAACCCTTCGGCATCATGCACTCCGTTCCTATCAGGAGATATGGCAACCAATTTGTCGAACTCAAATATCGTTATGCCTGCCATCACTTAGCCAGTAATATTTCAGCCTGATAAATGCCAATATAGGCAGCGGGATTAACAAATGCCGACGATTGTAGTTGATAACGGCGCCTAGTGGCATAACTGTCGAGTCCGTGGTCGCTGCCAAATAGTTCGATCAAATCCTGTTCATGTGCATCGCTCTCAGTAATGAATTGTTCTGTATCTGGTTTCTGGTTGTCACCAAGCACCAAGCGAATCTTGCGCCAGTCCTCGAAAAAATACTCCTCTAATAACGGCACTATGCGTTTGCGGAAGGTTTCAGCTAACATATCGAAGCGAGTCGAACCGTCTGATACATCTCCAAGTGAAGTGAAATAAGCGTGGCCGATACAGTGATCGCGATTGTATAACGCCTCAATACGCTCGTTGATACGTTGCAGCATTCGACGCACATCAATCGTTCCCTTCTCTGTTTTTATTTGTAATCCGGCCAATGGCGCGCTGTGCGGATCATTAGTGGTTTTTTCTGCACGAGTATCAGGTAGTAGAGGCACGAAGTCGAAACGACGGCGCAATGCGGTATCGAGCTGTGCAAGAGAGCGGTCTGCTGTATTCATTGTGCCAATAATGTCCACGTTAGCGGGCACCGAAAATTTCTCACCTGAGTAAGCTAATGTCAGTTCAAGAGGAGGTGGATTTCCATTCAGAGGGTCGCGCTTGTCAGATTCGATTAGCGTGATCAACTCACCGAAAATCTTGCTGATATTACCCCGATTAATCTCGTCAATCACTATAGCGAAGCGTTGGTCAGGAGATTGGCGTGCCTTAAAGCAGAGTTCCTTAAATACGCCGGAACGAATTTCGTACTCCACCTCACCATTAGCGCCATTCAATACAGGACGCAAACCTTCGACAAACTCCTCGTAACCATAAGACTGATGGAAAGTGACAAAGCTATAGCGTTGTAGTGCCTGTTGAGATTGTGGCCCCTTTCTGAACGTTTCAACCAATTCAATAAGATCAACGCAAGTTTCTTGCCAGTCTCCAGCGAACTGCCAGATCGAGTCTGTGGATTTATCGAAGACAAAAGGCGCCGAGCGACGCTTATAATTAACCGTTTTTGATTCTTCGATTGTGTGCGCCTGGAGATTTCCCCACAAAGTAGCCCTGCGATTTTGGTTAGAACTTCGCGCAGAAACCGCCTGTACGAACGGATGATCGAGAAGCTGGCTAACGGTTGCCTTCTCACCCAAATCGTAAAGCGCTGCAGCTGCGACTTCCCACCACGTTAGCATGGCAACCTTTTCCGCAATGATCTGACTCCGCCACTGATCGGCAGAAATTGCCAATGCCTGAGTCTCATAATCACTCTTAAGAAGTTGCATCAATGCGTAGGTCTTTCCTGTACCAGGTGGGCCGTAATAAATTCGGTTGAAGCAGTTGGCTACTGGTTGCTTGGCCACTTGGGTTGTGGTGGTAACTGGCCCATGTATTTTGGTGCTCTCTACATTGGCAATCTCCATAGACTCTCCAGCCAGCTGAGATAATTCAGCCAAGTCAGTGCCAAAGTAAGGCTTTAGCAAAGCTGCTTCAAATTCTGGCAAGTCATGTGCGGGCACTTGTTTGAAAGTTGAATTGTAGTTAGGTGTCCACCCCTTCTTGCCATCTTGATAACCACCCATCTTGATTGCCTTCTTCAATATACGGTAGTGGCGCTGGACCCAACCGTCCTCCGAACCACAGGGTTCAGACGCAGAGATAAACTGACCAACGAGCGGTAAACTTGCATTGCCATGGCAAAGGTAAAACAGTGTCCCTACAGGAACCTCCTGAAATTTCCTGCCCTGACCTTTGGCCGTTTCACCGTGCATCACCGCTAACCTGGCTTGTAGATAGTGTTGCAATTCATTGGCTGAAAAATCCTTCGCTCCGTGCGAGAGCTTCCAAATCACCAAATTTTTCTGGCTCCAGACTTCCCATATCTGACGCCCAAACTCCAAAATCCCAGCATCATTTGGTCGCTTGGTCAGCGCAGCCTTCTGCAAAGCAGCCATGCCCTGGATGGTTGAACTACCAAGGTAGGATGCCAGCCAGGCTGGCTTAAATATGGGAACAATCACCGGGCTTTGTCGATTCTGATAGTGGAAGGCAATCTTCCACTTAAAGGCTTCACCCAAATGCTCGAAGGCGTCTAAGGACTCCAGATCGCCTTTTTCAGCCCAATGTACCACCTCTACCACGAAGCCACGTACCTTCTCGAAGGCCTCCTCAGCAGTAGAGCCTAACGATGAGTACCAACCATGGGTATCAGAATAGCTCAGTTTGGCATCGGAGCTTTTATCCTCAGTACTCTTACGCGAAAACACTCCGAACTTGAACGCGGACCCACCCCAAATGCTGCCAAGCTCATCCAGTCCTGATTCGAGCCAGTAGGTAAAGCTTTCTTTTGAGCCAGCTTTACTGTATTCGTCCAATGTCATCCTGGCCAGCCGTGAAGCTGGCCAGGATGAGAGGAATTCATCCCATAGTGAATACAATTCTTCGAAATTACTCATCGTAGCATCTACCTTACAGATATTTCTGCAGGATGGCCTGCTTGCGGGCGTCAGCAGCATCGATCACTGCTTGTGCATCTTTAATCTGCTTTTCTAGTGCCTCTATTCTGTTAACAAACAATTGTTGTTCTGCAATCGAAAGAAGCGGCACTTTGATATTTCGCATAATGGTAGCGTTGATATTCGCCTGATTGATGGATTTGGATGCTTTACTCTTAGCTTCTGACTGGAAGGCAGATGAGTTCATCATCTTTTCCAAGTATTTCGGCAGCACTATGCTGGTGTCAGGCGCAACACGCACGAGGTAAGAAGCAAAGCAATACTCCCCCTCTAGATCAAATAGTCCGGTTTTACCGACATGCTCAATACTGTTGGTACGATTGAAAAGCAAATCCCCCTTATTGAGCTTGTATTTGGCAAACTCCTCGGCACTAATGTCGGCGCACTTCATGCTGCCGTTGTCCACCATCCGGCCGCGGATAATTTCGTTCATGCGGAAAATTTTGTAGCCTACACCACCTTCGTTCATGGCCTCATTCAGACCATACTGGATGCTGACGGCCAGTTTATCGATTTCTGTACGTCGGGTAGAGGAACCATAAATGTCTGCAGCCTCTAACTCAATACGCGCTATTGCTTGCTCAATACTGGTTTGTGAAGAATGGACATCATTCTCAACCGACTTGCATTCCGAAATAATCATCCTCAATGTGGTAGAGTCAGGTACCGCAACCTGGAGAGTCTCAAGGTCTTTCGGATAAACATGGGGTTGTGCTGCTCCAGTAGACAATGCCTGAATCTCGCTTTGCCGGCTTTTCAGCACGTAGTACAGATATTCAGTGTGCTCGTCATTTGCACCACGTATCGTTGTACAGTCAGATGCAAAAATTGGCTCTTTCCAGAAGGCAACAAAACCCGCACTTGCACCTGATGCGCTGACCGTGATGGTGTTGGCTTCTCGATTGGAAGTATTGTGCGTATATGCGTGAGTCATTCCTCCCGCAACAACTTTAAAAGGCCCTGGCACAGCTTTTTTCTGCGTGATTGAGCTACCTTTTCGTATTTGAGCCTGACTCCTCAAAGAGGAAATTGGCCACTTAGATACGAACTTTACTCCCCCCTTTACAGCTAAGTTGAACTGTTTATCAAATACATGGCGAGAAAAGTCCAGAATATCCACCAATGCCGTCGTGCGCGCCACGCTATGTAATGCAGATGGGATAGCTACGGGATTACCATTGAAATTCTCTGCAATGTAGTAATTCAGCTTCGCCGCATTATCCCGACTTGTCTCGTCGTAAAGCGGCGTAAGGTGCCGGCCATTGACATCCTTGATGAGCTTGATGCCTTCATCACCCTTGGCGGAACTCCACTCGTAGCCGAGGAATTGCTTGATTTCTTTAGTTCCTGTCGGGCTGCGAATGATCAGCACTGGGTTAGGTTGATCGCAGGCCATCAAGAAGTGATAGAGCTTGTCTCGCTCAATGGTCTGGACAAATGCCAGATAGCGCTTGTTAATTTCGGCTTCTTTATCTTGAGGGCTTAATGCTTTGAACCATTTTGCCTTGTAGAGATTGGTGACCTCGGCGCTGCCGTTAAATTTTTCGAGATAAAGGGATTCAAGATGGTCTGCCCAAGCACCCTCGGGATCGCCTTTAAGTAAGGACTTGTAAACATTCAGCGGTATATTGACGTGATCTGCATAGCGTGCAATTAGATGTTCATCTTTGTAGATGGAACCGGCATCAGCATCGTCCCCTTTGAACCATTCTGCCACACGCTCACGGTAGTGCGCAGCTGTATCAGGAGCTGTCTTTTTGCGACGCAAGAAGAGGGTAACGGTGTTTGTACCTGTCTTACCAAAGGTACCGCTGCCGAATTCCACAATCGCCACTATATCGAAATACTGGATCAAGATTTCTCGGGTGCGGATGTAGGCACTACCACCATTGGACAAGATACTGGATGGCAAGATGATGGCAGCCACACCATCGGCTCTCAGCAACTGCTTGGCACGCTCAATGAAGAAGGTTTCAATGCTGTTGGATGTTTCGAGATCGTTGATGGTCTCAGTGAGGGTGTAAGCCTCGCGCTCCTTCTCGGGCAACGTTTCTAGAAAACCGCGCACACTGTAAGGCGGATTGGCGACCAGTAGGTCAAAGGTTCCATCCTTGATCTCCGGAAATGCCTCGTGCTGGTTGATCAGCGCATCACCGTAACAGATGTTAATCTCCTGCTGACCGTACATGAAGGCCGACACTTTGGCCACCTTCGACAGCCGGTATTCCTTTTCAATGCCGTACAAAGACTTGTGATAAGCAGTCAGCTCAACTTCAGGCTTGTAGGTTTTAACCAGAGGCTTGATCTGCAAGGCCAGCTCGGTCAGGAAATGGCCCGCGCCGCAGGCGTAATCGATCGCCTTGGGCGGTGTGGCGCTGCGTTGGATGAGTGAGGCCAGCGGCAGACTCATCATGATGAAACGGCAGATAGGCATGGGCGTGAAGAACTGCCCCTCACTCTGCTTGACTCCCTGATCGAGGAAACCCTCGAACATATCGCCCAAAAACTGGTTGTGACCGTGCGGATCGGTCAGACGAATGTCCTGCCACATTTGCAAGATCTTCAGTAGCACTTCGGCGTTCTGGTAGAAAAGCTTTTCATTGTGAACGTCGATCAGAGAGAAATCGTTATTGGTAAAGAACTTCTGTTGGATGAATAGATTCCAGACAGCACGTTGGGTTGCGTCTGGATTCTGTTTTATAAAGCGCAAGGCATTGTTCACATCTCCTTGGTTGATGTAGGTGATGTCTTCACCGAGAAACTTACCCATGCCTGCTTGATACAATTGCTGTAGGCGATCCATCAGATCGAAATGGGTGTCGTAGGCGACACCCTTCCAATAAAATTTCAGATCGGACGGATTTTCAATTTCATCCACCAGCTTGCACAGGAACAAATTGACTAGCTTATCGAAGGCATTTTCTCGCCCTGACACATTATGCTGCCGCAAAATAGTGGCGAACTCGTGGTACTTCTTCTGTTGATCTCTGGCAGATATTGCGTGCAAGTCGTCCAGAGAATATTTGTCTTTGCCAATGTGATACGGCTGAATGATTTCTTCAAAAATGCCCTTTGTTGTGTAGTCAAGCTTGTAGGTGTCACGCCAGACGGCGTAGCGCCCTTTCACATCGCTGACTGACTTGAAACTTTTGAAAAGTGGGTTGTCGACCAGATATTTTTCGTTGTCGCGGTGCGCAATGATATGGCTGGTGTAGGTTAGAACGTCAGCATCGAGATCAGACGTGTACAGGCAAAGAAATTGCGTTTCGCTGATTTGTTGTGCATAGCTGAATAGCTGATCGCCATGTTGCAGAGTCCTACCCCAGGCGCGTTTGAATTCGGAGCCAGCCGTTTTACATTCGATGATTAGTAAAGGACGACCATCGTTGTCCTTGATCAGAATATCAGCACGACCACCACTGGCACCACGACCTAGTCTCCACTTAGGCTCCAACTCGATGTGCTCAGGTTTGTAGCCCTTTTTTAACAGGCGGTGTACACATTCGAACACAACGAAATTTTCGTTAGCTTCGAAGTTGCACGTCTGCCGTTCATTGATCGTCAAGCCAGCATCCTCTGGATAAATGATTTCCTTCTTTGTGAAATTCACTTCCAACACAGCAGCACCAAATGCCTTGCGATAAATCGATCCCTTTTTTTCAAAACTGAGAACGTGTAATAGATCGGCCAAATTGTCTTGGGTTAACATCTCATTCATTCCTGCTCTATTTTATTGACCACACCGTCAATCTTTGGACGAGGATGGGTCAGTTCCCGTAACCTCGTTTGCGCCACCAGCGCGTACCCAGTTATCCACTTCTGACACCTTGAATTTCCACAACCGCCCAACACGATGGGCGGGTAGTTGTTTTCGGTCGATCCAGCGGTAGATCGAATCACGTGTCACACCCAGATGCTCTGCAATCAGGTCTACGGATACCCAAGGTTCAGCAATCATAATGAATCTCCGGCAGAAAATGCTGAGTAGGACAAAGTCGGTTTAAATCGTAAAGGGCGTAATCTACCAGCTTGACAACTCTCAGGCGAGCACCGACCATAGGTTTTTGCTAGAAAAATGATTTTACCCAAGCCCCAGTAGACTCGTGACTAAGTCAGTGGCCAACTGTTTTATACTTGATGTGACTTAAAGGGCTTGGCCGATGAGTGAGTCTTTGACGGGGGCTTGATGTGAATTCGCGTAGAAGTTTTGGTATACTGTTTGAACGGTGTCTTTCAGCCCAGATTCTGCTTTTCAGGAGTAATTATGAGCAACAACAAAAAAACGCAGGCAAGCTACGCTAAGCCGTCTCGTGCTGACATCGTTCGCTCAGTTACAACATCTACGGCTGTTGAAACAGGACAGTCCTCCGCGAAGATCGAAGCTTCGCTTGAAGCCACGCGCAAAAAATTTGCTCATTTGCGTCTTGCTGTTTAACCCCTTCTTAATGCCTCACTGACCCAGTGTTTCATCGGCTCGTATTCCATTGATACGCCTGCATGGATAGCCGAGATATACTGGGATTTGCTTTGCTCCCAGCTTTGATAATCCATTGGTTTGTATCCTCCCTGAACGGCCATCACGTCGGCTAGCAGTCGCGACAGGCGCCCGTTTCCCTCTCTGAATGGATGGATAAGTATCAGCTCGACATGGGTGATGGCGATAGCGGTGATGAGTTGTTCTTCGTCCATGCCGCTACACGGTGTGTATTGAGCCAGATACTTGTTATCAAATTCGTTCAGCAGTTTTGGCAACTGCGCTGAGGGGGCAAACATAAAGCCGCCTTTGCTGATATTAACTGCTCTTTCTTGTCCAGCCCACTCGTAGATGTTACCTAACCAGCGGCGATGCCAGCTTTTTAGCATGGCTACGCTGAGCTGTCCTTCCGGGAACTGCTCTTCAAAAACAGATTGGTAGAGTTGTTCTAACAGGACAAGTTCAGCCTCATCCATCTCATCAGAAGTCGCGATCCCCAGCTTATTAGCCAAAATCTGCTCGCCAGAGTCTTTCTCATACTGGCCTTCACTGCTGGATACATGGTATCGGCTCATGGAGATGCCCTGTGTTATTCGAAAGACGGGAAAACAGAGGGAGTATAACGCTGGATGAGTACAGCAAACAATATTCTTAAAATCAGATAGTTACAAAAGTGTAGGTTAAAATGTAGTTTTTATTCTATGGTGGAAAATAATCTTTAATAATCAGCATTAACACACCAATGCATCATGGGGGTATGGGCGTCGAGATTATCGATTGTACTCATGGAGTCGTGTCCAGTTCCCTGATTTTAAATGGATTGCGATGCTTTTTCTTTTCGTTGTTATCACATAAGGGGCACATGATAACGGAGATACGCATTTCAGGGAAAGCAGCGATGGACGACTTATCGATCCTTATTCCGTTTCTGATTTTTATAACTGCTGTTTGAGCCGCATTTCGGAACGCCGCTCCCGCAACGTAGCGTAAATAAATGCCACGATGAAGATCGCAGTGAACAATACCACGATGGTTGGCGCAGGGGCGCTGTCGAGGAAAAACGACAGATAAACGCCGAGAAAAGAGGTGACGACAGACAGCGTGACCGCCAGCATCAGCGCGCGGGCAAAACGTCGCGTCAGCAAAATCGCAATCGCGCCAGGGGCGATTAACAGCGAGATGGAAAGAATAATCCCCACCGATTTCAGCGTTGCGACGATGGTCAACGCGAGCATGCACAACAGGCCATAATGCAGCAGGGCGGTATTAAGGCCGCTGGCTTTTGCCTGGTGCGGATCGAAGGCATGCAGTAAAAAATCTTTCCATTTCAGCCCGATAATCAGCGCAATACCCAGCGCAATCAGCGCCGTTTGCAGAATGTCGCTGATGGACACGCCCAGCATATCGCCGAACAGAATATGATCCAGATGGACTTCAGACTGGATAGAAACGTACAGCACCAGCCCTGCGCCAAACATTCCTGAGAAGACGATTCCCATGATGGTATCGCGCTTAATGCGGCTGTTATCGTCGAGATAGCCGGTGGCAACCGCGCAGAATAGCCCGGCAATAAACGCGCCGATGGCCAGCGGAATACCGGCGATATAGGCCAGCACAATGCCGGGGAACACGGCGTGACTCATGGCGTCGCCCATTAACGCCCAGCCTTTCAGCACCAGAAACACCGACAATAACGCGCAGGGGATCGCCACAATTGCCGAGACCATGAGCGCGTTGATCATAAAATCAAACTGGAAGGGTTCCAGTAAGGCGGTTAAGCGCATGGGGTCTCCTTATTCAGGCGCGCACGACGGCGGTTGGCAAGCAGGCCGTGTTTCGGAGCGAAGATAAACGCCAGCAGAAACAATAGCGTTTGCAGGACGACGATGATCCCGCCGGTCGCACCATCCAGCCAGTAGCTGAGCCAGGCGCCGAAAAAGCTGGTCAGGCTGCCGATGGCGACGGCGATGGTTAACAGGCGCGGAAAACGATCGGTCAGCAGCCAGGCGGTGGCGCCAGGCGTGACCACCAGACAGATCACCAGAAAAGCGCCGACGGTTTGCAGAGCGGCGACGGTGGAGACCGACAGCAACGTGAAAAACAGCAGCTTCAGCCGGGCGGGGTTAAGCCCAATCGATCGCGCATGGTTTTCGTCGAAAAAAGTCACCATCAGATCTTTCCACTTCAGCAGCAAAATCACCAGAGAGACCGTACCGATGATCGCCAGTTGCAGAATATCTTCCGGCGCAATAGCCAGCACGTTGCCGAGGATAATGGTCTGGATGTTGACCGACATCGGATTGAGCGAAACCATAAACAGCCCGATGCCAAAGAAAGAGGAGAAGATAAGACCGATAATCGCGTCTTCCTTCAGGCGTGAACGCTGGTTGAGAAAAAGCATGCTGCCCGCCGCCAGGCCGCCGGAGAGAAACGCGCCGAGAGAGAAGGGCAGCCCCAGCATATACGCGCCCGCCACGCCGGGGACGATGGAGTGGGAAAGCGCGTCGCCAATCAGCGACCAACCTTTAAGCATCAGATAGCAGGAGAGAAAGGCGCACAGGCCGCCGACCATTGCCGAGACCCACATGGCGTTGAGCATGTACTGGTAGCCGAACGGTTCCACAAGCCAGTTCATGATGATTCTCCTCCGCCTGCTGCGCGCCGTGAGATAAAGGGACGCTCGTCGTCGGTGATGATATGCTCCTCGCCGCCGCTCAGCGCCACATGACGCAATACGCCGCTGAACGCCAGTTCGAGGTTTTCAGCGGTGAAGGTGGTTTCCGTCGGGCCGCTCGCCAGCACGGTGCCTTTGATCATCACCGTGTAATCGCAAAACTCCGTTACCGAGCCGAGGTTATGCGTTGAAACCAGCATGGTGCGGCCTTCATCGCGCAGCTCGCGCAACAGGGCAATAATGCGGGCTTCGGTTTTCACGTCAACGCCGGTAAAAGGCTCATCCAGAAGAATAACCTGCCCGTCCTGGGCGATGGCTCTGGCCAGAAAGACGCGTTTTTTCTGCCCGCCGGAAAGCTCGCCAATCTGCCGATAGCGATATTCCAGCATGTCCACCCGCGCCAGCGCGGCGTCCACGCTTTCACGATCGCGCGCGCTGGGGCGGCGCAGCCACCCCATATGGCCGTAGCGCCCCATCATCACCACATCTTCCACCAGTACCGGAAACGACCAGTCCACCTCTTCAGATTGCGGGACATAGGCGATCAGATTCTGTTTCAACGCTTTGTTGACGGGCTGTTGCAGGATGGCGATTTCTCCCTTCGCCAGTCGGACAAACCCCATCAATGCTTTAAACAGCGTCGATTTCCCTGAACCGTTGACGCCAACCAGCGCGGCAATTGAGCCGCCAGGCACCTGAAACGTCGTGTCCCGCAGGGCAGTGTGACCATTGCGATACGTCACCGTGACGCGATCAACGGTAATCGCAGATTGACTCATTTCTGGCTCCTCAGCCCGTCAGTGATGCCGCTGACGATGGTTTCAGTTGTGACGCGCAGCAGATCCAGATACGTCGGCACCGGACCGTCGGCAGCGCTCAGAGAATCAACATATAGCACACCGCCGTAGTGTGCGCCGGATTCACGCGCGACCTGGCGGGCCGGTTTATCGGAAACGGTACTTTCGCTGAACACCGCCGGGATGTGATGTTCCCTGATCGCATCGATCACTTTGCGTACCTGTTTAGGCGTGCCTTGCTGATCGGCGTTGATCGGCCAGAGGTACAGCTCTTTCAGGTCGTTATCGCGCGCCAGATAGGAAAATGCCCCTTCACTGGTCACCAGCCAGCGCTTGTCGGCAGGAATCTTCGCCAGCGCGTCGCGTAGTGGATCGAGCGTCTGGCGGATTTGGGCTTTATAGTTTTCGGCGTTTTTCTGGTACGTCGCGGCGTTATCTGGATCGTATTTCACCAGCGCATCGCGAATGTTATCCACGTAAATCAGCGCATTTTCCGCCGACATCCAGGCGTGCGGGTTGGGTTTGCCGTTATACGGCCCTTCGGTAATGCCCATCGGCTTCACGCCGTTGGATACCGTAACTTCCGGCACGCCGGATAAGTGCTGGTAGAACCGGGCGAACCACAGCTCCAGGTTCAGGCCGTTAGAGAGGATCAGCTGCGCGCCCTGCGCCCGCTTAATGTCGCCGGGCGTCGGCTGATACTCGTGGATCTCCGCGCCAGGCTTCGTGATTGAACTGACGTCCGCCGCATCGCCCGCTACGTTTTTCGCCATGTCGGCGATGACGGTAAACGTTGTGATGACCTTAAATTTATCTTTTGCATAAGCAGGCGACAGCGCAAGCATCGCCAGCGCGCTGGCAAGGAGAATGGATTTCAGACGGAGCAAGTGCGGCATAGTATCCCTCATCATAATGCGGTTAATTATTCATCGAATATAGCCTTTGCTATGTTATATAGCACAAGGTATAGATAAATGAAAATAATTCTTATTTACGTAGGGCGCTAAGGATGTGTCACCTTAGGGTGATAGTCCTGAGAGAAGATAAGGTGTATTATTTATGCAACTTATTTGTGGAGGCATCATGTCCGGTAAGCGTATTGCTCGTGAAAAACTGACGATTAAAAAAATGATCGCGCTGTACGAGAGCCAGTGCCCGCAGGCCTCAAACGAGCAAGGTCATTACGATGCGCTGTTTGCCTATGCGCAAAAGCGGCTGGATAAGTGCGTGTTTGGCGAGGAAAAACCGGCCTGTAAGCAGTGTCCGGTGCACTGTTATCAGCCCGCGAAGCGTGAGGAGATGAAGCAGATCATGCGTTGGGCAGGCCCAAGAATGCTCTGGCGCCATCCGATTTTGACCATCCGTCACCTTATTGATGACAAACGCCCCGTCCCGGAATT
>OGYM01000104.1_pt1 | contig 54280 bp, 47 predicted proteins | sample 1576491 | NCBI WGS metagenome assembly OGYM01 (sample SAMEA3541515, study PRJEB24748) | human gut metagenome | biome: human gut; feature: human-associated habitat; material: faeces | place: China | collected 2012 | reverse complement strand
GCATAGCTAAAGCTTTTTGGAACCACCGGCATTGCCGGTGGTTTTCTTTATACAAAAACAAAACCGGACAGCGGCGCTGTCCGGTTTTATTATTGCCTGTTTTTTACTCGATGCCGAGAACCTTGTAGTCCTGCGCCTCGACGGCGGACTTCATCACATCGTCCGCTACGTCCTTGCTTAGCGTTACAACGGCGGTGCCGCTGACGTGGCTGACCTCGGCGCTCTCGACGCCGTCTATAGCCTCAAGCGTCTTCTTGACGCGTGCCTCGCAGTGGCCGCACATCATACCTTCGATCTTCAGGGTCTTAGTCATTGCTTTTTCCTCCTGTTTTACGGCTTTGTGCCGTTTTTTTACGTCATGCTTGCTGCTGTACATATCAAAGAAATTCAGCCGCAGCGCGTTCGTGACAACGCAGAAGCTGCTCAGGCTCATCGCCGCCGCGCCGAACATCGGGTTGAGCTTCCAGCCCAGCGCCGAGATGAACACGCCCGCCGCAAGCGGGATGCCGATGCAGTTATAGAAGAACGCCCAGAACAGGTTCTCCTTTATATTCCGCAGCGTCGCGCGGCCAAGGCGTATCGCCGCCGGAACGTCCGACAGCGCGCTGTGCATCAGCACGATGTCCGCCGCCTCCAGCGCTATATCTGCGCCCGCGCCGATCGCGATGCCGATGTCCGCGCGGGTCAGCGCGGGGGCGTCGTTTATACCGTCGCCGACCATGGCGACCTTGCCGCGAGCTGCAAGCCCGCGCACGGCCTTCTCCTTGTCGCCGGGCAGCAGCTCCGCCATGACCTCGTCAACACCCGCCTCGCGGCCGATAGCGGCGGCGGTGCGGCGGTTGTCGCCGGGGAGCATGACTACCTGCACGCCCATATTCTTGAGCTGTCTGACCGCCTCGGCGCTGTCGGGCTTTATCGCGTCCGCGACGGCGATGATACCGAGGAGCTTACCGTCCCGCGCGAACAACAGCGGTGTGCGGCCGCGCTCCGAAAGCTCGGTGGCCTGAATCTTCAGCCCGTCCGGAACCGTGACCAGTCCGGAGATATATGCAAGGCTGCCGCCGATAAGCTCCACGCCGTTCAGCGTGCAGCGCAGGCCGTTGCCGGGAAGCGCGGTGAAATCCGCGACCTCCTGCGGTGCTATGCTCTCTTCCTTCGCGCGTTCCATCACGGCGGTGGCCAGCGGGTGTTCGCTGTGGCTCTCCAGCGCGGCGGCGAGCGTGAGCAGCTCGCTCTCGGTCACGCCGTCTGCCGGAAGCAGCTCCGTCACGCGAGGCTTGCCCTCAGTGATGGTGCCGGTCTTGTCGAGCGCGACTATCTCGGTGCGCCCCGCGGCTTCAAGCGCGGCGGCGGTCTTGAACAGGACGCCGTGCTTTGCGCCAAGCCCGCTGCCGACCATTATTGCTACCGGCGTTGCAAGGCCGAGCGCGCAGGGGCAGCTTATGACCAGCACCGATATCGCGCGGCCGAGCGCGAAGCCGACTGTCTGCCCCACGGCAAGCCAGACTATCAGCGTCACGAGCGCGATGGACATGACCGTCGGCACGAATATGCCGGACACCTTATCCGCAAGCTTCGCTATCGGCGCCTTGGTAGCCGCCGCATCGCTGACCATGCGGATTATCTGCGACAGCGTCGTATCCTCGCCGATGCGCGTTGCGCGGCAGCGGATATAGCCCGCCTGATTTATCGTCGCGGCGGAGACGCGATCCCCTTCCGTTTTATCGACCGGTATGCTTTCGCCGGTCAGCGCCGACTCGTCCACGGCGCTGCTGCCTTCGATAATGACGCCGTCAACGGGTATACTGTCGCCCGGGCGCACGGCGAACACATCGCCGAGCTGCACCTGCTCGACCGGAACTTCGACCTCCTCGCCGTTGCGCACGAGGCGCGCGGTCTTGGGTGCGATGGACATCAGCGCCTTGAGCGCGTCGGTCGTCTTGCCCTTGGAGCGAGCCTCCAGAAGCTTGCCGACAGTGATGAGCGTGAGTATCATGGCGGCAGACTCGAAGTACAGCTCATCCATCCACTCCATACCGCCGCCGAGGCAGAGCTGATAGAGCGCATAGACGCTGTAAATGAAAGCCGCGCCGGAGCCGAGGGCAACGAGCGTGTCCATATTCGGCGCGCGGTGAATGAGTCCCTTGAAGCCGCTGATGAAGAATCTCTGGTTGATGACCATGACAATGACCGTGAGCAGCAGCTCCGTCAGCCCCATCGCGGCATGACTGTGCGTAATCGGCTCCGGCAGCGGCCAGCCGAACATCATGTGCCCCATCGAGACGTACATCAGCGCCAGCAGAAACACGAGCGAGGCGATGAGCCTCTTTTTGAGCGCGGGCGTGGCCTTGTCGGCCAGCGCATCCTCGGCGTTCGCGCGCGACTGCGCCGGAGTTGCCGCGCCCTGAACGGACGCGCCGTAGCCCGCCGCTTCTACCGCGGAAATGACGGCGGACGCGTCCACTGCGCCGTCAACGGACATTGAATTAGTAAGCAGGCTGACGGCGCATTCCGTCACGCCCGGCACTGCCGACACCGCTTTTTCCACCCGCGCGCTGCACGCGGCGCAGCTCATGCCTGTAACATTGAAGTGCTGCATGGTTTCCTCCATGGATAATGCATTGTACCGCTTGGTACGTCTGCATTATATTACCCGTTTTTTGCGCCGTCAAGTCTTTGGTTAGATTCATCAAATCAGAATGATAAATTATATGCAAATGAACAACATAATCAGCAAACTCTATTATGCAAATAATATTATGTATATATGATTATGTAAATTAAATCCCTCCTGCGCGGCTGCACAGGAGGGAAAAGCTTTATTTTTCAAGCACCACAGTGACAAGCACAGGGTTGTGATCCGAATTTTCAAATCCGGCGTCAACGGTCTCAACGGTTTTCAGCTGCACGTTCGGCGAGAGGATCAGCCCGTCGATAACGTAGTGCTGGGTGTTCTCCGTGTCGCTCGCGTCGTAGGGCTGGTTCAGCAGACGGCAGGACGGCACGGACATGTCATAGGCCAGCGTCCAGCCATCGGGGGCAGTGTCCTCCGCGAGGATGCCCGGCTCCCAGTTTTCGGGGTGGGTATTAGGGTAGACATCAAGACTGCCGGGGAACACCTGATTGAAGTCCCCGCCCGCGATGACGTAGTTGCCCTTCTCGTACTCGGACTGGATGAACTCGCGCAGCTGCTTTGTCTGAGCGATCTTGCCCTCGCCGTCGTCATAGGCTTCGAGATGCAGGTTGACGAGCACAAGCTGCTTGTCGCTGCCCTCGATGGGCAGGTAACTGACTAGCAGGCAGCGCTTGAGATTCGCGGTGCTGACCGGCCAGCTGAACGGGCACGGCAGGGCGATGCGCTCCGCCGAGGCTATCTCATACCTCGTCGTCGTGAAAAGGCCGCTGTTGACTCTGCCGATTGGCGGCCACGGTATCGGGACGTAGGGGCAGGAGTAGTTCAGCGCGTGAACGCCGTTGCCGCGGATAACATACCCGCTCTCGTCGATGCGGTAGGTGCGCGCGGAATCCACGTCCACCTCCTGAAGCATCATCAGATCAGGTAACAGCTCGTCCAGCGTGTCGGAGATGCCGTTGAGGTACTTCTCAACGGTAGCTCTGTCGGCGGAGGTTTTCTTCGTGCCGCCGTCCATAAAGAAGTCCTCATCCTCGCCGAGTCCCGCGTAGCCGATGTTCCAGCTCAGAACGGTCAGTTCCTCGCCCGCCTGAAGCTGCGGGGAGACGGGATCGGCAGCGCCGCCGTCGTGCTCCTCGCTTATCACTTCGAGCTGCTCGACGTCCGCGGGGCGGTACTCGGTTATGGTCAGGAACAGGATGCCGAGCGCCGCAAGCGCTACGACGGCTCCCAGCACGCAAAGGACGACTTTCAGCGCCTTTTTCATAGCTCGGCGATTACCTCGCATTCAAGCAGCACGTCCTTGGGCAGGCGCGAGACCTCAACGCAGGAGCGCGCGGGGAAGGGCTCGGTGAAATACTTGGCGTAGACGGCATTGATCGCGCCGAAATCGTCCATATGACGGATAAAAACTGTGGTCTTGACGACGTGGCTGATGTCGCTTCCCGCGGCCTTGAGCAGCTCTGCGACGTTCTTGAACACCTGATTTGCCTGCGCCTCGAGGCCGTCCGCTATCGCACCGGTCTCAGGGATGATAGGGATCTGGCCGGAGCAGAACACGAGATTTCCGACTATCTGCGCCTGGGAATAGGGGCCGATCGCTGCGGGGGCTTTGTCTGTTGATACGGTTTTCATTTTGGAATTTCCTCCTTTTATGATATTTAAAATACTTTTTGACTCAAATATGTTATCAGTCCATCAGAATGGTGTAGCCGTGCGCCTTCAGCGCATCCATGACGGCCTTGCCATGCTCCTCGCCGGCGACCTCGCAGGCCACGCTGACGGTGGTCTCGTTCGGGTTCAGCCCCTGGCTGAGCTTGTCGTGCTGCACGGTGAGGATATTCGCGCTCATGGAGGCGAGAATGTGCAGCAGCTGCTCCAGACTGCCCGGACGGTCGAGCAGCTTGACCGCGAATTTTATGCGGCGGTGCCGCGCGACGAGCCCCTGCTCGATGATGCTCTGCACGAAGCTGACGTCAATATTGCCGCCGGACATGACGCATACGACGCGCTTGCCCTTCACGTCGAGCTTGCCGCTGAGCACTGCGGCGAGCGGCGTCGCGCCCGCAGGCTCAACTATCTGCTTGCAGCGCTCCATGAGCAGCAGTATCGCGGAGGATATCTCCATATCCGACACCGTGACCACGCCGTCGGCATAGCGGTTGATGAGATCGACCGTGATGTCGCCCGGCGACTTGACGGCGATACCGTCAGCAATAGTGGAAGCCGTGTCGGTCGATATCAGGCGCTTGGCCTTGTAGCTCCGGGCGATGGCGTCCGCCCCCTCGGCCTGTACGCCGTAAACCTTGACGCGCGGGTTTATCTGCTTTATCGCAGCCGCGACACCGGCCAGAAGTCCGCCGCCGCCCGCGGGCGCGATGACTATATCCACGCTCGGCAGGTCGCCGAGTATTTCAAGGCCGAGAGTGCCCTGACCGGCGATGACCTCAAGGTCGTTATACGGGTGCAGGAAGGTAGCCCCTTCCTCCTCGCATATCTCGCAGGCGCGCTTGTACGCGTCATCATAGCAGTCTCCGGCGAGGACGACCCGCGCGCCGTAGTTCTCTGTCGCCTGTACCTTTGCGATGGGCGCGGCCTTGGGCATAACTATCGTGGCCGGAATGCCGAATTTCCTCGCCGCGCAGGCGACGCCCTGCGCGTGGTTCCCTGCGGATGAGGCAACGACCGCCTGAAGCCCGCCGCGTTCCATGAGCGCGGCGATTTTATTGCTCGCACCGCGTATTTTGAATGAGCCGGTCTTCTGGCGATTCTCGCACTTCAGGTAGATATCGCCGCCGGTCATGGCGGAAAAGGTTGCCGAATGGTCAAGCTCCGTGTGGTGCAGGATCGGCTTCAGCCGCTCTGCCGCAAGCTCGAAATCTTTCAGTTCGATGTTCATGCGTAATGCCTCCCGATATCGGTTTTATATATTATATTACTTTACGGCGCTAAAGGCAATGCGCATTTTAATATTTGTTTTTATTGCCACTATTTGCGGCTTATGGTATACTATATTGTATTATATTTTTTGAGGACTTTTATGGAAACGGAAAAGAATACAGAAAAACAAAGTAATTTCAGACTGATATGGAGCTTTCTGAAGGGCAGCAAGGCGCTGTTCGCGGTGTGCATAATCTCGGCGGCGCTCATGGCGCTGGCCGACATGGTCATCCCGCAGATAATCCGCGCTGCGATAGACAACGCCATCGGCGGCGCACCGGCGGATTATCCGGCGACGGTAATGCGGCTGGTTGACAGGGGCGGCGGCTTTGCCTACCTCGGAGAGCACCTGTGGATAATGGCGCTGGCAATAGTCGCGGTCGCGCTCGTGAAAGCGGTAAGTCAGTATCTCTTCCGCCTGACAAACTCCATGGCGGCGGAAACCATGGTCAAGACCATGCGCGACGGGCTTTTCGAGCACATCGAGCATCTGCCCTTCGCGTGGCACATGAAAAACCGCACCGGCGACATCATCCAGCGCTGCACCTCGGACATCGACACGATGAAAAACTTCATCTCCGAGCAGATGACCTCGATACTCCGCATTATAATTCTGCTCGTGATGGCGGTCATATTCATGCTGGGCATGAACGTCCGGCTGACCATCATCGCGCTGATACCCGTCCCGATCATAATCTGCTACTCACTGCTCTACTATAAGCGCGTAGGCGACGGTTTCCTTGACTGCGACGAGAATGAGGGCAAGCTCTCGGCCATGGCGCAGGAGAATCTGACGGGCGTGCGCGTAGTGCGCGCGTTCGGGCGCGAGCGCTATGAGCGCGACCGTTTCGAAGATCAGAACGAATACTACACCTCGAAATGGGTGCGCCTTGCAAAAGTGATGAGCCGCTACTGGTCAAGCTCCGACGTGCTGTCCGGCACGGAGGTGCTGCTGGTCGTCGTGTTCGGCGCGGTGTTCACTCTGCGCGGCGAGATTACCGCAGGCGAATACGTGACCTTTATCTCGTATAACTCGATGCTGGTCTGGCCTGTGCGTATGCTCGGCCGCATGATATCCGAAATGAGCAAGGCCGGCGTGTCCGTGGAGCGCATAGCGTACATCATGAATTCCCCCGTCGAGCAGGACAAGCCAGGCACAACGGAGCCTGATCTCAGCGGCGACATCCGCTTTGAGCACGTGAACTTCGCCTACGAGGGCTGTCCGGAGATCCTACACGACATCGACTTCACTATGCCTGCAGGCTCCGTCCTCGGCATCCTCGGCGGCACTGGCAGCGGCAAATCTACGATGATGTTCCTGCTTGACAAGCTCTATGAGCTGCCGCCCGAAAACGGCAGAATAAGCATCGGCGGCGTGGACATCAACGACATCAGCACGCCCTATCTGCGCGAAAATATCGGCATGGTACTTCAGGAACCGTTCCTGTTTTCGCGCTCCATCGCAGAGAACATCTCCATCGCGGGCGAGGAGGTCGATATGGCCGCCGTGCGCGAGGCTTCCCGCGCGGCCTGCCTCGACGAGACCGTCGAGGGCTTCACGCAGGGCTACGACACCTTTGTCGGTGAGCGCGGAGTGACGCTCTCCGGCGGTCAGAAGCAGCGCGCCGCCATCGCGCGCACGCTGATGCGCCGTCAGCCCATTATGATATTCGACGACTCTCTCTCCGCGGTCGACACCGAGACCGACGCGAAGATACGCGCCGAGCTTGAGCGGCGCTTCGGCTCGGCCAGCATCATCCTGATATCCCACAGAATAACCACCCTTGCCAAGGCCGGTCAGATACTCGTGCTCGACAAGGGGCGCATAGCCGAGCGCGGCACGCATGACGAGCTTGTCGCCGCGAACGGAATATACCGCAAGATCTACGATATCCAGACCGCGGGTGCGGAGGAGGCGGCAAAATGAAAAAAGCAGAAAGATCCGGCCTCCCCTTTTTCGGCATCGGCAAGATAATCCCCTACCTCGCAAGGTACAAAAAGCGGGTCTATGCCATGCTGTTCTGCGGTCTGCTCGGCAGCGTTGTCGATATTGCGCAGCCGATCCTGCAGCGCTATTCGATAAATCACTTCATCGGCGGCGGAACGCTCGATACTCTGCCGTGGTTCATCGCGATCTACTTCGGCACGATCCTTCTCTCCGCCGCGGCAAACTACATCTCCTGCACCGACGCCACCTGCCTTGAGGTCTGGATAGACCGCGACCTCCGAAACGACGCCTTCGCGCATCTGCAGACACTGTCCTTCTCCTACTTCAACCAGAACAGCGTCGGCTATATCCACGCCCGCGTAATAAGCGACAGCTCGCGTATCGGCTCGCTGTTCTCATGGACGCTCATCGACGGCGTGTGGCAGATGGCCTACCTCGTCGGCGCGATAATCGTCATGCTCGTCATAAACGCGAAGCTCGCGCTTATGGTGCTGACGATAATGCCGATCATCGTGCTGCTGTTCTCGGTGTTCCAGAGCCGCCTTGTCCGCGTCAACCGCGAGGTGCGCGAGATAAACTCGAAAATAACCGGCAACTTCAACGAGGGCATCACCGGCGCAAAGACGATAAAGACGCTGGTCATTGAGGACAAGATACACGACGGCTTCGTCGCCGACACCGCCGCCATGCGCAAGAAGACCGTGCGCGCCGCGCATCTGCGCGGGCTTTTCGCCTCGACAATGGGCTTCGCCTCGTCGCTCGCGCTTGCGATAGTCCTGTGGCGCGGCGGCTACATCGCCGCAAGCGAGGTCGGCACTTTCTCGATGTTCATGTCCTACGCACAGGGCATGATGGAGCCGGTGCGCTGGATAATCGACAGCATTTCCGACCTCATCACGACGCAGGTCAACATCGAGCGTCTGTCGAAGCTGCTTGAGACGAAGTCCGACGTTGTGGATTCTCCGGAGGTCATCAAGAAATACGGCGATTGCTTCGACCCGAAGCGTGAGAACTGGGAGACGATAAAGGGCGACATTGAATTTGACGACGTCAGCTTCAAATACCCCGACGGCGACGAATATATTCTCGAGCACTTCAGCCTTAATATTCCATTCGGCACGAACATCGCCATCGTCGGCGAGACGGGCGCGGGCAAATCCACGCTTGTGAACCTCATCTGCCGCTTCTATGAGCCGACGTCCGGCCGCGTCCTCATCGACGGGCGCGACGCACGCGAGCGCTCGCAACTCTGGCTGCACTCCGCGATAGGCTACGTCCTTCAGACGCCGCACCTCTTCTCCGGCACCGTGCGCGAGAACCTGCTCTACGGCAACCCGAACGCGACCGACGAGGATATCCGCCGCGCGCTGGAGCTTGTCTCGGCGCAGGGCGTGGTGGATAAGCTTGAAAACGGGCTTGAGACCGACGTCGGCGAGGGCGGCGACATGCTCTCCACCGGCGAAAAGCAGCTGCTGTCCTTCGCCCGCGCGATCCTCGCCGACCCGCGCATCCTTGTGCTCGACGAGGCGACAGCCTCGGTCGACACGATAACGGAGCAGAAGATACAGTCCGCCATAGACACGATTATCCGCGGCCGTACCTCGGTAGTCATCGCGCACCGTCTCTCCACCGTGCGCAATGCCGACCTCATTCTCGTCGTTGACGACGGCAAAATTATCGAGCAGGGGACGCACGAGCAGCTTATGTCCCGCCGCGGCAGCTACTACCGCCTGTACACCCGCCAGTATGAGGACGAGGCGACAAGCAGACTTCTGAGCTGAGGCCGAAGCCTTTAACCATTTAATTTTTGGAGTACCCATATGGACACAATGACAGAATACCTGCTCACAGGCACAAAGTATCTGATGATACTTCTGTCCGTCATCATACTCATCCGCTGTCTGCGTTCTATGTTCAGCGTGCGGTATGATCCGGAGGTCTGGGGCTATATGCGCGTCGGCAACGAGCGCATCCCCGTCAACCATTGGGAAAACTTAATAGGGCGCTCCCGCTCGGCGGACATCCGTGTAGACCGTGAGGGCGTCAGCCGAGTGCACGCCGTTCTCACGCGCAGCGACCACGGGGTCTGGACGATCTATGACATCTTCTCCAAGGGCGGAGTCTGGGTCAACGGCGAGCGCGCGGACGACAACGGTCTGACCGTTGAGGACGGGGACGCCATAAACCTCGCCGGCAACGTGATGCGCTTTTACGACACAACGCCGGAAAAGCGCCAGAAGCTTGAAGAAAAGCGTGAGGCGGCGGGGCTTGCCGTGTCCCCCGCGCTGACGCTCTTTGACCTGACGCTGTTCGAGCTGCTGCTCCTTGCGCAATACGTATATTCCGCGGCGAGGGAAAACCTGTTCCCCATCGCGCTCGCCTTCGGGACGCTCATTCTCCTTCAGCTCTGCTGCTATAACGCGATGCGGCTGATGGGGCGCTCCGGCTTCGAGATCGAAACGCTGGCGTTCTATCTCACGGCGCTCGGCCTCGCGGTCGCCGCGTCGTCAACGCCGGAGGATATGTATAAGCAGATTTTGCTCATTCTGGTGAGCGTGCTGCTGTTCCTGTTCGGCGGCTGGTGGCTCCGCAGCCTCAAGCGCAGCGCCGTTATGCGCACGCCCGTCGCGGTGCTGGCGCTGGCGCTGATGGCACTGAACGTGCTGACAAGCGAGTCGGTCAACGGCGCGCGCAACTGGCTCGAGGTTGCCGGATACTCGCTCCAGCCCTCCGAGCTTGTCAAGGTCGCGTACATCTATGTCGGAGCGTCCACGCTCGACCGGCTGTACCGCCGCCGGAACCTGTATTCATACATCGCCTTCTCCGCGGCCTGCGTCATCGCGCTCGCGCTGATAGGTGATTTCGGCACGGCGCTCATATTCTTTGCGACCTTCCTTGTGATATCCTTCATGCGCTCCGGTTCCATCGCCACCGTTATACTCGCGGTCACGGGGGCGGGGCTTGCGGGCTTCCTCGCGGTGAGCGTCAAGCCGTACATTGCCCAGCGCTTTGCAAACTGGGGGCATGTGTGGGAGGATATCTACAACACCGGCTTTCAGCAGACCCGCGCGATGTCCGCTGCCGCATCCGGCGCGCTCTTCGGCAAGGGCGCGGGCAGCGGCTGGCTGCACAATGTTTTCGCCGCGAACACCGACATGGTTTTCGCCATGATATGCGAGGAGCTGGGGCTCATCATCGCCCTTTGCTCCATCGCCGCGATACTGGTTCTCGCCTTTTTCGCCGTGCGCAGCGCAAGCCGCAGCCGCAGCGCGTTCTATTCCATCGCCGCCTGCGCGACAGTGAGCATGCTGCTCGTGCAGCTGTCGCTGAACGTTTTCGGCTCTCTGGATATCCTGCCGTTTACCGGCGTGACCTTCCCATTCGTCTCCCGCGGCGGCACGTCGCTTCTCTCCTGCTGGATGCTCATGGCTTTCATAAAAGGCTCCGACACGCGGCGCGAGGGCAGCTTTGCGGTGAGACCCGTGACCGCCGAATCGCGCGCCGAGGAGGACGAGGAAGAAGACGAATACGAAGAGGATGATTATGACGGGGAGGACGCGGAATGAAAAAGATAAGCAGACGCGCTATATCCGTGCTTCTCATCGCGGCAGCCGTCATATTCGGCTGCGTCGTATACGTGCTGCGCTATATCGACGACGGGCGCTCATGGGCCTTGGCTTTTTCCAGCGCCAACTCCGGCTCTTCCGGACTTATAAGCGACCGCAACGGCGTCGTTCTCGCCCGCTTCGGCGGCGGCACTAATCTCTACGCCGACGATGAACAGACCCGCATCAGCTGCTATCACGCGCTCGGCGACTATACGGGCGCGACAGCGACGGGCGTAATAAACAACTTCTGGGACGATATGCAGGGCTTCAGCCTCGTCACGGGAACGACCAAGGCGCAAAGCTTTGCGATGTCCCTGAACATCGACAGCAGGCTGAACAACACCGCCTACGAGGCTCTTGCCGGACGAAACGGCGCCGTACTCGTGATGAACTACAAAAACGGCGAGCTTCTGTGCATGGTGTCCTCCCCGTCCATCGACCCCCTGGCGGATAATTCGAACCCGCCCGACGGCGCATATATAAACCGCTGTCTCTCCGCGTCGTTCACGCCAGGCTCGGTGTTCAAGCTCATAACGGCGGCGGCCGCCATCGAGAACATTCCCGATATCTTCTCCCGCACGTATTACTGCGAGGGCAGCTATACGATAGCCGGAGTTGAAATATACTGCTCCGGAACGCATTACACGCAGACCTTTGAGCAGGCGCTCGCCAATTCCTGCAACTGTGCTTTCGCGCAGATAACCGTAAGTCTCGGTCAGGACACAATGGTGGAATACGTGAAAAAATACGGCTTTCTCGACGCGCAGAGCCTTGACGGCATCTCGACCGCCGCGGGCAGCTACCCGACGGAGTTTGTCGGCGATCCCGAGCTTGCGTGGTCGGGCATCGGCCAGTCCACCGATCTTGTCTGCCCCTATTCCCTGCTGCGCTATGTCGCCGCCATCGCAAACGGCGGCACTCTGTGCGAGCCGCGGCTCGTGATGAGCGGCGCGGAAGCGGAAAAATCGCAGCTTATGGAGGCCGATACGGCGGACAAGCTCAAGCAGATGATGAGCTACAACGTTGTCTCTCACTACAGCTCCGACAGGTTTCCGGGGCTTAATGTCTGCGCCAAGACCGGCACCGCGGAGCTTGGCGACGGCACGAGTCACGCGTGGTTCGCCGGATTTCTGGACGATGAGGCGCACCCCTACGCGTTTGTGGTTCTCGTTGAGCGCGGCGGAGGCGGCCTGACGAACGCCGGCGCGGTGGCGAACACGGTGCTTCAGGCGGCAGTCGGAAACTGAGCGCAAATCCATACTGATTTACGAGGAAATTCAACATGATCGACATTTCCGTAAGCTCGCTGGTAAAATCCTTCGAGCTTGGCAAAAATATTCTGGACGGTCTGACCTTCACGGTCAACTCCGGCGAGCGCGTCGGCATCCTCGGCCATAACGGATGCGGAAAGACGACGCTGTTCCGCATACTCGCGGGCGAGATTGGCTGGGACGAGGGCGAGGTAATGGTAGCGCCGAGCAAACGGCTCGGCCTCATCTCTCAGATTCCCGTCTACCCTGACGGCTGGACGACCGAGGACGTGCTGCGCTCAGCGCACAAGCGTCTGTACGAGATAAGCGACCGGCTCGACGAGCTGGGGCTTCTCATGGAGCACGACCAGTCCCCCGCGCTTCTGCAGGAGTACGACCGCCTGAGTGACGATTTCCGCCGCCTCGGCGGCTACGATATGGACACAGCTCGAAACCGCGTCGCAAACGGTCTCGACATCCCCGCCGCCATGCGCGAACAGCCGTTCGACTCTCTCTCCGGCGGCGAAAAGACCCGCGTCAACCTCGCGCGGCTCATCCTTGAGGACACTGACATTCTCCTTCTCGACGAGCCGACGAACCACCTTGACCTGCACGCTACCGAGTGGCTCGAGGATTACCTGCTGCATTTCAAGGGCACCGTGCTCTCGATAAGCCACGACCGCTGGTTCATCGACCGCGTCGCGCAGCGCTGCATCGAGATCGTCGACGGCAAGGCGGAGTTCTACTCCGGCGGCTACAGCTTCTATCTCGAGGAGCGCCAGCGCCGCTTTGAGGAGAAGATGCGCAAATATGAAAAGGATCAGGCCAAGATAGAGCAGCTCACCCGCGCTGCGGAGCAGATGCATCTCTGGGCGTTCATGGGCAACGACAAGCTGCATAAGCGCGCCTTTTCCATGGAAAAGCGCATCGAAAAGCTGTCTCACACCGAGAAGCCCACCGAGCAGAAGAAGCTCTCCGTCAAGTTCCGCCAGCGCGAATTTGAGGGCGACGAGGTCCTCGTGATGGAGGGACTTTCGAAAAGCTTCGGCGAAAAGAAGCTGTTTTCCGGCCTTGACCTCACCGTCACCGGCGGCGAGCGTATCGCGCTCATCGGCGACAACGGCACCGGTAAATCCACGCTCGTCAAGCTCATCATGGGCGACGAAACGCCGGACGCCGGATACGTATACCGCGGCCCCGCAGTGCGTACGGCCTATCTGCCGCAGATGGTCAGCTTCTCCGTTCCGGAGCGCTCGGCCTACGACACCATGCTTTATGACTGCCGCTGCCAGCCGCAGGAGGCGCGCGACAGGCTCGCGGCCTTCGGCTTCCGCGGCGAGGACGTATTCACGCCGGTCGGCACGCTGTCCGGCGGCGAAAAGAGCCGCCTGAGGCTGTGCATGCTGATGGGTTCTGACATAAACTTCCTGATACTTGATGAGCCGACGAACCATCTCGACATCGCCAGCCGCGAATGGATGGAGGATGCGCTGTCCGATTATGAGCAGACGTTGCTCTTTGTCTCGCACGACCGATATTTTATAGAGAAGTTTGCGACCCGCATATGGGCGCTGGCCGACGGCCGGATAACCGATTTCCGCGGCGGCTACAGCGAATTCTGCCAGTGGCGCGACCGGCAGGAGGTGTTCCGCCAGAACGAGCGCGCCGCGCAGAAAAAGAAGGAGCCAAAGGCCGAACCTAAGAAAAAGCCCGTGCAGGGCAACGACAAGGCCATCGCCAAGGCAGAGCGTGAGATCGCGAAGCTTGAGGCTAAGATTGCGGCGCTCGACGCCGAGGCCGAGGCCAACGGCAGCGACTATCAGAAGCTCATGGAGCTGTCCGCCGAGCGCGAAGGGCTTGAAAACGAGCTTCTGGAGCTATATGAACAGTGGGAGGAGCTGAACGGATGAACGGTCTGAAAAGTATACCGAACTGGATACTCTGGACTGCCGCGCTGCTCGCGGCGGCGCTGGTGTTCCGCTTTGCGATGCGCGGCTACGCGTACATAGGCTACACGCTGGCCTTCATCGCCGCCCTGATAGTGCTGCATCACTATCTGCCGCGCGGCGCGTGGCGCGCCGTGACGGCGCTGGTGTGCGTCGGGCTTATATATTTCTGCATCGTGGAGATACCGATAATCGCAAATTCGCGCACGGATAAGGATCCTGAACGGAAGTACCTCGTCGTACTCGGCGCCGCCGTGCACGGGTCGACGCCGTCTCTCTCCATGGCGCACCGGCTCGAGGGCGCGCTCGGCTATCTCGAAGCCTATCCGGATTCTATTGCGATAGTCAGCGGCGGTCAGGGGAACGGCGAGGATATCAGCGAGGCGCAGGCGATGTACGATTGGCTGACAGCGCACGGCGTCGCGCCGGAGCGGGTCATTATGGAGAACAGATCGACCTCGACGATGGAGAACCTTGAGTTCTCATACAGGATAATCCGCGAGCGCGGGGACGAACCTGAAGGCAATGTCGCCATCGTCTCCAGCGGATATCATCTCTACCGCGCAAAGGAGATGTCCAAAATGCTGGGCGTCGCCGCAGCGGGCGTCGCGGGCGCTCCGGATTACCCGCTGATAACCCTGAACTTTTTCATCCGCGAGGCGTTCGGCGTAACGCACCTGTGGGTGCTTGGAAACTGAGATATCCGTCCCCGGCATAAATTATTTCCGAGGTGATAAGATGAACTATTCCGACGAATACCGCGCCAGGCTATGCACGGCCGACGAGGCGGTGCGGCTTGTCAAAAACGGAGACTGGGTCGATTACGCATCCAACAACGCTAAGCCCGTCCTGCTCGACCGCGCGCTTGCCCGGCGCAGAGACGAGCTGCACGGCGTGAAAATACGCGGGAATCTGACCCCGGGGCCGCTCGCCGTTGTGGAGTGCGATCCTGAGATGGAGCACTTTGTCTACCACACATGGCACTGCTCCGGCTACGAGCGCAAGCTCTGCGACGCGGGGCGCGCGTTCTTCACGCCGATGATCTTCCGCAACCTCGGCTGGTACTACCGTACCCAGCTGACGGTCAACGTCGCGATGTTCTGCGTCTCCCCCATGGACAGCCACGGATACTTCAGCTTCGGCGGCTCCACCGGCGTATGCCGCGACATCGCCGACACTGCGGACGTCATCATTCTCGAGGTCAACGAGGCCGTTCCGCGCGTTTTAGGCGAGGGCGAGAGCATCCACATATCCGAGGTGACGCACGTCGTTGAGGCGGGCAGGCTTCCGCTGTGGGACATGCAGTCCCCTGAGCCGTCGGAGACGGACACGATGATCGCCCGCCACATCTTCCCGCACATTCACGACGGGGCGACAGTGCAGCTCGGCATCGGCGGTATGCCGAACGCGCTCGGCAGGCTCATTGCGGAGTCCGACCTGCACGATCTCGGCATGCACACGGAGCTGTGCTCCGACGGGTATCTCGCGATGTTCCGCGCCGGTAAGCTCACGAACCGCCGCAAGCCGCTGCACACCGGCAAGGGTGTGTACGGGCTCGCTGTCGGCAGCGAAGAGCTGTACGACTGGATAAACGACAACCCCGGCCTCATGGCCATGCCTCTCAGCTACGTCAACGACCCGTATGTCATCGCGAAAAACGACGGCATGATCTCGATAAACGGCTGCCTGAATGCCGACCTCTACGGGCAGGTAGCATCCGAGAGTGCGGGAACGCGCCAGATAAGCGGCACCGGCGGCCAGCTGGATTTTGTGACCGGAGCGACGCTGTCCCGCGGCGGCAAGGCATTTTTGTGCATGAGCAGCACCTTCCGCGACAAGGCCGGAGTTCTCCATTCTCGCGTTCTGCCGCGCTTTGGCGGCGATATTATCACAACGCCGCGCAGTCAGGCGTATTACGTTGTCACCGAATATGGCGCGGCGAATCTCGCCGGACGCAGCACGTGGGAGCGTGCGGACGCGATGATATCCATCGCCCACCCCGACTTCCGCGACGAGCTTATACGCGCGGCAGAGCAGCAGAAAATATGGCTGCCGTCAAATAAAAGATAAATACAAGGACGAAATATGGAACTGGAACTGCACAAAGGCCGTCCGGCCGACAAGCGCATCGACAAGGAAGAGCGCTGCTACGCGCTTCTCGACTCGCTTGGGATAGAATATTACCGCGTCGACCATGAGCACGCGGACACAATTGAGGCCTGCCACGGCATAGAGTCCGTGTTGGGCTGCGGGATATGCAAGAATCTGTTTCTGTGCAACCGGCAGGCGACGGAGTTTTATCTTCTGCTCCTCCCCGGCGACAAGCCGTTCAAGACGAAGCTCCTATCAAAGCAGATAGGCTCGGCGCGGCTGTCGTTCGCGTCCGCGGAACACATGGAGGCACTTCTGGATATCACGCCCGGCTCCGTCAGCGTACTGGGGCTGATGAACGACGCTCAGCGCCGCGTACACCTGCTTATAGATAACGACCTGCTCGCCGACGAATATCTCGGCTGCCACCCCTGTATAAACACCTCCACTCTGCGCATCGCAATGGGCGACGTGCTGCACAAGCTCATCCCCGCCATGGGGCATGAACCGGCCTTCGTCATTCTGCCGTGGAACCCTGAAGAATAACAAAACGCCGTCCCCGTGAACGAAAAGTTCACGGGGACGGCGTTTATGTATCGTTTTATTTTCGCACGTACACGCGCGGGACGCGCTTTGACACCGCGCAGAGAAGCTCATACGGTATCGTTCCGGCAGCGTCGGAGAGCTTATAGATGCTGTTGCGCTCGCCGAACAGCTCCACCTCGCTGCCGACATCGACCTCCGGAAGCTCCGTCAGGTCGATCATGCACATGTCCATGCATATGCTGCCGCGCTGCGGCGCAAAGCCGTTTCCTGCGGCGAAGCTGCATTTATTTGATATCACGCGCGGCAGGCCGTCAGCATATCCTATGGCCAGCACGCCCATGCGTGTGCGCCGCTCGGTGACGTAGCGGCGGCCATAGCTGACGCTGACACCGCTGTCATATATCTTTATCGTGCTGACCGTGCTGACAAGGCGCATGCACGGCTTCAGACCCATTCTGCCGCTGGTATCGCCATAGCCGTACAGCAGCAGGCCGGGGCGGACCATATCCAGCGCCATCTCAGGGTAGCTCTCCACGGCGCCGCTGTTGGCGCAGTGGCGTATTTTGAATTTGATATTGCCGCGGGTCTCTACCTCGTCCACGACGCGGCAGAACAACGCGAATTGATCGCGTGTATACTTCTCGCAGTCCTCGCCCGGCTCGTCGGACACGGCGAAGTGCGTATACACGCCCTCGCTCTCGATGCCCGGCAGCGTGCAGGAACGGATGACGTTGTCCACGCCCTCCTCGAAGTGCGCCCCATCGCAGAGAAAGCCGAGGCGGGACATGCCCGTATCGAGCTTTATGTGTATCTTCAGCGTCTTTCCAAGGCTCACGGCCTCCGCCGAATACTCGAGCGCCTTGGCAAGGCAGGTCACGGTCTGGGTGATGTTCTGCTCGATGAGCACGGAGGTGTACTCGTGCGGCGTATGGCCGAGGATGAGTATCGGCATTGTGACTCCGCCGCCGCGCAGCTCCAGCGCCTCGTCAAGGCAGGACACGGCGAGGTAATCCGCGCCCTCAGCCTGCAAAAGCCGCGAGACAGGCAGTGCGCCGTGACCGTACGCGTCCGCCTTCACAACGCCGAGAAAGCGGCAGCCATCAGGCAGGGTCGCGCGGATGGCGCGGTAATTGTGCCGCAGATTCTCAAGGTTTATTTCCGCCCATGTTCTCTTCTGTAAGTCGTTCATATCTGTCTCCGTTCCGAGGAATTCAAGCGCTGGATGTGCCAAGCTCCCAATCCTCTATTTCGCAGAATACCGTCACGCGCTCTCCGGATGCAAGCTCCGCGTATACCGGCGTCATGCTCTCCTCTTCGAGCCACACGGTAACGGTCATGCCGTCCTCAGGGATGAGCCGCACTACCGTACTGCCGCCCTCGCGCCAGAAGCAGTCGGCATAGCCGCCGCGCAGTGCGTCGACCAGATACGGCAGCGCGCCGACCGGCGTCAAGCCGCCGTCCAGCGTTCCGGTGTCGATGGCGAAGCCGTAATACTTCAGTGCGCCGGAGCCGTCCTTCCGCACCGCCTTCACTCCGCGCAGTTCCTCGGGCGACAGCACCGTCACGGCGCATTCCCCGCCCGACTGCTCATAGCGAAGCTCAAAGCTGACGCTCTTGTCCTCATACTCGGCGCGCAGAGCGGCCGTAAAGCTCAGGTTGTCCGCCTCGGAGACGGTTTCGGAAAATTCATCCCAGCGCTGTTCAAGCCCGCTGCCGCAGCCCGTCAGGAGCAGGACCGCGCACAGCGCGAACACGGTGCATATGCGTTTCATGGCGTCCTCCAAAATAATGATGCCATAGCATATGCTGCGATATGCCGTATTATAATCCTTCGGAGACGATTAGTCAAATATCATCATTGAATGGGCAGACTTACGCTTATGCTCGTTCCCTTTCCGGGCGCGCTGTCCATGGATATCCGCCCGCCGTGGTACTGGACGGCGTGTTTAACTATCGACAGGCCAAGCCCCGTGCCGCCGGACTCCTTGGAATGGCTCTTGTCCACGCGGTAGAACCGCTCGAAAATGCGGCTCTGATCCTCCGCCGCGATGCCTATCCCCGTGTCGCTCACGGTCAGCTTCGCGTTTTTGCCGTCGGACGATACATTGATGCTGACGGAGCCGCCGTCGACGTTGTATTTTATCGCGTTGTCGCCGAGGTTGTAGGCCACCTCGTATATGAGCTGCCGTACGCCCTCAAGCTCCGCCGGCTCGCCGCTTACGGAGAGATGCACGTTCTTTTTCTCCGCCTCGGCCTGGAGATCGTCCGCGGCGCCCTGCGCGACTTCAAGCAGATCAAGTCTCTCCTTCGGGAGCACCTCGCCCTCGTCAAGCTGGGAAAGGCGGATTATATCGCCGATAAGCGTCACAAGTCTCTGCGCTTCGGCGCGGATATGGCCGACGAAGCGCGGCATATCCTCAGGCTGCACCATGCCGTTTTCTATAAGCTCCGCACTGCCGATGATGCCCTGAAGCGGCGTTTTCAGCTCGTGCGAGACGTTCGCGGTGAACTCGCGGCGCATCTGCTCCGCGCTCTCCTGCTCCGTCACGTCGAAAACCAGTATAACGGTGCCGATAGCGGCTCCGTCGGAATCTATGCGGCTGACGTCGACCTGATAGATGCGGCCTCCATGCCGCTCGTGCAGGCGGCCATGTCCGCTCTCCATCGCCGAACGCACCGCCGCGCTCATGTCACAGCTGCGGTCAACCGTCAAAAAGTCCTTCCCCGCGCAGTCCCCCTCCACGGCGAAGATATTCCGCGCCGCCGGGTTCATGCTGAGGATGTAGCCCTGCTCGTTGAGCAGCACAAGCCCCTCGCGCATACTGCCCGTCACCTGCGCAAATTCGTCCGTGCGCCGCCGCAGCTCGCGCAGCTGCGAATTTATCTGACTGCGCTGGCGGTTGATGCGGCCTAAAACAGGCGCAAGCTCCTCGTAGGCGGCGTTGCTGTCGTCCAGCGGGTGCTCCAGATCAAGCTCGTTGAGCGGCGCGACGACGCGGCGGGAGATGTGTTTTGCGAGTATTGCGGACAGTATCAGCGCCGCGGCAAGCACCGCCAGCATCGGCTGCGTCACGCCGAGCAGGAGCGCACCCACAGTTGCCGTGCTGACGGAGACGCGCAGCACCGTGCCGTCATCAAGGCGGCGCGCGGCGTACATAGTTTTCTGCATCAGCGTGTTCGAGTATCTGACATTCTCGCCCGCTCCGGTCTCAAACGCGGCCTTGACTTCCTCGCGTTCTGAGTGGTTCTCCATACTGTCCGCGTCAGCCTTGGTGTCGTAAATCACGCTGCCGTCCGCCGCTATCCACGTAAAACGGCGCTGCCCGTCCGGCAGCGCGGCGAGATAATCCATGCCATCGTCCTCAACGCCGACCGCAGCTATGCCCAGCTCTTCGCGCAGACCGCTCTCCTCGATTCCGCCGAAATAATCGCGCAGGAAGCCCACTGTCGTTATCATGCTTGCAAGCAGCACGCAGGCCGCCGTGAGCATGATGGAAGAGAAAATTTTCTTTGTCATACCTGCGCCTCCAGCCGGTAGCCCACTCCGCGCACCGTCTCTATCATCTCGCCGTATTCGCCGAGCTTCTGGCGCAGAGTGCGTATATGCATGTCAACCGTGCGCGTCTCGCCGCAGTAATCGGTGCCCCAGACTCGCTCCATGAGCTGTTCGCGCGTGAACGCGGTGCCGGGGTGCGCCATGAAGAGACGCAGCAGTTCAAATTCCTTGTATGTAAGCGTGATGCGCTGGCCGCCGGCGGTGACGGTGTGCGCGTCGGCATCGAGCGAGACACCGCCTGCGCTGAGTCCCGCACGCTCCACATCGTCGCGTCGGCAGCGGCGCAGCACCGCCTTGACGCAGGACACCAGCTCCATCACGCCGAAGGGCTTTGCGAGATAGTAGTCCGCGCCGAGGTCTAGGCCGTGTATCTTGTCGTACTCCGTGCCCTTCGCCGTGGCCATGATGACAGGGATATCGCGCAGAGCGTCGGACGCGCGCATACGGCTCAGAAGCTCAATGCCGTCTATCTCAGGCAGCATCACGTCCAGCACGACAAGCTCCGGCCGTTCTGCGCGCAGCGCGTCCCAGAACGCGGCGCCGTCGGAAAATCCGCGCGCCTCGAAGCCCACTGAACGCAGAGCGTATACCTCGATATCACGTATGCTGGCGTCATCCTCCACGCACCATATCATAGTCCCTTGTCTCCTTTATGCACGCCCGTCACGGCAAATATCACCCATTCGGCAATGTTCACCGCGTGGTCGGCGATGCGTTCAAAATACTTTGCTATCATCAGCAGGTCGAGGTCAAGCTCCCCGTTGCTCGGGTTTTTCGCTATGGCGTCTATAAGTTCCGCCTTGACCTGTATGAAACGGGCATCCACCTCGTCGTCCTCGGCTATGACCCGCTCCGCTAACATTATATCATATTTTACATACGCATCAACACTTTCCGTGACCATATTCACCGCGCGGCGTGCCATTTCGCAGATAAGCGCGTCGTTTCCCGCGCCGTGACCGCCGAGGAAGCGCACCAGCGCCGCTATTTCCTCCGCCTGATCGCCTATGCGCTCCATATCGGTTATCATTTTAAGCGCGGCGGATATCTGCCGCAGGTCTCGCGCCACCGGCTGCTGCTGGAGCAAGAGCCGCAGGCACATGGTTTCTATGCTGCGCTCCATCCGGTCAATGTCCGCGCCCAGCGTATCGACCCGCTTCGCAAGCTCCATGTCGCCCTCGGCGAGAGCCTTTGTCGCAAGCGCGATTATCTCCTCGCACATCGCGCCCATCTCGATGAGCGAACGGTTCAGCTCCGAAAGCTGCCTGTCAAAATTGCTTCTCATTTATCCAAACCTCCCCGTTATGTAGTCCTCCGTGCGCTTGTCCGCCGGCTGCGAGAACATCTGCTCCGTCCCGCCGTACTCCACCAGCTCGCCCAGGAGGAAAAATGCGGTGTTGTCGGATATGCGCACGGCCTGCTGCATATTGTGCGTCACGATGACGATCGTATACTTGCCGCGAAGCTGCATCGCGAGCTCCTCAATGCGCGAGGTGGATATCGGGTCGAGCGCGCTCGTCGGCTCGTCCATCAGCAGCACCTCCGGCTCCACAGCCAGCGCCCGCGCAATGCACAGTCTCTGCTGCTGGCCGCCCGAGAGGCCGAGAGCGTTCTTCTTCAGCCGGTCCTTTACCTCGTCCCAGATCGCCGCGTCGCGCAGGGAGCGCTCGACTATGTCGTCAAGCCTAGCGCGGCTGCGCACGCCGTGTGTGCGCGGGCCGTAGGCGATGTTGTCGTATATGCTCATGGGGAATGGGTTCGGCTTCTGGAACACCATGCCGATCTGGCGCCGCAGCTCATTGACGTCCGTGCCCGGCGCATATATGTCCTCCCCGCGATACCTGACGCTGCCGGTGATCTTCACGTCCGGAACAAGGTCGTTCATGCGGTTGAGCGTTTTGAGGAAGGTCGATTTTCCGCAGCCGGAGGGGCCTATAAGCGCCGTGATGCTGTGCGGCTCTATCTCGACGCAGATGTCCTTCAGCGCCTGCTGCTTCCCGTACCAGAGGCAGAGATCGTTTACCGAAATAATGCTCATCTCAGCGCTCCTTTTTTCAGCATGTCCTCAAAGCTAAGCCCGTACCAGTGCGACGGCTGGCGCTTCACCGTTTCGCGGACGCAGCCGTAGCAGAAGTCCGCCGCCGCGGCCAGCGCGAGCTGCATGTCGCGCTGCGGGTCGGCCATGAGCTTGCCGCAGAACGCGGACGCGAAAACGTCGCCCGTGCCGTGCAGCGCAAGCGGGACGTATGGCGTGCTTATCTCACACTTTTCCCCGCCGAAGCGCGACAGGTAGCCAATGCGCCCTTCGCGGCGCACGCCGGTTATTATCACATTCGGCACGTTGAGCCGTGCGAGTATCGTCTCGGGTGCCGTGTCAAACGGTAATCCGGCAAGGATGGCGGCCTCGGTCAGGTTCGGCGTTATCACATCGGCAAGCGCCGTCAGCCGCCGCATCGCTTCCACATATTCATCCGAAAAGCAGGGGTACAGCCGCCCGTTGTCGCCCAGAACCGGATCGACTATAACAACAGTATCGTCCCCGCCGAAATCGTGGATCAGCTTCTCCGTCAGGTTAATCTGCTCCACCGAGCCGAAGAAGCCGGTGTATATGCAGTCAAATTTCACGCCGATGCTCCTCCAGTGCGCGGCGAAGGCGTGCATCTCCTCGGTCATCTCCCGCGCCGCGAAGCCCTCGAAGCCGCCCGTGTGCGTTGAGAGTATGACGGTGGGCAGCGCCACGGCCTCGACCCCGCAGGCCGAGACTATCGGCAGCGCCACGGAGAGAGAGCATTTGCCGATGCAGGACAGGTCATTTATAAGCATTGCGCGCGGCATTCCGGTTTCGTTTATAGTAGTCATAGCTTTTTCTTCCTATTATAGTATTTGGTCACCAGTCCGGCGGCCAGATTGATTACAAGAGTGAGGAACATAAGTATCGCCGCTATCGCAAAGGCTACGCCGAATTCGCCCTGCTCCTTTGCGTAGACGTAGAGCGCGACAGTGAGCGTTGCGCCCGCGCCCTCAAGGCCGATGGCACGGATCCCTTCGAACAGCGGACGCAGCGTATGCGCGAAGCCCGCTGTGAACAGCAGCGCCGCCGACTCGCCGAGGATGCGGCCGACGGAGAGGATGCAGCCCGTGATCACGCCGTCCACGCAGCCTGGGATGACCACGGTGCGGATGACGCGCCATTTGCCCGCGCCCAGTCCGAACGCACCCTCGCGGTAGCTCTGCGGCACGGTTTTCAGGCTCTCCTGCGTCGTGCGCATTATCGTCGGCAGGTTCATCACCGCCAGTGTCAGCGCGCCCGCGAGAAGCGAGGTACTCATGCTCAGGAACTGACAGAAAAACAGCATGCCGACAAGACCGTAGATTATCGACGGGATGCCGGACAGCGTCTCCGCGGCGTACTCTATCGCGCCGACGATGCGCTTATTGTGCGCGTACTCTGTCAGGTATATCGCCGCCCCGACTCCAAGCGGAACGACGATAACGATCGCCGCGAGCATGATATAAAGAGTATTCATGATATCGGGCAGGATGCCTATGCGCTCCTCGAGGTAGCTCGGCGAAGTGAACACCAGCTCCCATGACAGATTCGGGATGCCCTTATACAGCACGTACCCTATCAGAAACAGTACCAGCGCACAGGTAAGCGCGGATGCAAGCCACATCAACGCGCGCATCAGCCAGCCGTACGCGCGTCGGGAAGGCGAAAGTTTTTTTGAATCCATATTATTTATCCTTATCGCGTTTGAGGAAATAGTTAAGTGCCGCGTTTATCATCATTATGAACAGAAACAGCACCAGCGCTATGGAGAACAGCGCCTGCTGCTGAAGTCCGCTGGAGTAGGACATCTCGCTTGCGACCGCCGTTGTGAGAAAGCGGACACTCTGCAGAAGCTCCGGCATGTTCGGGGCGTTGCCCGACACCATCATGACCGCCATCGCTTCGCCTATAGCGCGCCCGACGCCGAGAACCACCGCCGCGGCAATTCCGCTTTTTGCAGCGGGGACGGAGACGCGGAAGCAGGTCTCCGTCGGCGTTGCGCCAAGGGCGAGCGACGCGTCCTCATATTCCCGCGGCACGGCCTCCAGCGCCGTGACCGACACCTTGATGATGGACGGGAGAATCATCACCGCGAGCACGATTATCGACGCGAGCAGGCTCGCTCCGTCCGGCACGCCGAAGATCTCTCTTATCCCCGGCACCAGCACCAGCATTCCCACGAGGCCGTACACCACTGACGGGATACCGGCCAGCACACCGACGGCGGCCTGCATTGAGTTTTTCACCGCGCGCGGCGCAAACTTTGCGAGATACACCGCCGTGAAAAATCCGATAGGGACGCCGAGCAGCATCGCGCCCGCCGTACCGTAAACGCTTGTGAGGATGAATGGGAGGATGCCGTATTTCGGCTCCGCCGCAGTGGATGCCCAGACCCTGCCTAGCAGGAACTCCCGCAGGCCGATCTTGTGTATTGCCGGGATGCCGGATATAACAAGATACACGGTTATGAGCAGCACGCAGCCGACAGTTATCAGCCCCATGATGAGAAACACGCCGTGTATTATATTTTCGATCAGATTGTTATTCTGCGCTTTCTGACGCTTCATCGGAAAGTCCTTTCAATGCGCCGAAAGGCGGTCGATATCGGCCGCCTTCAGGCCGGTGTTTTTCAGTTTGCCGCAACTGCGCCGGCTGCTGAGATGATGTCTGCCGCATCGGCGGAGAGGGCGAAGTCAAAGAACTTCTGCGCGGTGGCTGAGAACGCGGTTCCTTCCTTGGTCACGAGGACGAACGGACGCTGGATGATGTAGCTGCCGTCCTTAACGGTCTCCTCGGTGGGGGTCACGCCGCTGACGCTGAGCGCCTTGACGGTATCCTTGAGCGCTGCGAGAGAGGCGTAACCGATAGCATCGGGGTTAGAGGCCACGGTCGCGATCACGTCGCCGGTGGAGGTGAGCTCCTGGCGGTACTTACAAGCTTCGGCGGTGCCGGTGATGGTTTCGAAGCCGTCGCGCGTGCCGCTGCCGGCCTCACGGCCTATCAGGACGATCTCGGCGTCGTTGCCGCCAACTTCTTTCCAGTTCGTGATCTCGCCGGTGTATATGGCGGCGATCTGCTCAAGGCTCAGATCGGAGACTGGGTTTTCGGGGTTGACGACCATTGCGATGCCGTCATAGGCGAGCACGGTCTCGACCAGTCCCTCGGCCTTCTCTTCGTCCTTCAGCGCGCGGCTCGAAAGGCCGATGTCGCAGCGGCCTTCGAGAACCGCCTTGATGCCGGAGCCGGAGCCGGTCGGGTTATAGGTGAAGCTTGCGCCGCTGTTGTTATTCATAAACGCCTCGCCCAGCGCGCCGATGACCTTCTCCATGGAGGTCGAGCCGTCGGTCGCGACAGAGCCGGTGACGGCGGCGTCAGTGCTGACGGAGCTGCTGGGTTCGCTGGATGCGCTGGTGCTTCCGGCCGTGCCGGAGCTGCCGCAGCCTGCGAGCAGCGCGGCTGCACATGCAAGTACAAGAACTATACTGATGATATTCTTCATGTTTTATCTCCCTTTCGTTTTAAACAATTTCCTGGTACGTCTGTAATTCTAACCAAGCAATGTAAAATACGAAAGCCGAATAAGGTAAAATCAAAGTAAAATCATCAGATCATATTATTTTTTCGCTTTCTTTACAAAAATGTGCTTTTACAATATGATATTACGTGATATGATACACTTAAAGGAAAGCATACGGAGGATAACATGGAACAACTCAGAAGCAAAAAAGGTTTCATCTGCGATATGGACGGCGTGATATATCACGGCAACAGGCTGCTGCCCGGAGTGAAAGAATTCGTCGATTGGCTGTACCGTGAGAACAAGAACTTTCTCTTCCTCACCAATGCCTCCGAGCGCTCGCCCAAGGAGCTTAAGCAGAAGCTGTGGCGCATGGGGCTTGAGGTGGACGAGGGTCATTTCTACACGAGCGCCCTTGCCACCGCGCGCTTCATAAGCTCGCAGTCGCCCGGATGCAGCGCGTACGTCATCGGCGGCGCAGGGCTCATCATGGCGCTGCATGACGAGGGAATAACCATGAACGATGTCGATCCCGACTATGTCGTCATCGGCGAGGGCAACACCTATAATTATGAGAACATTCTCAAGGCCGTGCGCCTTGTCACGAACGGCGCGAAGCTCATCGGCACCAACAGCGACCTGACCGGTCCCTCCGAGGACGGCATAATCCCTGCCTGCCGCGCGATGATCGCGCCGATAGAGCTTGCGACCGGCAAGACCGCATATTTTGTTGGCAAGCCGAACCCGCTGATGATGCGCACCGGACTGCGTATCCTCGGCGTCCACTCTGCCGAGGCTGTTATGATCGGCGACCGGATGGACACCGACATGGTCGCCGGTATTGAGACCGGCCTCGACACCTGCCTTGTTCTCTCCGGCGTCACCTCGCGCGAGGATATCGAGCAGTTCCCCTACCGTCCGCGCCTTGTGCTCAACGGCGTCGGCGACATCCCGGGCTGCAACATGTAAGTGAGCATGAAAAGAGCGTTGCTTTTGCAGCGCTCTTTTCATTTTAACCTATTTTCTTTTCCAGACACACGAGCTTTACGCCGGCTATGTCGTTGAATGTGCAGTCCACGACGCCGACCTCTTTATAGCCGAGGCGCGCATACAGCCGCCGCGCGGCCGTGTTCTTCGCGTTCGTATCCATGCGCAGATACGGGCAGCCGTTTTCGAGCGCATAGCGCTCATAGAAGTGCACAAACTCTGTGCCATAGCCCCTGCCCGCATAGGCAGGGGATACGACCAGCGTATGCAGCACCATGATCTCATCGTCCGGCGCAGTATATTCCCACTGCGCGTCGGCGTATTCGGGAACCTGCGTCCGGTTTATCCGCGCCGCCGCGACGATCTCACCGCCGTCGGCCATGACGAACAGTTCCCCCGCCGCGATGGCTTCGCGCGCGGTGTGCTCCGTGGGGTATACGCCGCGCTGCCAGCCGATGCAGACGCGTCCGGCCTCTTCCTCGGAGATTATATGCTCATATATCGCGGCCACGGGCAGCACGTCCCGCTCGGCCGCTTTCCTTATCTCCGCCATGTCACTCTTCCTCGGGCAGCAGATTCGTCATGCTCTTCATGCTCACGGCAAGCGTGGAGAGATTATGCAGCAACGCGGAAGTAGCGGGTGGGAGTATACCGGCGACGCCGAGCGCGATGAGCAAGCAGTTGAAGCCGACGATGAAGCGGTAGTTGCGGTGGATGCGATCCATCAGCGCTTCGCTCAGGCGGCGCAGTGTGACCAGCTCGAACAGATTCTCCGACGATATGGTTATATCGGCGATCTCGCGCGCTATCGCGGCGCCAGTCGCTATCGCTATGCCGGCGTCGGCCTCAGACAGCGCCGGAGAGTCGTTCACGCCGTCGCCTATCATTATGACCTTGCGTCCGGCGGCCTTCTCACTGCGGATATACGCGGCCTTGTCCTCCGGAAGCACTTCGGCGAACACCTCGTCCACCCCGACTTCCGCGGCCACGGCTTCGGCGGTTCTGCGGCTGTCGCCGGTCATCATCACGACCTTGTCCATGCCGCAGTCGTGCAGCGCACGGACGGCGGCCTTCGCCTCGCGGCGCAGTGGGTCATGTACGCAGATGACGGCGGCAAGCTCGCCCGCGATGCAGAGATAAAGATGCGAATACTCCGCCGGGAGCGTGCTGAACTTCTCTTCCTCGCCTTCGGGTATGCGGCAGCCCTCGTCCTCAAAGACGAAATGCGCGCTGCCGATTATGGCCTTCTTACCCTCGACCATGCTGGAGATGCCGTGCGCCACGACGTACTGCACCTGAGAATGGTACTCCTCATGCGACAGGCCGCGCCGCTTGGCCTCCTCCACGACCGCGTTTGCGATGGAATGCGGATAGTGCTCCTCAAGGCAGGCCGCGAGACGCAGCATCTCGCTCTCTTCCCTGCCGCCGAATGGCACGACCTGCGCGACTGTCGGAGTAGCGTAGGTCAGGGTTCCGGTCTTGTCGAAAACTATCGTGTTCGCTGCGGCAACAGCCTCAAGGAAGCGCCCGCCCTTGACGGAAACATTATGTCCGCTGCTCTCGCGCATCGCGGACAGCACCGCGATAGGCATGGAGAGCTTCAGCGCACAGGAGAAGTCCACCATCAGCACAGCCAGCGTCTTTGTGACGTTGCGCGTGACGAGATAGGTCAGCACCGTGCCGCCGAGCGTATATGGCACAAGGCGGTCGGCAAGGCGGGACGCCTTGTCCTCGGCGGTGGATTTGAGCTTTTCGGACTCCTCTATCATCTTCACGATGCGGTCATAGCGGCCGCCGCCGGATGCTTTCTCCACGCAGACGACGCACTCGCCCTCTTCGGCGACAGTGCCCGCATACACATAGCTGCCCGGCCGCTTCGCTGCCGGCATGGATTCGCCGGTCATCGAAGCCTGATTGACCATCGCCTCGCCCTCAATGACCTTGCCGTCGAGCGGGATCATGCAGCCGGTGCGGATAACGATCTCATCGCCGGGGCGGATATCGCCGACGGGTACAAGCGTCTCGGTCTCACCGGTACGCAGCCACGCTTTGTCAATGTTTATGGACATCGCCCCCGCGAGATCGGCGACGGACTTCTTATGCGTCCACTCCTCAAGAATCTCGCCGAGGGAGAGCATGAACATGACGGAGCTTGCCGTCGAGAAATCGCCGCGGAGCATCGAGACGGAAACCGCCGTCGCGTCCAGCACCGCGACTGAGAGTCTGCCGTGCAGCAGCGCCTTCAGCCCCTCGTGGATATACTTCAGCGAGCGCACTATCGCTATCGCCGTCGTCACGGGTACGGGCAGGAACAGCTTCGATGCCGTGCGGCGCAGCACTGCCATTGCGAGCTTATCTTCGAACTCGCGGTTCAACTCACGGGTAGTGTGCTCCGGGACAAGCTGCATCGCCTCCGCTGCGGGAAACGAAAACGCCGCCAGCGCATTTATCACTGCGGCGCGCTCTGCGCAGTAGCATATGACCGCGTCGCGGGTGCGGTCGTACACCTTCACCTCGTCAACGCCGTCCACACTGCGCATGTAATATTCCAGCACATCAGCCTCGTCCAGCGACATCCGCGCGCATTCGAGATGCACACGCAGCCGCCCGCGCGACTCATGGATTATTTTGCATTTCATAACTCGTTACCTCTTGCCGGCGGCTGCCGCAAGGCGCAGGTTCCGCCCGCGGCAGCCGCGGTATAAATCACGCCTTGACGGTCTCCTCAGACTTATCCTCGATAACCGCTGCCGCCTCTTCCTCGGCACGGAGACGATTGATCTCCTTTGCGTCGGCGTAGACGTCCTCGGCGCCCTCGCGGATCGCGGTAACGGTCTGCATAACGCTGTCCTTCGCACGCAGAACAGCGGCAGTGGTATGTGCGTAAACCTTTCTGGCGTCCTTGCTGCCAAGGATCTTCAGCCCTGCGGTGCCAAAGAGAACGCCCGCTGCGAACAGTCCGGTATGCTTCATAATGTATTCCTCCAATTTATATATGTAATAAGTTTCGCGTAACTAACTTTTTCTGCCAAACGCTCAACTGTAAAGGGAAATATAGCAGAATATGCGCGAAAATTCAAGTCCCTTCATGTTAATAAATCGAAAATTCCCGCGGATATCAAGCCTTTCAGCGCTTCGCCGCACTCAAGCAAATTTTCCTAGATAATTGAAATTTCTTCTTGCAAATTCCGTAAAAAGTATATATAATTAAGCTTGTCACACCGACTGACATTTTGCTGGGAAAGGATATGCCATGTCGTTAGAAGAGCTTCGTGAACAAAACATCCGGCTCGTCACCGAGAAGGCGCTGGAGTGCTTTATAAAAAACGGTATAAATAACACGCGAGTCTCCGAAATCGCCGCCGAGTCTGGGCTGACGCAGCGCTCCGTGTTCAGATATTTCCCCTCGAAGGACGATATCGTCATCGCCGCCGCGTTCTGCTACTGGGAGCGCACGAAGGCGTATATTGCGCGCGAGCTGCGCCGCCATACGGACGACGCGCAGACCGGAATCGAGCAGATAAACATCATCCTTAACAGCTACGCGAACATGCTGTTCGTCGATCCCGAAGGGATAAGATTTTCGCTGGACGCAGAAGTCGCGCTGTACAGCGTCGGCAAGAACGCGCACGTTATCAACAGACCGCCGGAGCGCTACGAGGCGTACAAAGGCCCCCTGTCACAGGCGGTGCGCCGCGGACTTGCGGACGGGACGGTCGATCCTGGCGCGAACATCAAGCAGCTGTATTACAACGCCTACGATTCCATCCTCGGCATGATGCAGCGCCTGACTGTCGGCGTGCCGAGCGTCAGCGAGCTTGACGCGCATGAGCGTCTTGAGAGCATGTGCGCGATGTTCACGCGCGAATTTGCCGCGAAGAAATGACCCCGGCTTCACCATTTGAAGACCAGCGGCGCAGGCCTCTTCCACGCCTCACCGTTCGTCATATATTATTATTTTGAAGGAGAAACATATGGATTCCAAGTACAATGCCCTGTTTACCCCTTGGAAAATAGGCAAGGTCGAGATTCCGAACCGCATCGTGCAATGTTCCATGGGCGGCACTTCCCTCTTCGGCTGGATGGAGCCGTGTCATCTTGACAAGGAAGCAGCGTATTTCCTGCTCAACCGCGCAAAGGACGGCGTCGGCCTCATTCTTCCCGGAATGCAGTGCATCAAGGACGCTATCGGCGGCCGTTGGCTGTATCAGAACGACAAGATGTTCAAGGATCTGAAGGTCTACATGGAGGAGTTCCACAAGACCGGAGCGAAGCTGTTTGTTCAGCTCGCCGCCGGTATGGGCCGCTCCATGGCGATCACCAAGCCCATGGTAATGCTGCTTGAGCACCCGTTGCTCGGCAAGCTCGTATCTCCCGTGGCAGACCTTGACTACATCACCGCCTCCGCTTCCGCTACCCCGAACCGCTGGTACGACGAGGTCAAGTCCCGCCCGATGACAATCAAGGAGATTCAGGATCAGGTCGAAGCCTTTGCCAAGACCTCCAAGAAGCTCATGGACGCCGGTGTCGATGGCGTTGAGATTCACGCTGTCCACGAGGGCTACCTGCTCGACCAGTTCACCATCTCCAACATGAACTACCGCACCGACCAGTACGGCGGCTCCTTCGAGAACCGTTTCCGCTTCCCTGTCGAGATAGTTCAGGCCATCAAGGCTGCCTGCGGCCCCGACTTCCCCGTCTCCCTGCGCTACTCCGTCGTCTCCAAGACGAAGGACTGGGGCAAGGGCGCGATGCCTTACGAGAAGGACTTCAAGGAGTTCGGCCGCGACATGGAGGAGTCCGAGCGCGCAGTCAAGTATCTGGCCGACGCCGGATATGACATGTTCAACTGCGACAACGGCACCTACGACGCATGGTACTGGGCGCATCCGCCTCAGTACATGCCGGATAACTGCAACCTCGAGTACGTCGAGCACATCAAGAAGTTCACCGACAAGCCCGTCGTCTGCGCAGGCCGTATGGATCCTGTCAAGGCCGCCGAGGAGATCGAGGCCGGACGGCTCGACGCCGTTGCCATCGCCCGTCAGAACCTCGTCGATCACGACTGGATACATAAGATCAAGGCCGGTCAGCAGGACGAGATCAAGCCCTGCATCCGCTGCCACAACGGCTGCTTCAACATGGCGAAGTTCGCCGGTACTCCGAACATCCAGCATCTGGGCGACTCTCTGCACCTCGCCCGCTGCGCCCTGAACCCGACCACCATGCAGCACAACCGCTACAAGATAGTCCCGACCAAGAAGCCCAAGAAGGTCGCTATTATCGGCGGCGGCATTGGCGGCATGGAATGCGCTCTGGTTCTGACCCAGCGCGGCCACAAGCCCGTTATCTTCGAGAAGTCCAATGAGCTGGGCGGCCTGTTCCTGACCGCGTCCGCCATGACCTTCAAGGAGAACGACAAGGATCTCATCACCTGGTACAAGCGCGAGATCGAGAAGGCCGGCATCGAGGTTCATCTTGGCACCGAGGTCAACGATCTCAACACCCTTCACGGCTTTGACGATATCATCGTTGCGACCGGTTCCGTGCCCCGCACGATGCCCCAGATCAAGGGCTTTGACAAGACCCTCACCTTTACCGACGTCCTCAAGGACAAGAAGGAAGTCGGCGATAAAGTTCTGTTCATCGGCGGCGGCCAGTCCTCCTGCGAGGCAGCCTACGACCTGCTGCTGAACTTCGGCAAGCACCCGATCATCGTCGAGTACGCCGGCGACCTCGTTGCCGCGCAGGCGACCTGCCTTGCGAACACCTCCTATCTGCGCGACGCAATGGAGTATCACAAGGTTCCCGTCTATCTGCACTCCACCGTCACCGAGATCACCGACAAGGGCTGCACCGTCAAGAACGTTCAGACCGGCGAGACCTTCTTCGTCGAGTGCGACAGCGTTGTCAACGGCATCGGCTTCGTTCCGACCCCCGTCGGCGGCAAGACTGCATCCCGCAAGGTCAAGGGCAGAGAAACTATTCACCGCGTTGGCGACTGTGTCGCCATCGGCAATCTGCGCACAGTCATCTGGCGCGCATGGGATGTCTGCATGAAGATCTAACCCGTCCTCATGTTGATATAAAAAGTAAGCATACCTCACAAACCTCAAAAAAGAAAAAGCAATCGAATCGCAAACCTCAGAGGATCGCCGCACATCTGTGCGGCGATTTTTAATGCTGCGCAACGGGATGTTAACACGCGTTGCTTGCAGCAATGGGCGTACTTGCTCTATAATGTAGCCATCAGCCGAACCAAAGGAGGCTAAAAGAATGCTGAGTGAAAACATAAAAACCGCCAGAAAGTCAAAAGGACTTTCTCAGGAAGAGTTGGCCGTCAAGCTGAACGTTGTGCGGCAGACAATATCAAAATGGGAGCAGGGCTTGTCCGTCCCCGATTCCGACATGCTGATAGCCCTATCGGATGCGCTGGCTACGCCGGTGAGCGCACTGCTCGGCGAATTCGCCGTCAGAGCGGAGGCTGACGACCTGAAAGCAATAGCCGAAAAGCTTGAAATCATCAACCTGCAGCTTGCGCGGCAAAAGGCCGCGCGGCGGAAAACACTGCGCTGGCTGCTAATTGCGCTGTGCGCGGTCACGGTGATCATCGCGGCAGCGCTGGTACTGCTGAACAGTCCGTATCTGGGCTGGAATTACAGCGATCCGGAAACTGCCGTCGCCGGCGCGGCGTTCCACGCCTTTGAGTGGCTGTTCGTGCGGCTGGCGCCTATAATTCTTATCAGCACCGTGATTGGAATCGTACTTACCCGCAACAAGGCATGAAAAATCCTCCGTATGATGAAAATCATACGGAGGATTAATTATTTTATGGGTACTGACGTATACCTGCGATTACTGCATGTCCTTGATCGCGGCCTGTGCAGCTGCAAGGCGGGCGATGGGAACGCGGAACGGGCTGCAGGAGACGTAGTCAAGGCCGACTCTGTGGCAGAACTCAACAGAGCTGGGATCGCCGCCGTGCTCGCCGCAGATACCGAGGTGCAGCTCGGGACGCGTCTCGCGGCCAAGCTTTGCAGCCATGGCAACGAGCTTGCCGACGCCGACCTGGTCGAGGCGTGCGAACGGGTCGCTCTCGTAGATCTTCTTGTCGTAGTACGCGCCGAGGAACTTGCCGGCGTCGTCACGGCTGAAGCCGAAGGTCATCTGGGTCAGGTCGTTGGTGCCGAAGGAGAAGAACTCAGCCTCGGTCGCGATCGCGTCTGCGGTCAGAGCGGCACGCGGAATCTCGATCATGGTACCGACAAGGTACTTCATGTCGGAGCCGGCATCGGCGATGAGCTTATCGGCGACAGCGGTGACAACGTCCTTGACGTACTTGAGCTCCTTGACCTCGCCGACCAGCGGGATCATGATCTCGGGAACCATCTTCCACTCGGGGTGACGGGCCTGGACTGCCAGAGCAGCCTTGATAACGGCACGGGTCTGCATCTCAGCGATCTCTGGGAAGGTGACGGCCAGACGGCAGCCGCGGTGACCCATCATGGGGTTGAACTCGTGCAGGGAGGCGATGAGAGCCTTGATCTGCTCGACGGTCTTGCCCTGAGTCTTTGCAAGAGCCTCGATGTCGGCTTCCTCAGTGGGAACGAACTCGTGGAGAGGAGGATCGAGGAAACGGATGGTAACAGGATTGCCTTCCATGGCCTCGTAGATGCCCTCGAAGTCTTCCTGCTGCATCGGCTCGAGCTTTGCCAGAGCCGCGACACGCTCTTCCTTGGTGTCGGCGCAGATCATCTCACGGAAAGCAGCGATACGGTCGCTGTCGAAGAACATATGCTCGGTACGGGTCAGGCCGATGCCCTGTGCGCCCAGCTCACGAGCCTTGCGCGCATCGTGCGGGGTGTCGGCATTGGTGCGGACCTGGAGGCGGCGATACTTGTCAGCCCAGCCCATGATGCGGCCGAACTCGCCTGCGATGGTGGCGTCAACGGTGGGGATGATGCCGTCGTAGATCTTACCGGTGGAGCCGTCGATGGAGATGTAGTCGCCCTCGTGGTAGACCTTGCCTGCCAGCTCGAACTTCTTGTTCTCCTCGTCCATCTTTATCTCGCCGCAGCCGGAGACGCAGCACTTGCCCATGCCGCGGGCGACAACTGCCGCGTGGCTGGTCATACCGCCGCGAACGGTCAGGATGCCCTGTGCAGCCTTCATGCCCTCGATATCCTCGGGGCTGGTCTCGAGACGAACCAGAACGACCTTTTCCTTGCGCTCGTGCCAAGCTTTTGCGTCCTCAGCGGAGAAGACGATCTTGCCGCAGGCTGCGCCGGGAGATGCGCCGAGACCCTTGCCGATAGGAGTTGCGGCCTTGAGGGCGGCAGTGTCGAACTGCGGGTGGAGCAGAGTGTCGAGGTTTCTCGGGTCGATCATCAGAACGGCCTTCTTCTCGTCGATCATGCCCTCGTCAACGAGGTCGCACGCGATCTTGAGAGCCGCCTGAGCGGTACGCTTGCCGTTGCGGCACTGGAGCATGTAGAGCTTGCCGTTCTCGACGGTGAACTCCATGTCCTGCATGTCGCGGTAGTGCTCCTCAAGGATGTTGCAGACCTTGACGAAGTCGGCATATGCCTCGGGGAACTGCTCTGCCATCTGGGCGATGGGCATCGGGGTGCGGACGCCGGCGACGACGTCTTCGCCCTGTGCGTTGACGAGGAACTCGCCCATCAGCTTCTTCTCGCCGGTTGCGGGGTCACGGGTGAAAGCGACGCCGGTACCGGAATTCTCGTTCAGGTTGCCGAATACCATGGGCATGACGTTGACTGCGGTCCCCCAGGAGTAGGGGATGTCGTTGTCACGACGGTAGACGTTTGCTCTGGGGTTGTCCCAAGAACGGAAAACGGCACGGATGGCTTCGTAAAGCTGAACCTTCGGGTCGGAGGGGAAGTCCTCGCCGATCTGCTTCTTGTACTCAGCCTTGAACTGCTCTGCGAGCTTCTTGAGGTCTGCAGCGCCAAGCTCATGGTCGGTCTTGACACCCTTGGCTTCCTTCATCTCGTCGATGAGCTGCTCGAAGTATTTCTTGCCGACTTCCATAACGACGTCGGAGAACATCTGGATGAAGCGGCGGTAGGAGTCGTAAACAAAGCGCTCGAACTGAGGATCGGGGTTACCTGCGATCATTGCAGCAACGACATCGTCGTTAAGACCCAGATTCAGGATGGTATCCATCATACCGGGCATGGAAGCGCGTGCGCCGGAGCGGACGGAAACGAGCAGGGGGTTGGTGAGATCGCCAAACTTCTTGCCGTTGATCTGCTCCATGACCTCGACGTTCTTCATGATCTCAGCCATGATCTCGTCGTTGATCTTGCGGCCATCCTCATAGTACTGGGTGCAGGCTTCGGTGGTGATGGTGAAGCCCTGAGGCACAGGCAGGCCTATGTTGGACATCTCTGCAAGGTTTGCACCCTTGCCGCCAAGCAGCTCGCGCATGTTGGCATTGCCTTCGGAAAACAGATACACATACTTTTTGCTCATTGTTTTCTTCCTTTCTATAATAAATAAGATTAGATAAAATCGCTGCGGAAAAGCGTCAAAAAAACGACTCTTCACCATGTGTTAGAATATCACAATTTTGGGCAAATAATCAATGCATTTTACCTACAAATCCGCGCCTATTATGGATGATATTTCGTCCGAAATTTTTGCAAAACCAACAATATCTACTGTTTCTCCGCGAATTTTTGTATCAAATCCGCAATTTACCAGAACGCGGGCGGCGTTTTCCTTGTCCAAAACGCCCAACTGCGAGCTGAGCGCGTTCACAAGCGTCTTGCGCCGCTGGTTGAATGCCGCGCGGATAACGCGGAACATCAGCTTCTCGTCGCCCACCCCGACCGGCGGCTTTTCGCGGCGGCGCAGGCGTATCACGCTTGACGTCACCTTCGGCTGCGGGATGAAACAGCTCGGCGGCACGTCGAACAGCAGCTCCGGCTCCGCGTACCACTGCACGAAGATTCCGAACGCGCCGTAATCCGCCGTTCCCGCCGGAGCGCATATGCGCCGCGCGACCTCGCGCTGTATCATCACGGTGATGCTGTCAAAGCAACCCGCCTCGATGAAGGCCGTCAGCAGCGGAGTTGTGACATTATACGGCAGATTTGCGCACACGACCGGACGCAGCCCGCCGAGATGCTCGCGCACCAGCTCCGGAAGGTTCTGCTTCAGTACGTCGCCGAATATGATCTCGACATTATCACAGCCCGCGAGCGTCTCGGCAAGCACCGGCTTCAGGCTCTTGTCAAGCTCTACGCACAGCACCTTGCCCGCGCGCTTTGACAGCTGTTCGGTCAGGCAGCCGACGCCGGGACCTACCTCCAGTACGCCGGTATTCTCATCCAGCAGCGCGCCCTCGGCGATATCCTCCGGAACCCAGCCTGCGGTCAGAAAGTTCTGCCCCATGGATTTCGAGAACCGGAAGCCGTGCCGCGAGAGCAGCGCGCGTATCTCGTTTATATCCGTCAGATTCATGCGCTCAGCCCCGCGTAGATTTGATATACCGCAGCCACTGTCCGGACAGGCACAGGATTATCAGCACAAGACCGCAGATCTTTGTGAATACGTAGGTCTCCACCGCAAAGATAAGTATGCCCAGTGCGAGCAGACATATAAGCGTCCAGATTATCGCCGAGACGAGATATTTTGTGTTTCCGCCTTTCATTTGCAGCCCCCCGCTATATTTTTGATTTTGAGTATCTTCTCATAGGCCTGACGCGCCGGATCATGACCGGCATCATCGATAAGGACGTTGCCGCGGTACCGGTAGCCGGACTCGCGCAGTAGCCGCTGCATGGCCTTGTTCTTCCGGTGCGTATCGACACGGATGCATCGCAGGCCGAAGCCCTCGGCCGCCTGCCGCTCGACGCATTTCATCATGAATTCCGACATCCCGCTGCCGCGGTATTTCGTCGATACGGCGGAGCGGTGCAGCACGCAATATGGCATGTCGGCAGTCCACTTGCCGTCCGTTATCTTCGCATAGTTCTCTTGCTCAAGCGTACTGAGCACGAAGACCGCCGCGACCTCGCCGCCATGCGTCACGGCGAAGCACTCCCCTCTCGCCATATCCGCGAGAAAGACCTGCTCATTCGGGTATTCTCCCTGCCACTGATCCACGTGGAAGCGCTTCAGGCTGCGCCGCGCATCCTCGACGATGTGCATGATATCCGGCATATCGTCCAGCGTTGCCGGGCGGTAATCAAGCTTTTCGGTGAGCTTGATTCGGCTCGCGTCCTTCTTTATCTCTTCGAGAAGTTTTCGGTCGGTATCATCCGCGGGCGTGAACTTTTCAAACATGTCCGGCCGCTTGTTCATGGTGCGCTCAAGCTGCTTCTTGCGCCGCCAGAGCTCCACCTTCGCATGGTCGCCGTTTATCAGCACCTCCGGCACCGCACGCCCTTCCCAGACGTCCGGCCGCGTGTACTGCGGATATTCGAGCAGCCCGTCCCAGTGGCTCTCGCCGGTGTAGCACTGCTCGTCGGCAAGCACGCCCGGCACGAGGCGGCACACGGAATCGGCCACGGCCATCGCGGCGATCTCTCCGCCGGTCAGAACAAAGTCGCCCAGCGATATCTCCTCATCAACGCACTCCTCGATGAAGCGCTCGTCTATGCCCTCGTAGTGCCCGCAGACGAGGACAAGATGATCATAGTCATTTCTGAGCCGCTTCGCGGTCTCCTGTGTGTAGGGTTTGCCTTGCGGGGACATGTAAATAACGCGGCTGCGCAGGCCATCGGCGGTTGACATAATATTTTCAAGGCAGGATTTCAGCGGCTGCGCCATCATCACGCAGCCCCAGCCGCCGCCGTAGGGATAGTCGTCCACCTGGCATTGCTTGTTCTCGGTAAAGTCGCGTATTTGTACGCAATTTATCTCAATTATGCCCTTTTTGGCCGCCCTGCCTATAATACTCTCATGTAAAACGGCGTTCACCGTATCGGGGAAAAGAGTCATTATATCTATGCGCATGGTCTTTACATCCCCTCTATGAGCCTGACGGTGATGACTCCGTTCTCAGCATCGGTTGACATAATAAATTCAGGTACTGTCGGAATAAGGTGCTCCGTCTCGCCCTTGACGACATAGATATTCGACGCGGGGCGCTCCAGAACGTCCACAAGCTTTCCGATCTCTGCGCCGTCCTCAGTCACGACGGAAGCGCCGATAATGTCGCTTATGAAGAACGCGCCCTTGGGCAGCTTCGCGTCCGCGCGCAGTATCGATATCTCGCGCCCCTTGAAGGTCATCGCGGCGTTCACATCGTCCACGCCCTCAAGCTTGGCGATGAGAAAGCCCTTGTGGACAAACGCGGACTCGATCTTTATTTCGCGCTCGCCGATGAACACTCGCTTGAAGCTGCGCAGGAATTCCGCGCTGTCAAGCCAGACCTCGATTTTCACCTCGCCGCGCACGCCGTGCGTGTTGACGATGCGTCCGGCCTCAATGTACTGTTTTTTCTCCATATCAAAAATGCGGCTGAGCCGCCCCTTCGCAAATCATTTTCAGCATTATATTATACCATGCGGGAGCCGCATTGCCAAGGAAAAATTATGCTGATGTCAGCTTCAGTCCGACTATGCCGACCAGCAGCGTCAGGACGAAGAAAACGCACCAGAAGCTCACCGGCTCCTTGAAAAAGATTATACCCACCAGCACCGAGCCAAGCGCGCCGATGCCCGTCCATATGGCGTACGCCGTGCCGAGCGGCAGAGTTTTCGTCACCTTTGCAAGCAAAATGAAGCTGACCGCCATCCCCGCAAAGGTCAGCGCTGTCCAGCCGATTTTTGTGAAGCCCTCTGACAGCTTCATAAACGTCGCCCACACGACCTCAAATATTCCCGCGATGCCAAGCATTATCCAAGCCATAATCTCTCCTCCAAAAATAAAAAAAACGCGCCTGCTGTGCATCTTCTATGGCCTAATGATGCACGGCAAACGCCCAGTCCCGCCCGGCGGCGGTGACTGCAGATATAATAAATAGCACATGCGGGGCGGCCGTGTCAAGCCGTGCCGCGCCCGCAGAATGCAAAAAACCGGGGTGCTGCCACCTCGGTTTTTTGCGTTCAGTCCATGATTTCGACTGATACCTTTTTGCCCTTTTTCTGGGCGACGGCCCGCATAAGGATACGGATCTGCTTGACGATCCTTCCCTGCCGGCCGATGACCTTGCCCATGTCGCCGTCAGCCACGCGGACTTCAAAAACCGTCTCGCCGTCGGCTTTGCGCTCGGTCACAGAGACCTGATCGGGGTTATCGACAAGGCTCTGCACAATGTAGGTCAAAAGTTCTTTCATGCCGGTAGAAACTCCTTATTAGCCCTCGATCTTCTTGAGAAGGCCGCGGACGGTATCGGTCGGCTGTGCGCCGTTAGCGATCCAGTACTTTGCGCGCTCCATATTGACGCTGAGCTTGTCGCTCTCGGCCATGGGGTCGTAAGTGCCGATCTCCTCGATGAAACGACCGTCACGGGGGCAGCGGGAATCTGCAACAACGATACGATAGTAGGGAGCCTTCTTTGCGCCCATTCTGCGAAGTCTGATCTTAACCATGTATATTCACCTCCATGTTTTGTTCTCTCTTTATTACAAACGCCTTGGCGCTGTAACCTGAAATCAGAAGCCGAAGCCTCCGGGCATACCCGGCATTCCGGGGAAGCCGCCGCCTTTGCCCATTTTCTTCTGCAGCTTCTTCATGTTCTTGCCGCTGAACTGCTTCATCATCTGCTGCATGGCGTCAAACTGCTTGATAAGCCGGTTAACGTCCACGACAGAGGTACCGCTGCCGGCGGCGATGCGTTTCTTGCGGCTGCTGTTGAGCATCGACGGATTGTCGCGCTCGGCCTGCGTCATGGAGAGGATTATCGCCTCCTGATGCGCAAGCATTTTGTCGTCCATCTTCGCGCCCTTGAGCGCTTTCGCGTCAAGGCCGGGGATCATGCCCGCGAGGTCCTGCAGGTCGCCCATGTTCTTGAGCTGCGCCATCTGGTCGAGATAATCGCTGAGCGAGAATTTGTTCGCGCGCAGCTTTTCGGCCGCTTCAAGCGCTTTCTTCTCGTCAAAGCTCTGCTCCGCCTTTTCGATAAGCGTCAGCACGTCGCCCATGCCGAGGATGCGGGAGGCCATGCGGTCGGGGTGGAACGGCTCGATCATGTCGAGCTTTTCGCCCACGCCGATGAACTTGATGGGCTTGCCCGTCGCCGCGCGGATCGACAGCGCAGCGCCGCCGCGCGCGTCGCCGTCCAGCTTCGAGAGCATCACGCCCGTAACGCCGAGCGCTTCGTTAAACGCCGTCGCGGCGTTGACCGCGTCCTGACCGGTCATTGCGTCCACGACCAGCAGGATCTCCGACGGCTCTACCGCGTCGCGGATGTTTTTCAGCTCATCCATCAGCGCCTCGTCTATGTGGAGACGTCCTGCGGTATCGAGGAACACAACGTCGTTGCCGTGGCGCTTGGCATGCTCAACGGCGGCCTTGGCGATATCGACGGGGTTTGTCTGCCCCATCTGAAAGACGGGTATATTGAGCTGTGCGCCGACGGTCTCCAGCTGCTTGATAGCGGCGGGACGGTAAATATCGCACGCGGCGAGCAGCGGGCGCTTGCCCTGCCTGCGGATGTACCCCGCGAGCTTCGCGCCGTTCGTGGTCTTGCCCGCGCCCTGAAGGCCGACGAGCATAACGACTGCGGGCGACTTGGAACCGAAGTTCAGCTTCTGGTTCTCGCTGCCCATGAGCCTGCACAGCTCTTCGTTGACTATTTTTATCACCATCTGCGCCGGAGACAGAGCCTCCAGCACTTCCGCGCCGCTCGCGCGTTCGGTGACGGTTTTGGTGAAATCCTTTACGACCTTGTAGCTTACGTCGGCCTCAAGCAACGCCATGCGCACTTCGCGCATCGCTTCCTTGATGTCGGCCTGAGTGAGTCTGCCCTTGCCGCGCAGCTTTTTGAAGGCCGCATTCAGTTTTTCAGATAAGCTTTCAAAAGCCATTTTTATCCTCCAAACATTGTCATCGCTTTTCCCTGAGCGCCTCAATATTCTCCAGCGCCGACTGCGCAAGAGTGCGCGCGTCGCCGTCCGTCATGCCGCACAGCTCTTTCAGTCTTTCGGACGCGGCGGCGAGGGCGTCCTGCGTCTCCGAAAAGCGGCGGATAAGCCCCGTTTTGCTCTCTATCTCCTGCAAACTCGCCTCGGCGCGGCGGATATTGTCCCACACACATTGGCGGGACACGCCGCTCTGCTCGGCGATTTCCGCAAGGGAGAGGTCGTCGTTATAGTGCAGATCGTAGCACTCGCGCTGGCGCTCCGTCAGAAGCTCCCCATAAAAATCAAGCAGCATACTGCGCATAAGTCTGCCGTCCGTCATGGCGAAGCCCCCTGTCAAGCGTTTCAACTTAACAGAGTATATAACGTAAAGCCGCCGCTGTCAAGTGTTTTTTCTTAACAGCGGCGGCTTTTTTAGATTATTTCCAATTCTCTGAACTGCGCAAGTATCTCATCCACGTCGTTCTTCGCGGTCGCGGCGTCGATATCATATTCTTCGCACATTGCGGCGGCAAGCTCCGCGGCGTCGGCGGTGTCAGCCAGTCTGTCCCAGATGAACTCCGCCGTCTCGTTGAGCGTTATCAGCCCCTTGAGCGTCAGCGAGCTGTCGCCCACTGGAACAAGGATCACGTCGCCCGCGATGTTTCTTTTAACAAGCTGTTTTTTTATCGTCATTTCACTGCCTCCAAAGTCAGTCTCACGGTCTCCTGCGTCATGCGGCAGACGTAGTCGGGGCGGCCGTCAAAGCGTCCGGTCTCCGACACGCACATCGCGGCGCAGGCGTGGCAGGCGTGCTTATACTTGCAGCCGGTGCACTCCGCCGGCAGGCGTATCGCGTCGGTCGCGGCGCGGGTCTCTTCCCACGCGCGGTCAAAGCCCAGCTCAGGCACGGAGAACTTCGGCTCGGTCATCATGCCGCAGGGTGTCATGTCACCGCGCCAGTTTATCCAGAACGCGGCGCGGCCTGCACGGCAGGAAATGCCCTCGCCGGGCGTCCCCTCGAAGTTCTCCTCGCGCGGCAGCTCCAGCCCCTTGGCCATCGCCTCGGCGCGCTGGCACAGCACCTCCGGCGTAAACCGGAGCTTATCCCACATGACCTCGTACCCGGCGGCCTCCTCCGGCGTAAACCGGTCGTTCTTCCCGACCATCTCCGCGCTGCGGCGCACGGGAGGGAACATGTAGGTCGCAAGCTGCATCGGTGTGCCGAGTTCCTCGGCAATCTTGTGTATCTCGGCCATGTCGCGCACATTCCACGGCGTCATGGACACATTCAGCTTCACACCGACGCCGATCTCCTTCAGCGCGCGGATGTTCTCCGTGACCTTTGTGAACGCTGGGCGGCCGCACAGCGCCTCGTAGCTCTCGTTGCCCGCGCCGTACAGCGTGATATTGAATCGGAACGGCGGCTCGCTGCGGAAGAAGTCCAGCCAGTCGGAATCGATCAGCGAGCCGTTGCTGTTGACCGAGACCATGAGCCCCATTTTTTTCAGCTCCGTCAGAATATACCGGAAATCCGGCCGTATCAGCGGCTCGCCGCCGGTCAGCAGCAGGAAAAGCATCCCGCGGCTGCGCGCGGCTTCCGCGATCGCAAGCCACTCGTCCGCCGTCAGCTCACGGCCGCGTCTGCGCTGCTCCTCCGGCGTCAGATGAACATAGCACATGCGGCAGTTGAAATTGCAGCGCGCGGTCAGCTCAAAATTACCGGACAGGGGCGTGCCCGCGCGGCATGCCTTGGCGTGAAGATAGCTGGAAAGGCGCGGTTCTATACTGCTGGTGTCCATCTTATTCTCTCCTCAGTTCATTCTCAAGCGCGCGCACCGCGCCCTCGTCCTTGCGGCAGTCCAGTCGGTATATCGGTACGCGGCCGACGAGCCGCGCGACCAGTTCCGTCATCAGCGCCGCGGACTCCGCGTCCCACGGATAATACGAGCACTGGTTCAGCAGCCGCATGAACGCCTCGCGATGTGCCGGCACGAAAACGCGGTTCTCCGCCCGCTGCTCCGGCAGGACAATCGCGCGTATCGGCGCGCTGTGATTCTCACATATTCCGGACGTGCCAGAATAGAAAATCCCGTGCGCCATGCCGCGGTCAACGGCAACCAGCGAACGGTCGCCGTTGATGACGCGCGCGGCGGCAAACTCGCGCCACAGCTCGGCCTGCGTGCTCTTGCCGATGCCGCTCGCGCCGGAGAAGAGGATCGCGTCCCCCTCGGCGCGCAGAACATACGAGCTGTGCAGCACGAGCATCCCGCGCTCGGCGAGGATGTCGAACAGGTCGACGCCTTCGAGCAGCAGCTGCGTCCGCAGATTCTCGGCGTACCGCGACGAGACCGTCAGTTCCGTAAAGCCGCCCTCGGTCACGGCGTAGGTGAAGCCGAACACATAATCCTGCAGCGTGTGCCGCTGCGATCCGGTGCGCCAGCGATAGGTGCGGAAGCTGCTGGAGGCAGTGTCGGGCGTGGTGGGCATGTCGTCGGCCAAGCGGACGTGAATCTCATGCGCCGGGGTCTCCGCGTCGGTGCGGAACGGGGCACACAGCGGCGACAGCTGCCACGGCGTCTCGCCATACAGGTGCAGCGCCGCACCGCCAAAGCTCAGGCACTCACTGAACATAGGTGACAAACATTATCTTGCTGTACGCCGTGGAATAATGGCTGGCGTAGAGCGTCGTGCTCTCACCGGCGGCGAGGCCGGAAACGCCCGTGCGGTAAGTGATGCCGCCGATGTACAGGTCGCCGTAGGCGGATTTATAGTAGACGTAAATCTGCCCGGTGATATTGCTGCCGGAAACGTTGGTAATCGTGATTGCAGTGTCCTGCGCGTCGATTGAAATCACGTCTTCGCAGAGCGTCGGCTCCGTATCGAAGGGCGCAAAGTTCGTCAATGAGGCAGTCAGGCCGTCGGTGCTTTCGGGCAGCGGCTGGCGCGACAGCTCAAGCAGCTGCGCCGACGCGCCGCTCGGCAGCGTGCTCAGGTCAAACTCATAGCTCGTCTCGCCGCCGGTCAGCGTGATATGCGCATACTGCACCGTGGCGGCGGCATTATTCTTCACCGTTATTGCGCAGACATCGGAAAGGACGTCGTCGGAGCCGTCCTCGATAAAGCTGCCGGCGAAACGGCTGATATTCGTGATCTCAAGGCCGCTGCCGAGGTCTATGGAAACGGAGTCTGCCGGGGCGGGAGTCGACACGCCCGGCATCGCCGGTTCAGCCGCCGGTTCGCCGTCGCCGCGCGAAAGGCGCAGAACGACAACTATAACCGCAGCAACAAGCGCGACTGCAAGGAGAAAATACAGAATCACATTGTTTTTCTTGGCTTTTTTATTCTTTTTCATGGAAAATCTCCAAATCGGAGAAATGCCCCGCCCTTTTCGGGCAGGGCACTTCATTGTTAATTTAAATCAGGATGTGAAGAGGTTGCCGCTTGGACCCTGATAGCAGCCTTTGTTAGGATCACCATCCAGAGGCTCATTGGTGCACTGAGCCACTCCGCCTGTAAAGATTACGACCCCCGGCAAAGTATTATCTTTAAGTCCGCATTGATACACCGCATGATATGTTGGCGTGACGCAGGTACCGGCGATGCTGGAGCTAAGCTCGAAGCTCTCAAAGCTGGCAAAGGGTTTTACATAGGTTTTTTTCATGTGAACTTCACGCTCCTTTCTCAGAACCAGCGCCCAAACAGTCCGCCGATCCAATCTCTGATCGGGCTGGAGGGCTTGACGGTCAGGGTCGTCTCATAGGGATTGCTCTCGCCCTGCTCATTGCTGACTGCAACAACAGGAACGGTGAGCGTACCGCTCTCGTTGACGGTCATCATGTAAACGAACTCACGGTAGGTCACGCGCTGCGCGTTCCAGCCGCGGCCAACGCGCTCGGTACGGGTAAAGTACTTAGTGTAGGTTACGCCGTCAACGATGATCGCGTCAACATCGGTGCTTGCCTTGACGGTGAGAACCGCGTGGCCGCCCTTGCGGACATTGCTGCTCCACGAGGGCTCGAAGCGCTCAGGCTTAAAGGTCTTCTCCGGCTCTTCGGGCTGCTCAGGCTCGGTGGGTTCCGGATCGACCGGCGCGGCAAACAGTGCGCGGACGGTAGCAACCGCCGCCTCTGCATCACCCTCGCTAAGCGGTGCAAGCGAGACAGGTTCATCAGGCTTCTCGCTGAATGTAATCTTGATATTCGTCAGGGACAAAATATTACCTGTTGTATTGGTTATAGTCACCTGACCATTTTTGGCCTGAGAAGTAATATCGTAGTACATCTCGGTAGCGGATGCAATACCGGTAGGCGTTGCATCATTCACGGTCATGCCGCTTTCTCCGGCAGGAGCCTTAGCCCCGATCTGAACCTTGTCAATTTTGCCGTTTACAGGCAGCTTAAAGCTTATAGCCTGACCCTTTGCAAGATAGACCTCGTTATTCGGGCCAAGGTTTATGTAAGCTGCAACCTCTGCCGCAGCATTACCGTCGATGAAGAGAGTGGTTTCAATGCCAACATTACTTTCACTGGCGGCGATTTGGTCGCGGAGATTTATGTACTGCGGGTAGCCCTCTCCATCTTTGACATACCTTGTGTCATCCTTGCCCATCGGGTCATAAACGCGGATTGCATCAAGCCAGAAGTCGTAAGATTTATCGTCTTTATCGTCATTATGCGCAAACGCATCGTTGTAGAAAACGGTAATAGTAACATTGTAGCTACCGTAAGGAAGGTCACAGACCTTCATAACCGGTATCTGATAAAGAATGTTGTCGCCGGTTGCCTTTACCGTCCATTCTCCGTCAACGAAGCCGTAACCGAGGTAGTTATCGACGAAGTAGCTTTTAACAATTTTCTCATTACTGTTATAGACATCAACAAGTATTGCGCCGGAGGTGTTGTTCGTAAGGCTAATCACGTCAAAGCCGGTTCCCTTGAAGGAGAACTTTGCGGTCGGCCATGCGCTGAGGCTGTCATTTTTCCAGCCGGTGAGCATACTGCTAGTAACAGTGACCTTGTGCGCGCTGCCCATGGAGAACTTAGTGCTGTTATCATAGGCCGAATCGTAACCGTAAATTTTTCCGCTGCCAAGCTCAGAAAGCTCCTGAACCGCCTGCACCTGCTGAGCATTTTCGTCATCTTTATCTTTCACGACGTCCCATGTCGCCGTGCTTGCAGCGCCAGCGCCATTGGTAAACTTTGCGAAGCCGTCCTCATAGTAGACATTCGACGCGGGGATGATGGTGACAGTATATTCTGCAGTCCGCCCGCTCTGCAGATTTTCTCCGACCTTGAGCGTTCCACTATACTGAAGACTGAAGTTATCGCTGCTGCTTATCATAGAAGTCAAAGTATAGGTAACATTGCAGTTATTGTCTTTTGTAATACTTGCGTAAGACGAAAGTTTGCCAAATTCAACATCTGTGAGGGTGACACCAGCTTCAGTAAGATTTTTGTTAATGTCACCCGGTGTAATTACAAGCGGCAGACCGAAGTCAACAACAAAGGTTTTCGTAGCCGTGAACGTGTAATACAGATTAACTATCTTGTAATCATCGCCCGTAAAGTCTGTTTTTGTGAACTTGTAATCAACGTAACGATACTGTGCGTTGATTTGCGGCATTTCCTCAAGTTTCCAGTTTACAGCTTGTTCAACGTCCTTAATGTTTTTGACCGTGTTATTGATAAGTCCAAGCGGATTCTCCGTGCGTGCGAAGCCTGTGTTAAATGTAGTTGTCTCATCAACGGCAATGTTGTAGGAATAGAACGGAGTAGACTCACCTTCAACATAGTAGTTAACAGTAAGCAGATTTTCCACGGTCTTTTTTGCACGAACATAATATGTAATCAGTGCGCCGTGCTTATTGTATATCTCAACGCCGCGGACGTACGGGTCGCCGCCGATAGTGCAGCCGCTGTACGTTGAGCTGCCAGAAATAGAAGTATAGTCTGCGAGACCGCTCTTATCATGGGCTTCTTGGTCAATAGCCCAGACTATCTGCTCGGTTCCGTTATATTCGTAGCCGCCCTTTGCTTCACTGGCTGAAAGCTCTGTGCTGGCAGAATTAGCCGTCATTGTGACGGTTACCATATAAACTTCAAAGTCTTTCGTCTCAACACCGCGGAAGTTGTTCAGCATACGGTATTTATTATTGCTGCTGTCTGTTCCGACTGCCGCATTATTCGACTCGCAGTGATATGCAAGCGTTTTGTTTTTAACAGGAACACCCGTCGGTACACGAATACCGTCTTCGTACTTTACCGCATAGTCAAGGAGGACAAAGTCGCTACCAACCTGAGAATCGTATTCGGCGCCGCCGTTGGGCTTGCCCCAGTCCGCAACATCAGTGATGACTTCTTCCGTAATCTCGGTACGGGTCATAAAGTATGCCGCCAGCTGCTGCTCGCAGGAGCTGGATGTGCCGGTTGAGCCTTCGCCGGTAACTGTTGTCCACGTCTCACGGTCAGCAGAAACCTGCCACGCGCCGCCCCAATAGCGGACATAGTTAAATGCCGCGCCACTGTTAGAATAGTCAGCTCCCCATACATTTTGGATATTGCTGTCGCTGCTGTTATGAATGCGCCCGATCCAGAAGACAAGGTTCTGCGCGGGTTTATCGTCTTTTGCAGTTATAAGTCTGGTTCCGCCCCACTCATAACGCACTAACGGCTCCGTCATACCTGCCGCAGTAAATGCATCTGTCACAGACATGCCCTGTTCACTGTTTACCTTTGAAGCCGTATCTCTGGTCGCAGCGGGAATATTGATGTATCTCGCATACCCGAAGCTGCTGTCTCCGCCCCATCCGGAGCCGGAGTTCTTTGCATTCTCTCCGAATGCTTCAATTGTATTATTCGTTATCCAAAGCTGAATAGGCAGCGCAGCAGCCTTGCTCAAATCCTCCGGAATAACTTCTATTGTATATTTCGTGTTGCCGATAACAACATATGTTGTGCCTACCTCTACTCCGGTAAAGGTAATTTGGGTTATATCTCCCGCCGCTACCTCACTCTTAGTTCCCGGAACACCGAGGGGGTTGGAATAATTGGGATAACTCCGCCTACTATAAGTGCGGTAGAAAGTCCCTTTATAGAAATACAGTTGTGTCGCATCTCTACTGCTACTGCTTGTAGTCCACGAATTGTTATACCATCTAAGATATTTGCCTTTTATTTGCAAATTTCTTCCAGTCCAAGTCCACTCTGCAGCCTGACTAAAATCATCCGTAAAGCCGCCAGTGCTTGTCAGGTATTTTCCATCAGCAGACTTTATATAGTACTTACCATTTGCACTTACAATATTTACCTGCGAGAAAACATAGTCTGTACCGCTCTTGTTCACTGCGGAGTATCTTGCAACGACAGTGCCATCTTCATTTTTCAGCTCTGCATTATTGATATCTCCGTAGCTGCCATCCTGCGTATAAACCGTGGATGTGGCACCCACACCGATGGTAATGGATTCTTCGTGCTCATAGTCAATCTCTTCCGCAGCTTCAACAGTGATATCCACGGTGTAGTTACTACCGCCGGCTGCGGCAGTAATTGTAGCGCTGCCAACTGCAACAGCAGGTGCAGTTGCAGAAGTTCCGTTAGCTTCTACTCTAAGCACATTGGGATCCGAGCTGCTCCACCCAACATCGCCAGTATAGTTTTCAAGGGAGAGGACAACCGTACCTCCAACCTTGACGCTGTTTTTTTCGGCAGTCAGAGTCGGTGTTGCAGGCTGCTCTGCTTTCTTGAAATAAGAGGAATTATTTTTAGAAAGAGTCTTGATATGGTTCTCAACATTAGACCAGTTTGCATTATCCCCGGGATTATCGCACCATATAGCAATCATGCAGCCGACATTTGTTGTATACCCGCCGTCAGTCTGTCTGCAATCCTTGCACTCACCGTTAAGGTAGCCCTGCGCCCAACTATATCCATACCATTCGTTTCCTTCGTTCCCTACCACATAATACCACTTATTGTGCGTATTGATTATTTTGAAGCCTTCGGTCGCAAGTGTTGCTGCGGAAGAATATTTTGTCGTAGTTGCATCCCAGTAGCATATAGCAATGCTTTTGTCAAAGGAAGTACCGGTTTGCAGGCCTATATGATATATGCCGTCATTAAAGGCAAGCGCAGTCATGCCCGCATTCTGCACCATAGCTGCCGTGCTGTTCACAAACTTTGCATAAGCAGTATACTGCTCATTACTCATTCCGGAGAAACCACACTCATCGGCCGCAATGTTGAACATTGTGCAGCCTTTGCCGGCAAAATAGGTGATGTACTTCTGCACAAGTGCCTGCACGAAGTTCACGCTTAGCGCGTCAGTCGTGTCAATGGCATAATTAAGACTTTCTCCGCTATTTGTAGGCGTTGAGTACTTTGGAGTAAGTCCAAGAGTCTTCATAGCGCTGACAACAGCCTGCATATGCCCCGGAGCGTCGAACATCGGGATGATACCGATTCCCTTGTCATTGGCATAGCTGATTATTGCATCCATCTCGCCCTGAGAAAGTTCCCCTGATGCATAGAAAGCTGCATTTCCGCTCTGAATGGCGCTCTTGACAGTATTGCTATCGTAGCTGTTACCGCCGACCGTCAGAGACATATCGTCCAAGAGGAATCGCAAAGCATCATTGCCGAAAGCAAGCTCGACATGGGTATACCCATATTCATAAGCATAATCGACAATCTTTTTAAGATCCGTCAGGCTGAAACACTTACGGCCGCAGTCAATATGAACTATACGGTAACCCATATCTCCAGCGTCTTTGAGCGGGACATTCTTACTTTTATCTATATAGTTAAAAGTATCATCAGCCGCCAAGGTGTCAAGCTCGTCCTCCGGAAGCTCGTCTCCGTCGATAACGATAACATCGGTAGGCTCTTCCGGCTCAACGGAAGGCTCCGCAGGCTCTTCCGGCTCAACGGGAGCCGATTCGGCAGGCTCCTGCACAGGCTCTTCCACCGCCTCGTCCGCAAACGCGGCCATAGGCAGCAGACTGAACACCATAGTAAGCATAAGCAGCCACACTATCAGCCGCTTTACATTCTTACTCGTTCTGGTTCGGTTCATTTTATCCTCTTCCTTTCCCTGAAAGTTCGGGTAATGGGTTCTCGACCCAGTTTACATAAACCTGACAACAGTCAGTGCTATTTTACAGGTAAATATTTTACTGCATTTACCATGTGATTGCAGGATATTTTTTCAAGTTTTTCGATAAGTTTTTTCTCGGCCGCGCCGCGCGCTGTATAGCCGCGCCGCGTTTGGGAAAAAATGTTTCGTATGGCGGGGGGCAAATGGTGGGCGAGTATTTAGTCTTTACTCTGCGCTATCTTTTGGCTTCCTTGTGTAAAGGGAGGCAAGAAATTTGATCTATACTCTGCTCTTTCTTTTACACTCTGCTCCAGTCTCGGCTCTGGCGACCCCTTGGCGCTTCGCGCCAGCGTCTCGCTGCGGCTCGGTCACGGCGCGGCTCTGACATGCCACCGGCATGTCATTCACTACCGCACCGCCGCTTCGCTACCTAAGAGGGGAGCCAAGGGGGTGCCACATCTCTGCTCACGAGCAGAAGCGGTGCTTGCCGATGGTGACGATCAGCGGGCGCGACCAGATCCACTTGCTGGTCGCGGTGGCGGGATTGAAATAATATATCGCGCCGCCGCTCGGGTCGGAGCCGTTGAGCGCGTCCTGCGCGGCGCGGTAGGCGCTCTCGGCGATTGGCTCGTCAAACTGGCCGTCGTCAAGGCAGGAAAACGCGCCGGACTGATATATCACGCCCGAGATCGAATTTGGGAACGACGAGTGCCGCACGCGGTTGAGCACGACAGCGCCGACGGCCACCTGCCCCGTATACGGCTCGCCGCGCGCCTCGGCGGAGATCACGCGCGCGAGCAGATACAGATCGCCCGACTGCGTGCCGCCCGACGAATCGCCCCCGCCGCCGTTTATGCCCAGCGCCGCGAGCGTCTGCGCGCCGACGACGCCGTCTGCGGTCAGGCCGTTCTTCTGCTGAAAATACTTTACCGCCTTCTCGGTCGCGCTGCCGAACACGCCGTCGACCTCGCCGGAATAATAGCCCCAGTTTTTCAGGCGCGTCTGTATCTCGGTCACGGTGGCGCCGCTCGCGCCCTTTTTATACGCGTCGCCCCATGCGCCCGTCAGGCTCGCCATCACGGCGCAGACCGCCAGCATCACGCACAGCCCCGCCGTCCACATTCTTTTTCTCCAGTTCAAAACAACACCCCCACAAGCTTTTTGATAGTTTGTGGGGGTTCTTCCTGTTTTATTCAGTTCGGTTCAAAAATCAATCCTTGCTGCGGGTGCTGATCTCCTCGCCGATCTTTGCCATGAACTCATCAAGCGGCATCGCGCCGAGGTCGACGCCCGCGCGGGTGCGGACGGAGACGGTTCCGGCTTCGGCTTCCTTATCGCCGACGACAAGCATGTACGGGATCTTCTGCATCTGCGCCTCGCGGATCTTATAGCCGATCTTCTCGTTTCTGAGGTCAGTCTCGACGCGAACCTTCGCCGCGTCAAGCTTTGCGGCGACGCTCTTGGCGTAGTCTGCGGCGCGGTCGGTTATGGGCATGACCTTGACCTGAACCGGAGAGAGCCACACCGGGAATGCGCCGGCAAAATGCTCGGTAATGACGCCGATGAAGCGCTCGATGGAGCCGAACACAACGCGGTGTATCATGACGGGGCGGTGCTTCTCGCCGTCCGCGCCGGTGTACTCAAGCTCGAAGCGCTCGGGAAGCTGCATATCGAGCTGGATGGTGCCGCACTGCCAGGTACGGCCGAGGGAGTCCTGGAGATGGAAGTCCAGCTTCGGGCCGTAGAACGCGCCGTCGCCCTCGTTGATAACGTAGCTCTTGCCCATCTCGGTGATGGCTTCCTTCAGCGTCTCCTGCGCGAACTCCCAATCCTTCTCGTCGCCCATATGATCGTCGGGCATGGTGGACAGCTCTATCTCATAGGGCAGGCCGAAGAGGGAGTAGACCTCGTCGAAGAGGCGGACGACGTTCTTTATCTCGTCCTTCATCTGATCCCAGGTCATAAAGATATGCGCGTCGTCCTGAGTGAAGCAGCGGACGCGGAACAGGCCGTGCAGCGCACCGGACAGCTCGTGGCGGTGCACCAGACCCAGCTCACCCACGCGCAGCGGCAGGTCACGGTAGGAGTGCGGCTCAGACTTATACACCAGCATTCCGCCGGGGCAGTTCATGGGCTTTATCGCGTAATCCTCGCCGTCGATGACGGTGGTGTACATGTTCTCTTTGTAGTGATACCAGTGACCGGAGGTCTCCCAGAGGTGGCGGTTGAGTATCATCGGGGTCGAGACCTCGACATAGCCGTATCTCTTGTGTACCTCGCGCCAGTAGTCGATAAGGGTGTTTTTCAGCACCATGCCCTTCGGCAGGAAGAACGGGAAGCCGGGGCCTTCCTCGGTCACTTTTACACCGAAGCGTTTAAGGTAAAGATGCGGACGTTTGAATCGTTTGCCCTTGGGAAGCCTATCGTTTACCCTTGGGCAACCTTGCGTTTCACCTTGGTCGTTCATTCGTTTACGCTGGGCTGAACGAATCGATCGACAAGACCGTCAGACCTCATTCTCCGCACAATTTGTCACACCAATGTAATGTACATTTCACTTCTTCGTAACAAAATTGTTCCATCTTTGCAGCAGATTAAAGAAAGATAGTTAGATTTGTACATTCAAAACACAAAGAGCCATGAATGATTATCGTATTTTAGTAGTTGACGATGAAGACGATTTATGTGAAATCCTCAAATTCAACCTCGAAAATGAAGGTTATTGGGTAGACACAGCAAACTCTGCCGAAGAAGCTTTAAAGAAGGATTTGACGAGTTATGACTTATTATTGCTTGATGTTATGATGGGAGAAATATCAGGCTTCAAGATGGCGAATATGTTGAAGAAGAATAAAAGTACGGCCAACATACCTATCATCTTCATTACAGCAAAAGATACGGAGAATGATACTATGACCGGGTTCAATCTCGGAGCCGATGATTATATCTCTAAACCGTTCTCTCTTCGTGAAGTCATCGCACGTGTCAAAGCCGTTATCCGCCGCACTGCAACGGATAAGCCGGATGATGTGCCGGAACAGATTTGTTATAAGACACTCGTTTTGGATATTACCAAGAAAA
>OGYM01000095.1_pt1 | contig 55611 bp, 51 predicted proteins | sample 1576491 | NCBI WGS metagenome assembly OGYM01 (sample SAMEA3541515, study PRJEB24748) | human gut metagenome | biome: human gut; feature: human-associated habitat; material: faeces | place: China | collected 2012 | reverse complement strand
TCTTCGGGCGAGAAGCATTGGCTGAGTTCCGGGTGAACGCGGCCCAGGACATGGGCGACCGCCGCGGAGAAACCAATGTGGCGCTGCTGGGCAACCCCGGCTTCATGCAGAGCGTGCGTGGGACCAAGGTTGGAACGACGGCTCTGCAAATAGGAGCGGGGCTGAGCGTGCCGGTAGGAACGCAGGGAACGGTCTTCATCAACGGGAACGCGGACTTCCGGGACGGAGCCAACTCGGTGAACGGAAGCGTGGGCTACCGGTATGACTTCTAAGGAGAGTTGAAGTTTGAGAGTTGAGAGTGGAGCGGAGACGCTCTGCTCTCCAAACCAGCAGGGTCGTTCCGGCATTGTCCGGGGCGGCCCTGCTTGTGTAAGGAAATAGCGTCCTCCGGAGTAATAGGCCGTGTGGGCTGAAAGGACAGAGTAGAAAAAAGAAAATGGTGTCCATCCTGTCCATCAAGTCCATTTTGTCCACTACTCTCCCCGCGCCGCTCGCCGCCCTTCACACGGCACGCCCCTTCCGATTCTATAAAACGGCGCAGAATACTCCTGCGCGCCCTCGTCCGCTGTCTGATGTCAGAAAAATCCGGAAGGCGTGGAATAGGGCCTTTTTTATGCGATTGCGGCGGCTTTCCATTCCAGCACTGCTTCCGCCCGCAGTTCGTCTCCGTGCATGATGTGGTGGGAGGTGAGGGAGTCCTGGCGGAACAGCAGGGATTTCATGGATTCTCCCGCATGGGTTTCCTTCTTGAAATGCAGGTGGATTCCCGTCAATTCATGGTTCTCCAGCCAGGAATCCGGCAGGGATTCCAGCGCCCAGACCAGGTAGGCGGCATTGTTGATGTGGCGGTTGAAGTCCGTATCGCGGCGTTCCGCCATCCATTCCCGGATGGTCGGCAGAAGGCCCGAGGTATCCATGGCTGCCGGAGCCACCGTTTCTTCACACGGAGTATGCGGGAAGGCATCAATGTGCCTGTTCAACGGCACCGGGCGTCTGCGGCGTACGTCAATGACGGCCCACAGGCAGCTTGCCGTGACGATGCGGTTTCCCTGGGCGTCCCTTATTTCCAGATTGCGGCGCGCCAGCAGCGGCGTTTCCTGCGCGGTCCAGGTGCGGAGTTCCACCGTTTCCTTCCACCGGGGGAGGCGGCTGATGGCCGTGTTCAGGCGCACTTCCACCCAGGCCAGGCCGCGGGACATCACAAAGTCATAGCCGAAGCCGAGGGAGGAGGCGTGGGCCTCCGCTATTTCCTGAAACCAGTGCAGAACCGTTTCCGGTTTCATGAGGCCGTCCGCACCGCTTTCATAAGTGCGGACAGTAGCTTGAGTGGAATAGATTCCGTGGGCGTCGGCATGTTTCATAACAGTTCATTTTAGCCGAACCGTTTTACCGCACCAGCCAAAAACGGGTAATGAGCCGCTCGGCATGCCGGAGTTCATGGACCGCATGGGAAGCCTCCCGGAATTTCCGGATTGCCTCCTTGGAGCGCCGCATGCCTATGCGGCAACCGAAAGGAACGCGGCTGTAAGCCACGCCTTTTAATGAAATCAGTTCGCCGGCGCTCAATAATGATTAAGTTGCCGCATAAGCATGCGGCGCCTCGGAAACGCTACAGAATGCTCCGGAAGTAGGCGATGGTTTTTTCAAGGCCTTTTTCCAGCGGAATATTGGGCTTCCAACCCAGTTTTTCTCCCGCCAGCCGAATGTCCGGCTTGCGCTGGGCCGGGTCGTCCAGGGGCAGGGGACGGAAGACCGTTTTGGAAGAAGAACCCGTCATTTCAATGACTTTTTCCGCCAGTTCCAGCATGGTGAATTCCACGGGATTTCCCAGGTTCACAGGGCCTGAAAAGCCTTCCGTGTTCATCATGCGGACCATGCCTTCCACCAGGTCGTCCACGTACTGGAAACTGCGGGTCTGCCTGCCCGTTCCGTAAATGGTGATGTCTTCCCCTTTCAGCGCCTGCACGATGAAGTTGGAGACCACGCGGCCGTCGTTCGGATTCATGCGCGGTCCGTAGGTGTTGAAGATGCGGATGATGCGGATGTCCACCCCGTTCATGCGGCGGTAGTCCATGAACAGGGTTTCCGCGCATCTTTTGCCTTCATCGTAACAGGAGCGGACGCCCACGGGATTGACGTTGCCCCAGTAGGTTTCCGGCTGGGGATGGACCATGGGGTCGCCGTATACCTCGCTGGTGGAAGCCTGGAGGATTCTGGCCTTGCACCGTTTGGCGAGACCCAGCATGTTCAGCGCGCCCAGCACGGAGGTTTTAACCGTGTGGATGGGGTCAAACTGGTAATGGGGAGGAGAGGCGGGGCAGGCCAGGTTGTAGATTTGGTCCACTTCCATCACGCAGGGAACGGTGACGTCATGGCGGATTATTTCAAATCCGGGATAGTCCGCCAGGTGAAGGAGGTTTTGCTTGCTGCCCGTGAAGAAGTTGTCCATGCAGATGACTTCATGGCCTTCTTTCAGAAGCCGTTCGCTGAGGTGGGAGCCGATGAAGCCGGCTCCTCCGGTGATCAAAATCCTTTTACTCATGATAGCATGTCCATGCGTTTTGCGCTCCGCCGCGCCGGAAGGGAAGGCGGATATTTCCTGCGTGGAACGGGAATTTTTCGTCCCGCCGTGCGTTGCGGTTCAATGTCACATATCCGTCACGTGAAGGCAAGCGCATAGCATGCCGGACGGGATTTTCCCGGGCGGGATGTTTTGTGGAACGGCCGGGCAAGGGAAGGGGATGCGATGGAAGAGGAAAGATGGTTCCGTGCGGGCCGGGAAGCAGATGGAGGCGTGCAGGCCCCTTGGCGGGGTCAGGATTTGGGAAGTGTCAGCAGGAAGCTGGCTCCCCCCAAGGTGCCGAATTCCAGTTTCAGGTCTCCCCCCAGGGAGCGTGCCGTATCCTTGGCCAGCGCCAGCCCCAGGCCTACGCCGGGCTTGCGGCTGTCGGAGGCATCCTTCGTGCGCCGGAAGGGCTTGAACACCAGCTTGCGGTTTTTCGGGGAGATGCCCGGGCCGTTGTCCCGGAAGCGGATGACGATGTTGTGGCGGTCCGCCTGGACGGTGAGCTGGACTTTGGCGTTTTCCCCCTTGGCGTATTTAATGGCGTTGGAGGTCAGGTTGTCCATGATCTGCTCCACGGAGACGGCATCCGTATGAATGGGCAGGATGCGGATGGGCTGCGCCAGGGCAAAGGAGAAGCTGATGCCCGCCTCCCGGAGCCGGCGGTCTATTTTTTCCGCAATGGGTTCAAAGAGTTCCTGGCAGGTGAGCGTATCCCGCGTGCGGCGGATGGCGTTCCGCTGGAGCCGGGAGTAGGAGAGCACGTTTTCAATCAGGTGTTCCAGGCGGCGGCATTCCCGCTGCATGTTGGCGTAGTATTCCGGCTTTTTCTGCTCCGGCACCATGCCGTCCTCCAGCATTTCCGTATACAGGGAGAAGGAGGTGAGCGGCGTCCTGAGTTCATGGGTGACGGCGGAGACGAAGTCCCCGCGGCGCTGCTCCAGGCGGAAGGTGCCCAGCATGAGCCAGATGACGCCTGCCGCGCCCAGCAGCACCATGCTCCAGATGAGCGTGAGCGTCCAGGTCAGCATTTTCTTGTGGTCCTGGAGGGGGACGGCTCCGGTGTCTCCCGGCAGAAAGACCAGGGGGGCGTTGGCAAAGGGGAGCGTGCCCGTCTGCCGCGCTTCTGCGGGAGGCGGGGCGGAGGGGTCGAAGGTAGCCAGGCGGCTGTGGGGAAGCAACAGCTTTACCTGGCCGGGCAGCCGCCGGTTCAGGTTGTCCATGTTCATCAGGGCCCCCTGCAAATAGACGCCGCGGCTGGTGTGCACCTGGCGCAGGATATAGAGGTTCCCGCCGTCTTCCACTGGGACGAAGGAAGTGACGGTTTCCACCTGGGCCGGCGTGCCGGAGGCCGTCGGCTCAGGTTCCGGGGCTTCATGCAGGATTTCATTCCGGATGTCCGTCCAGAGGTTGCCGCTGGACGGCACGGAGGTGAGGGCGGAGACCTTGCCGTTCAGCCGCTGGTAGAGGTCCTTCTGCTCATTCAGATGTTCGGCAAGCTGCGGGTCCAGCGCGGGTCCGGTTACATGGCCGGAGGGGGAAATCTGGATATAGGCCGTGACGTAGTCCGGCAGGTAGGAGGAGAGGTTGGAGCCGCGGGCGGCCTCTCCGGGTTCCGGGGAGCCCATGCGCTGGTCATAAGGGCGCTTGTAGGCGTAAAAGGGCTGGTATTCAAAGTAGCCGCGGGCCTGTTCAAAGGTGATGAAGGAGGTCAGGAGGCGGTCCATTTCCAGCTTGGCTTCATGAGCCAGGGCCTCCACCCTGATGCGCTGTTCGGAGCGGCCCGTTTCCTCCGCCTGCACCAGCAGAACGTGGGTGAGCCATCCGAGCGTGCCGATGACCAGCAGCAGGCTGATTGCCAGCAGAGTGATGCGTATGCGCCGGTTCACGGGTCAGGAGACGAAGGATGAGTTCCAGCGGTAGCCCTGGCTTCTGAGCGTTTCCAGCGGGGCGGCCGCGACGGTCCCCAGCTTGTCCCGGAGGCGCATGACGGTCATTTCCACGGAGCGCGTATCCGTCAGGCGCGGGTCCACGTCCCACACGCGCCGGAGCAGTTCGTCCCGCGTGATGACGCGGTTGGGGTGGGTGGCCATGTACGTGAGGAATTCGAATTCCCGTGCGGTCAGGGAGGTTTCCTTTCCGTCCTCAAAGGTGAGCAGGCGGTTGGCGCTGTCCAGGGATGCGCCGGGGATCCGGATTTCCCGGAGCTGGCGCGGCCGTTCCGGGGATCTGCGCAGCACGGCCTCGATGCGGGCGAGCAGCTCCCGGATGCTGAACGGCTTGACGATGTAGTCGTCCGCCCCCAGCTTGAGCCCCTGCACGCGGTCCTCCTCCTCCCCGCGCGCCGTGAGCATGATGACGGGCGTGCCGGGGCGCTCCGTAGACATGACCTGGAGCACCTGGAAGCCGTCAGCTCCCGGCATGGCTACGTCCAGCAGGGCCAGGTCAAAGTTGCGTTCCCGCACGGCGCGGATGGCGGCCAGGCCCTCTTCCAGCGCCAGCACCTCGTAGCCGGATGCGGTCAGCACGTCCGTCAGGGCGTGCCTGATGCTGTCGTCATCCTCCGCAATCAGAATGGTATAGGCTGAATCACTCATCGTTTGATTCTATAAAACCACAATGTTTCCCCGTTTGTATAGAGAAACCTGCGCCCTTTCAGTAACAATGCCATAACAGGACGGTTCCCGGTCCGGAGGTTTTCTTTTCCGGGGCTGCCCATGTCAGTTCTGCTGGAGCGCCTGGAACTGGGGCGGAAGGCTCCCGGAGGGAATTTCTATGGCCTCCATGGGGCCGGGGACGATGCCTTCAAAGAACGGCGTGCCCTTGTAGGAAAGGATGATCTTGGAATGGACCATGTTCCCCGTGGTCTGGCGCAGGAAGTCCGTATCCCGGAAGACCAGGAGCGTCTTCCCGTTTTCCGCGGCCACCGGGCGGCACTGGAAGTTGCCCAGCGGGGCTCCGTCCGCCGTCGTCATCTGTACGGGCAGTACGTAGGCTTCCGAGAAGGTGGGGGCATAGACGCCCCAGAGGGAGGTGAGCGCCATGACGACGACGATCACGATGCCGACAAATATTTTTGTGGAGGTAGACATGCGGAGAGCGGTATTCTGGACCGTACGTCCACCTCCTGTGCGGAGGCCGTGCGGCGTCAGCGTTGTTTAAGCCATTCGGCGGCCTGGGGAGCGTAATACGTGAGGATCATGTCCGCCCCGGCGCGCCGGATGGAGGTTAGAGTCTCCAGAACGGTTTCCCGTTCATCCAGCCAGCCGGAAGCCACGGCGGATTTGATCATCAGGTATTCCCCGCTGACGTGGTAGGCGGCTATCGGCAGCGTCACGTGCTTCCGCATGGCGGCCATTACGTCCAGATACAGCGTGGCGGGTTTCACCATCAGGATGTCCGCGCCTTCCGCTTCATCCAGCTGCGCTTCCCTCAGGGCTTCCCGGATGTTGCCGGGGTCCATCTGGTACGTTTTCTTGTCCCCCTCCTTCGGCGCGCTTTCCAGCGCGCCGCGGAACGGCCCGTACAGGGCGCTGGCGTACTTGGCGGTATAGGCCATGATGGAGACGTCGTCCAGGGCCTCGGAATCCAGGGTGGCGCGGATGGCGGCCACGCGGCCGTCCATCATGTCGCTGGGGGAGACGATGTCCGCCCCGGCGTCCGCGTGGCACAGAGCCTGGCGGCAGAGAACCTCCACGGAGTCGTCATTGAGGATTTCCATCGTGCCGTCGGAGCGGAATTCCACCAGGCCGTCGTGACCGTCTGAATTGTAGGGGTCCAGCGCCACGTCCGTCATGACGGTGATGCCGGGCACCTCGCTCTTGAGCGCGTAAATGGTGCGCGGAATGAGGCCGTCAGGGTTGCAGGCCTCACAGGCGTCCGGGGTTTTCTTTCCGTCCGGGATGGCCGGGAAAAGGTCCAGCGTGCGGATGCCCAGGTCCATCAGGCGCTTGGCTTCCTCCACCAGGCCCTTGACGCTCCAGCGCGTGCAGCCGGGCAGGGAGGAAATGGGCTGGTTCCCGGTTCCTTCATGGACGAAGACCGGATAAATGAGGTGTTCCGGGGAGAGGGAGGTTTCCCGGATGAGACCCCGGATGTTGGCGGATTTTCTGTTGCGGCGCGGCCGTATCGGTAGATTCATCATGGTGTGATAATGGAAAAGGTTGTGTGATAGAGGGGCGGGCGTTCCCCGGGCGGTTTTCAGGGTTTTTTTTGTTCGTCCAGCGCCAGCGGGTTCTCCACATCAGCCCCGGTGACCATCCAGCCGCTGTCCGTTTTGGCGAGGTACAGGTTGTTGACGGAGAATCCGTTTCTGGAAGCGGGCCGCACGCCGATGGTGGCCTTGATGCCGGGGGCGCCGTCCCTGGTGACGGGAACATAGGCAGCCTTGACGACGGGAGCGCCTTTTTCCTTCACCTCGGTCCGGGGGGCGGGAATCCTGCCCATGACCGTTTTCAACTGGGAGAGCGCGTCTTCAAATTCCTTCACGGAGGCGAATTTGGCCGGAGCCAGCATGCGTATCATGGCCAGGCTGTCCCGGTTCGCCAGGGCGCGCCCGGCGGCGGTCACGGCCTCTTCCGGCGTGGGAAAGGCCAGGGGGGGGTAGGTCCAGTGGAAATCCGCCATGATGCGGGCGGTGGTGGATTCGTCCGCTTTCAGGTTCCATGAAGTGAAGGCGTCCGTCAGATACATTTTGAAGACGGGGAAGCCATCCGTGGGGTCCTTGATTTTCTCCAGCGCATAGCGGTAAATGAGAGCGGGCTTGTCCGTGTCCGGCATGCTCATGCGCGGGGGCAGGATGGTCATGGCCGCAATGCTGTGGATATCCTTGCCGCTTTTCTTCGCGTTGTTTTTATTGGCCTCCTCCTGCTGGTCCTCATCCCGTTTGTTCGGGTCTGTCTGGTCGTCCGGATGGGGGCGCAGGGGAACCAGGATGGTGTTCGGAAAGGTCATGAAGCTGAGGTTGGTGGGCTGGATGTAGCGGCTTTCCTCCCTCCTGTCCTGAAGGCGCATGGCCTTGACCACGGGGGTGAGCCGGGCGCTCTGGGTGATGGCGGATTCCATGTAGTACGGGGAAACGAGCAGGGCGGCAATGCGTGCCGGGTCATCCCCTTTCACGGTGCGGATGAGCAGGGTCTTGAGTTCGTCGTCCGTTTTCCCCTTTACGGCTTCCACACGGAACCGCTTGATATGCTCCAGGGCGGCTTTGACGGCGGCCACGGAGTACTGGTGGGCGAGGCCGAAGATTTTCTTCTTGGCTTCCGCTGATATTTTTTTCGCTTCCTCCCGGATTTGATCGTCAAAGGGAAGGAACGTATTGTCAAAGCTCCCTGGGGTCAGGGAGGCCTTCCACTGGCCGCCCTTTTTCACCAGGGCCACCGCAGTGGCTGCATAGACGTACGGGTTTGTCTTGTCCGGCAGCAGGATGTAGGCCATCGCCAGGTCTCCCTGGGTGATGATGGAGGCTTCATCCACAAAAGGGGGGCGTTCCGGGGCCGCTCCGGTTACATACGCCTGGACCGCCTCCATGCGGGAAAGGATGCTTTTCAGCTTGAGCTGGCCTACAAAGGGGGAGGTGGCGGGCAGGGATTTGTACGGTTCGTTTTTCCAGTCAGTTTTTTCCTGAAGGGCGCGGAGCAGCAGCCTGGCCGCATTGAACGGCGTGCTCTGGTCCGGAACAGGGTCCGGTTCCGGAGCCTTGTGTTCCGCGGCCTGGTCCATGCTGATCTGGAAGCGGACGGGGGAGCCGTCCGGCGGCTGGTCGCCCCGGGAGAGGCCGCAGGGCAGGCAGAGGCAGAGAAGGGAGAGGGGGAGGATTTTCATAACCGCTGGCCGCCACTATGGCATAAACGGCCGCAGGTGTAAATCACTCGTTGAGGGAGGGATAGCGGATGGAAGGTAAATGGTTGCATTCCGTTTTTTCCAGTTCTCCCCGCGATGGTGAAAAATGAGAAAATGCTTATGGGGAACGACGAAAAAGAAACTTGAAGAATTGTTTAACCAGATGGACGCTGTACAGGATGACTCCGGAATCCGGAAGGATGGGAAGCCATCGGATGCCCATTTCTCGGGTAGGAGGAAGAAGCCGGAGAGCGGCGCAACCGAGGATTCATCCTGCGAATGGTGTGAAGGAAAAGCTGTTCCATCGTTCAGACTTGGTGAAATGAAGGGAGATGAAAACGTACCAGTCTGGCAGAATGATCCATATGCCAAGCAGAAGAAGAGCGGCTCCCAAGGTATGGCAGATGACATTCAGCATGAATTTCTTGTTATACCGGATTTTCCGGTGCGGCAACCGTAAAGAAGAAAAAGGGGAGAGTGTTCGTTCTCTTCCGGAAAGTCTCCGCGGCGTTCATGCCTTGAATTTTTGGAGAGGAGGGTTTTTTGCATTTGCCAACAGTGCCTGGGGGAGGTTAACTAATGCGCGTATGTCCGAACACAAGGAAAGAAAGACTCTTGAAGAACGCCATCAGATGTCTGATCTGGAACGGCTGCGCCACTCCTGCGCGCACGTTCTGGCTACGGCCATTTGCCGCCTCTGGCCGGACGCCCAGCTGGCCGGCGGCCCTGCCGTGGATAACGGTTTTTATTACGACGTGGAGCTGGACCACCGCATCAGCACAGAGGATTTTGAGCGCATTGAGGAGGAGATGAAGAAGGTGGTGAAGGAAAACCAGCCTTTCCAGAAGGAAGTTATTTCCCGCGCGGAGGCCATGAAGATGGCGGAATCCGGGGAATTGGGCGCCCTGGGGCCGCGCAATACGCCTTCCCAGTTTAAAATTGACCTGCTGAACGACATCCCGGAAGACGAGGAGATTTCCCTGTACCGCAACGGAGATTTTACGGACCTGTGCGCCGGCCCGCACGTGGGCCGCACGGGCAACTGCAAGGCGTTTAAAATCATGAGCGTGGCGAGCGCCTTCTACAAGGGGGACAAGAACCGCCCCATGCTCCAGCGCATTTACGGCACCTGCTTCCCGAACCGCACCCAGCTTGACGAGCACCTGGAACGGCTGGAGGAAGCGCGCCGCCGGGACCACCGCAAGCTGGGCCGTGAACTGGGTCTCTTCTGCATTGACGAGGCCGTGGGCCAGGGCCTGATTCTCTGGAAGCCCAAGGGAGCCCTCATCCGCCGCTCCCTTCAGGATTTCATCACGCAGGAGCTGGACAAGCTGGGCTATTCCCAGGTGTACACCCCCAACATCGGCAAGCTGGACCTGTACCGCACGTCCGGCCACTTCCCGTATTACCAGGAAAGCCAGTACGCGCCCATCCCGGAACGGGACGCCATGGAAAAGCTGAGCCAGGAAGGAGCTTCCTGCGCGGAACTGTTCAACGGGCTGGCTGACGGCACCATTGAGGGTTACATGCTCAAGCCGATGAACTGCCCGCACCACATCAAGATTTACGCGAATGACGCCCATTCCTACCGGGACCTGCCCGTGAGGCTGGCGGAATTCGGAACCGTGTACCGCTGGGAACAGAGCGGTGAGCTGGGCGGCATGACCCGCGTGCGCGGCTTTACGCAGGACGACGCCCACATTTTCTGCACGCCTGACCAGCTTGCCGGGGAAATCCGCCAGTGCCTCGGCATCGTGAAGACCATCTTCGGCACCCTGGGCATGACGGACTACCGCGTGCGCCTTTCCATGCGCGACCCGGAAAGCGACAAGTACGTGGGCTCTCCGGAAAACTGGGACAAGGCGGAACAGGCCCTGCGGGAAGCCGCGGAATGGCTGGGCGCGGACTACAGCGAGGAAGCCGGGGAAGCCGCCTTTTACGGCCCCAAGATAGACTTCATCGTGCGCGACGCCATCGGGCGCGAATGGCAGCTGGGCACCGTGCAGGTGGACTACAACCTGCCGGAACGCTTTGACTTACATTACACCGGAGCGGACAACAAGCCGCACCGCCCCGTGATGGTGCACCGCGCGCCCTTCGGCTCCATGGAGCGCTTCACGGGCCTGCTGATTGAGCATTTTGAAGGGAAATTCCCAACCTGGCTTTCACCGGAACAGGTGCGCGTGCTCCCCATCTCCGACAAGGTGATGGACGTGGCCGCCGCGCACCGCGCCGCCCTGGCCGCCAGGGGAGTGCGCGTGACGGTGGATGAAACGCCGGACAAGATCGGCGCGAAGATCCGCAACGCCCGCCTGGACCGCGTTCCCTACATGCTGGTGCTGGGCCAGCGTGAGGCGGAGGAAGGCACCGTTTCCGTCCGCCACAGGGACAAGGGAGACCTGGGGGCGATGCCCTTTGAACAGTTTGCGGACGTTGTGGTCAGGGAAATTGCGGAGCGTCATATTTCCCCAATGATTTGAGTTGCCAAGTTATTTTATTTAGTTTAGTAGTATCCGGACGTGCCAATCAAGCCAACGAAGAATAATGATGGTAATCGCCGCCGTGAGCGCGGTGATCAAACCCGTGTGAATGAACGCATCCGCGCCCCCCGCGTGCGCGTGGTGACTGCCAACGGCGACCAGCTCGGCGTCATGAATACGCGCGACGCGCTGGAAAAGGCCAAGGCCCTGGGCCTGGACCTGGTGGAAGTGGCGGGCAATGCCGATCCGCCCGTGTGCCGCGTGGTGGACTATGGACGGTACAAGTACCAGCAGTCCAAGCTCCAGAAAAACAACAAGAGCCGCACGATCAAGCTTAAGGAAGTCAAGCTCCGCATCGGGACGGACACGAACGACTACAACGTGAAGCTGGCCCGTGCGGAAAGCTTCCTGGACCACGGCCACAAGGTCCGTTTCCAGCTCCGCTTCCGCGGCCGTGAGAACGCCCACCAGGAACTTGGCTATGACATGTTCAACAAGGTCATTGCGGACTTGAAGACCATGGCGCAGGTGGACCAGGCTCCCCGCCTGGCCGGCAACACCATGCACATGGTGCTCTCCCCGCTTCCCGTCCAGCAGCGCGTGAAGAAATTCACCGCCCACCTGGATGAGGACTTTGATTCGGAAGATTCCGCCTTTGACGCGGAAGACGACGAGTGAAGCGCTTTTCCCTCTTTTTTCAGGCTTTCCGCCCTGCAGGGCGGAAAGCCTTTTTTACGGACAAATGCCTTTTTCCATGGTTCTTTCCTACACTGACACCAAAGAATTTTCCCCGGCGGCGCTGGAGGAATTGTTCCTTTCCGTCCAATGGGAATCCGGGCGGCATCCGGAACGCCTGGCGAGGGCATTGCTCCATTACGGGGCCGTGTTTTCCGCCTGGGACGGCGGCAGGCTGGCGGGACTGATCGCCGCCATGGATGACGGAACCATGACGGCGTATGTCCATTACCTGCTGGTGCATCCGCTGTACCAGGGGTTCGGCGTCGGCTCCCGCCTGCTGGAGCTGTGCAAAAAGCGCTATGCCGGGTATTTGAACGTGGTGCTCACCTCCTACCGCGAAGGAGTGCCTTTTTACGAAAGGAACGGCTTTATCGCGGACCGGACGCAGGAGGCCATGCGCTTTATTCCCCCTTCTTCCGGGGAAACCGGGCTTTAACAGACGCAGGGAGGAAGAAGGGCCGCCCTTCCTATGGCATACGCTTGCGGAACGGCTGCATGCGGCACATGGTGGCGGTGCGCCACAGCCATTCCAGGGGGCCGTACAGGAAGTAGTCCAGCCAGAGGCGGCACGCCCAGGCTTGAAGAAGGAAGACGGCAACGGCGGCGCACAGGCATGCCCACGGCCCCATGCCCTGCGCCAGCCCCAGGCCCCACCCGAAGAACAGGAACGTGAATACCAGCGTTTGGGTGACGTAGCACGTCAGCGTGCATTTGCCGGCGCTGCTGAGCAGCCTGGATGGCAGGGGAAGGCCGGGATGGGTGAACAGCAGGACGGCGGCGGAGACGAAGGCCGCGGTATAGGCGAGGTTTTCCCATTGGTGCAGAAGGTGTCCTGCGTCCGCTCCCAGCGCGGAGTCCAGCCGGGAGGGGAGGTACAGGCGCGCGGCCAGGAGAGCCAGAAACAGGGTTCCGGAGATTCCAAGCATCCGCAGAAACAGGCGGCGCTTGTTCGGAGCGTCCACAAAGACCTGCCATCTCCCCGCCAGCATGCCCAGGATGAAGAGGCCCAGCGTCTGCCAGATGCGGCCGCTGAGCAGGAAGAACTGCCATTTGCCCGCCTGGCCCTGCGTCAGGTTCCACAGGGCCGCTTCCCCCCAGCTGCCGTGGGCGTACAGGAATTCACGCGAAGGGCCTGCCGCCGGGGAGGCCGGGTGGAACCAGCCGGAGGAATGCGGCCACAGGTCCGCCAGTCCGGCGCGGGACAGCGTGTCCATGAAGGCGACGGGCTGCATCAAGCACAGCAGGCAGAGGATGACGAGAAGAGGCGTGCCGCGTTTGTACAGGGCCACCAGGGCAAAACCCAGCACGCCGAAGATGGTGAGGATGTCCCCGTCATAAAAAAGGGTGTGCGCCAGCCCAAGCAGGAACAGGAGCGCCAGCCGCCACATGAAGCGCTTCCGGAAGTCGACGCCTTTCTGTTCCTGCCTGTCCAGCTGGATGAAGAAGCTGAGGCCAAACAGGAAGGAGAAGAGAAGGAAGGATTTGCTGACGAAAAGGTGTTCGTAGGCCCAGTCCGCCGCGCTGTTGGCCGCGGCCTGCCATCCCTCCGCCGGGGGCATGGGGAGGTACAGGTTGAAGTGGTCGTGCGCGTGGACGATGACGATGCCCAGCAGGGCCAGCGCCCGGAGGATGTCCAGGATGGTGATGCGCGCCGCCCGGGGGGGCGCTCCGGCGGGAGTCCGGGCGGTCATGGCGTCAGGAAGGGCGGGAAAGGGAAGGAATCAGTTCCGCCGCGCGCCGCCTGGCCCACTGGTCCGCTTCCAGGATGGGGGCCAGCTCTCCGCGGGGATCTGCCGGGGTGTGGTCGTTCATGACGGCTTCCACCAGTTTCCAGATGCCGGGGAAGGTGAGTTTTCCCTGAATGAAGGCGTCCACCGCCACTTCATTGGCGGCGTTGTAGACGGCGGCCAGGGTGCTGCTGCTGGCGCCGGCCCTGCGCGCCAGGTCCAGGGCGGGGAAGGCGTCCGGACGGGGCGCCTCGAACACCAGCTGGCCTATCTCCGCAAAGTTGAGCTGCCTGAGGGAGTTGGGAACGCGGTCCGGCCACGTGACGGCGTACTGGATGGGGAAGCACATGTCCGAGCTGCTCATCTGGGCCAGCACCGTGCCGTCCCGGTATTCTACCATGGAATGCACGATGCTCTGCGGGTGGACGATGACGTCCACCTTTTCCATGGGAACGTCAAACAGCCAGCGGGCCTCAATCATTTCCAGCCCCTTGTTGAACAGGGTGGCGGAGTCTATGGTGATTTTCCGGCCCATGCTCCAGGTGGGGTGCTTGAGGGCCTGTTCCAGCGTGACGTGCTCCAGGTCTTCCTTCTTCCAGGTGCGGAAGGGGCCGCCGGACGCCGTCAGAATCAGGCGGGAGACGGCATCCGGCCCTCCGTGGCTGCCGTTCAGGCACTGGAAGATGGCGTTATGTTCGCTGTCCACCGGAAGCACCTGCACACCTGCTTGGCGCGCCTTTTCCATGACAATCTGGCCGGCCATGACCAGAATTTCCTTGCTGGCGATGGCGAGGTCCTTGCCTGCTTCAATGGCGGCCAGTGCGGGCTTGAGGCCGGCAGTCCCCACGATGGAGATCAGCACCATGTCCGCCTCCGGAAGCTGCGCCAGGCGGCACAGGCCTTCCTCGCCCGTTTCCACCTGGGCGCCGGGAAGGGCGCGCGCCAGCTTGTCCGCCCCGGACGGGTCAAAAATGCATACGTTGCGGACGTTGAATTCGCACGCCTGGCGGGCCAGGGCCTCCACGCTGGTTCCGGCGGCCAGCCCCACGATTTCCATTCTGTCCGGAATGTCCCGGGCGACTTTCAGGGCGCTGGTTCCGATGGAACCGGTGGAGCCCAGGATGACGACGCGTCGTTTCTGCATAACGGAGAAGCATGATGCAAAAAATACGGCTCCTTGACAAGCCGGGGAGATGAAAATCTTCCCCGCGCCGCAGGGACCGGCCCCTCCGTCAGTTCGGCCTCATTCCGGTGGGCCGGGAGGAAGGACGCCACGCATCCGTGCCGTAGGTGGCTTGTGCCGTGGGTTCGGGAAGCTGCCGGAACTGCATCCTCTGCCGGTCCCGTCTCCATTTCCGCAGGTTGCGGGAACGCCAGTTCCAAATGCGGCTTTCGGCATGGAGGGCTTCCCGGGTCATGGCGTAAACGTTGGCTCCGGCTTCCGTATCCCCTCCCAGCCGGCGGTAGACGGCCATGGCGAAGGGGATGTTGTCCCGGAGTTCAAAGCGCGGCAGGTCTCCATCGCTGAAATACCAGTCCGGCTGTCTGTCCATCGTCATCAGGTTCAGGTCGCCGCTCAGTTGGGACGGACTGCGGAGCCCGGTCAGGGCCAGGAAAACAAGGGCTATGGCGCCGCAGAGTTTTCCATAACGCAGCCAGTTTCCATGGCCGGCCATGTAGCGGAAGAGAAGGTACAGGAAGCAGGCTCCCATCAGCAAATAGATGCCGGCCGTGACGCGGTTGGGAGAGAAGCCGAAATCTTTTATCTGGAAATACAGCCTCATGCCCACGCTGGCGGCGAGCAGTCCCGTCTGCGCCGCCAGGATGAAGCCCAGGACGATTCCCGTTTTTGACGCCCGCACGGAGCCTTCCGGACGGAACAGGACCAGCAGCACCAGGGCGGAAAGAAAGGCCGCCAGCATGATGGAGTCCGCCCCGTCGTGCAGATAGGCGGTCTGGGAGATGCCGTCAGGAACGCTCCCCCGCCATAAAAACGCCACGTCCGTGCCGTTGTTGACCAGAAAGGCCAGGTTGATGAACAGCAGGGAAACGGCGGGGAGGTGCGGGAGCCAGGGGCAGCCCGGACGCACGGGGTGTTGTTCCGGGAAGGAAGAGCGGGAGCGCGGCATGGCTGCAATGCCGAATGCCAGGGCTCCCAGGCACCACAGGAGGATGTCCGCTACCGTTCCCATATCCGGAACCAGCCAGGAGCAATAGCTCCAGAACCATTTGTTCATGGCTGTTCTGACGGCGGCGACCACAGGGTTCCCGTCCGCAAAGATGGACAGGAAGACCAGGAACAGAATGACTCCGATGGCGACGCTGCCTGCAAGCGGAATTTTCCCCAGGACGTTTGCGGCCGCCTCTTTTGCCTGGGTCACCCGGAAAAATTTATAGCCCCACCAGGTGACGTACCGTTTGGCAGGGTCAAAGCTGTTCCCCTCTTTCCGCGGCAGGAACGTTATCACCACGGGAAGCCCCAGGCCGATGAGCAGATTGAACTGGGTAAAGGAAGTCAGGTTGGCGCCTGCCGCAGCAGCGTTCAGCACGGCCATGAAGACGAGGAACACCTGCTCCTTCCGGCTGAGGTCCGTTCTCAGTGCCAGAAAGGCCGCCGTGTACAGCAGAAGGCCCAGCGCAGTGCCGATGCCCAGGCCCTCCAATGTACCGAACATGAAATCCGCGGCAAAGCCGCTGGCAATCAGGACAAGCAGCGGGATGTGCCCATGCCTCCACCAGGAAGGGGAAAGCAGGGACTGCGGATCTCTGCGGACGGAGGTGGGGCAGGAAGGCGGAAGGGATGGACGCTCCGGAAAGGAAGAGGAAGGTTCTGTCATGGGAGAAAGGTCGGATAGTTGCGGAACAGCCGCACGCACGCGGGGAGTGAGGCGCTGTCCGTTAATGTTTAGCCGTTATTGCAGGAGTGTCAAGCAGGGATGTCCGGAAAAGAGCGGGCCTGAATGGAGAGGGCGGGTCCGCCGCATGGAAAAGGATTGTATTTTCCGCAGGAGGGCGTATAGCATGGCACGAATGAAGCGCATCGCCGTGTATGCCGGTAGTTTTGACCCTCTGACCAATGGTCACTTATGGATGATCAAGCAGGGGGCGAGGATGTTTGATGAGCTGATTGTGGCCATAGGCGACAATCCGGACAAGCACTACACGTTTTCCCATGAGGAACGCATGACCATGCTGCGGGTGGCGCTTTCCGACATGCCGGACGTGCGCATTGCCGAGTTCCACAACCGCTTTCTGGTGGATTTTGCCAACGAACACGGGGCCACGTTCATGCTGCGCGGCATCCGTTCCACGCAGGATTATGAATATGAACGCGTGATGCGCCATATTAATGCGGACATGGCTCCCAAGGTCTGCACGGTGTTCCTGATGCCTCCGCGGGATACGGCGGAACTGTCCTCCAGCATGATCAAGGGGCTGATTGGCCCGGAAGGCTGGGAAAGCCAGGTAAGCCGCTATGTCCCCCACAATGTATTCGCCATGCTGAAGGAGAAGTACCGGGAAGTTTTCCCGCGTTCCTAGCGGCTTTTGGATCCGTTATTCGTTGTCCGGAGAGGGAGCCGGAGGACTGGAACGCCTGCGTCTTCTACGGTCCTTCTGCCGGCGCATGCGCTGGATGACGCGGGCTCTCGCGGCACATCGGCCCGTTTGCATTTGTTCCACCGCGTCGCACAGTTCCCTGCGCGCCAGAAAGCGGTTGAGCTCGCGGGACCTGTCCACGTGGCATTTGACGGCGATTCCCGTGGGGATGTGCTTGAGATAAACGCAGTTGTTGGTTTTATTCACCTTCTGGCCGCCGCGCCCGCTTCCGCGGACAAAGCTTTCCTCCAGATCCTGTTCACGGATGCCCAGGGCTTCCATCCGCTCCTGGAGAGCGGCCAGTTTTTCAGGCCTTACCATAACCGGAGCATTGCAGGGTGTTGACGCGCTGCCGGACCGCATGGACCAGCATTTCCCGGCTGGCGGCTGTCATGGAGCGCAGGCTGACCGCGACGGTTGAGCCGTCCGTCAGGCGGAGGTTCAGGCGTCCGCCTTTCCGGTCCGCAGAACGTATCTGCTGCCAGAAGCACCATTGCATGGCGCGGCGCGCCCGCAGGAAGGGCAGGATTTCCACGCCCACCGGGGTGACGATGACGGCCGCGTGCTTCAGGCAGCGGCTCCCCGCAATCAGGCAGAGGACGGCGGGAACAAGCGCCGCAGCCTGCATGGCCCACAGGGGGGCGGGCAGGTACGGGGTGATCGTATCGTAACCCGTGAGCTGGAGGAAGGCGGCGATGGCGATCAGCAGGAATCCCGCCGCCAGCAGGACGGAGCCCGCTCGGTTGCGGGTGAAGCGCAGCTCCCTTTCCCGGGCGGGAATGTGCCGGATGTCCTCCACGCCCAGCCCGGCTTTGACCGGGCGGGGGGCGGAGGCGGAAGAATGGAGTTCAGGCTCCGGCATAAACGCCCGGGAGGATTTCCTTCGTTTCTTCGGAATCGTTTTCCATCAGCAGCGTGCCCTGGAGAACGGCTCCGTCCTGGAAGTGGAAGCGGCCGCGCAGGGTCAGCTTGTCCAGCCCGATCAGGGAAGGCAGGCCCAGGCTGTCCAGGGAGTCCACCAGCTTGTACAGCTTGGAGTCCAGGTCCACAACGGGAGTTTTTCCTTCCCGTTCCGGAGCCAGGGCCACCTTGCCGTCTTCATCCACGGCGATGGCGTCCGAACGCAGCAGGAGCAGGTCGGACGTGGTCTTGACGGGGAAGAACCGGGAACGCGGAACGTTGACGGCCCTTGCGCCGGGGAAGCACTCGATGCCCGCGCCCATGGCCGTTTCCAGCTGGTACACCGGGGCGGATTCCGGGTCGCGGGGGTTGAGCGTCTTGCTGTTCCGGATCATGGGCAGAGGGAGCACGCCGCCGTTGGCGTCCAGGATTTTCTTGAGGGCGTCCAGGCGTATCCAGAGCGTGTTGGTATTGAAATAGCGGTGCTTGGAGATGTTCTGGAATTCGGGAATGTCCGCATCCGGGCACTGGGCAACTTCCCGCAGGATCAAGTGGCCGTCCGCCTTCCTGACGGCCAGGTGGCCGCCTTTCTTGTCCGCCTCCGTGCGGCGGGTGACTTCCATGACGAAGGGGGCGCCGCTTTCCGCAAACCAGCGCAGGAAGTTCATGTCAAGCTGTGCGCCCAGATTGTCAGAGTTGGAGACGAAGGCGTATTTGACGCCGTCCGCCAGCAGGCGGTCCAGCCAGCCGGAGCCCAGCAGGGCCGGGTACAGGTCACCGTGGCCGGGCGGGCACCATTCCAGTTCCGGCTGTTCCGGGCAACTGGCCGGGGCGAGCCCGTCCGCCAGGATTTTAGGAACGCGGTTCTGCATCAGCTCCACCTGGGCGGGGTCCGCAAAGCCGTCAGACGCGTATTTCTCCAGGTAGGCCAGCGTATCCGCGCTGGTGGAGAAGGAGTTCATCAGCAGAAGGCGCACGGGCGTGCCGGAGATGGAGCGCAGGTGTTTCACCTGCCGGACGATCAAGTCCAGGAACGTATCCTCACCCTTTACCTTCAGCAGGCTTTTCGCCTTCTGGAGGCCCATGCTCGTACCAAGGCCGCCGTTGAGCTTGATGCACACGCACTGGGAGATCAGGTCCTTGTCCGCCGCGGGGGTGGAGGCCGTGATGCCCTGCCAGTCCTCCACCTGGTCGGCGGGCAGGATGTCCGTTTCCGGAATCATGCCGGAGTGGTTGGAGACGAGAGCTTCGTAACAGCGGGAGAAAGCTTTGACGGCTGCGGCCGGAACGCCGGCGGACTCCATCTTTTCTTCAAAAGGAGTGAACGTACTCATTGGCGGCTTTTGTACAAAATGCCCGTTGGAGGCTCAAGCATTATCAGCGTATCCGGCACGCCCGCGCGCCTTTCCCCCTGTGGGGGCCTTCGGCTTATTTGGAAGCGATCACCCGGATGCGCCGATAGTCCGCCACCCATTGGGTGCCGTCCCACAGTTCGTCCCGCAGGGCCTTTTCCATTTCCTCGAAAATCCGGATGCGCCGTTTTTCGTGGAGGCACTTCAGGTCCGCCCAGAAGAACTGGCGCGCCCAGTTGCGCAAGCCGTCCGGCCCGTCTTTCAGCGGCGTGGGGCGGTCAAAGTCCATCACCACTTCCGGGCGCAGTCCCGACTGTTCCAGCATGCTGCGGTATTCTTCCACGGTGGGGAAGTAAAAACGTGTCTTGTACGGGAGGTTCATCCGCTCCAGGCTGGGCCGGAAGGCCTCCCTGATGCGGAGGATGTTGCGGTGGGCCCCAAATTCGCAGATCAGTTTTCCCTGCGGTTTCAAGGCGCGGGAGACGGCTTTCAAAAGAGCCCCGTGGTCCGGTATCCAATGGAAGGCGGCATTGGAAAAAATGACGTCAAACCAGTTGTTCCAGGGCATGAGGCAGGCGTCCAGCACGCGGAAGTCCATGCCGGGATAAAGCTGCCGTGCCTTTCCAATCATTTCCGGGGAGGCGTCCAGCCCGACGACGGAGGTCGATTTTTCCAGCAGGGCGTGCGTCAGCGTACCGGTTCCGCAGCCCAGGTCCAGAATGGCCTGGCCGGGGTTTTCCGGCACGTTGGAGAGCAGGTCTCTGCCATATTCCGCGACAAAATCATGCTTGTTTTCGTACAAATCAGCGTTCCAGTCCATCACTGCCCCATCATAGGAGGAAAGGGATTCTTTACAAGAAAGACCCTGTCTTTTTTCAAGGGATTTTCCCGCTGTTGCCGCCAAGGTCCGTTTCTCCGTGCCGTTCCGGGATTCTGCTTGCGTTGGCGGGGTTGAAATGATTAAGATAAGCTTACTATGAAAGCAACAGCCCTGTTCATGGCGGCCTCAGCCCTGGCCGCGGTTTCCGCCGGCGCCTATGACGGATATGGTTATGACCCCCGTCCCGCAAGTTCCTACAATGATACGGTCAGCGGCGCGGCCCACATCGGTTATGATTCCCGGTATGCCTACAAGGACGTGGTGGCATCCTCCCTGCTGAACCGCAGCGGCGTGTTCAACATCGGCGGTGAGCTGAATCTCAACCTGGCCCGGGACTGGAAGCAGGAAATCGGCGCGGAATACATGGCCTTCTGCGACGGCCTGCTGAGCGACAAGGATGCCTTTGACGCCAACTGGAAGGCCGTCAAGGAGCTGTTCCCCAACCTGTCTTTCCGGGGGGGGTACGAATTCAATTACGGCGGCCTGCCGGGCTATTTGAGCAAGTACATGGGGAAGGCCCCCCATTCCGTGGCCCAGTCCGTGACGGCAGGCCTGGCGTATGACGATCCGGGCCACGGCTATTTTGGCTCCCTGGACGTGCAGTACGGCTTTTACGGCATGATTGGCTGGCGTATCGACCTGAACGCGGGCAAGCGCTGGAGCGGCCTGATTCATGAGAAGGTGGACCTGGAATTGAGCGCCGGAACCGGCTATTCTTCCAGCTACTGGGGCTCCGGCGTGGCCGGATTTGACCAGGTGAACATCAAGCTGGCGGCTCCCGTGCGCGTAACGGGCGTGGATGCCAGCCGCGGGTTCCGCGTCATTCCCTTCATCCAGCTGGACTGGGCCGGAAACACCCGTTCCGAAATCCGCCGCTACACCGGCATGAGCACGATTGAGGACTTCCGCATCCGCGTGGGCGTGGAAGCCGTTTACCGCTTTTAAACGGAAGCCTCCGCGGCCCTTTCCTCCGGGCGGGGCCGCGGAGGCGTTCCTTTTTCTCCGGAGCCGCCCGGACTGCCTCTAACTCCCTTGAACAATCCCGCCATGTTGAAAATGATTCTGCTGCTGGCCCGGCGCACGTTTATACGGCTGCTGCTGGTGCTGCTTCCCCTGGGCCTCTTTGCGTTCCTGGCGCAGGCCATTCCCCTTTCCCCGCTGCAATCCCTGGTCGTCCTGATTCCGGTGATTGCCTTTGAAGTGTGGCTCGTGATCAAGTACCTGCTGCCCGTGATGGGCGATCTGGTGACCAAGACGCTGTATTCCTCCAACATCACCACGGATGAGGAAGTGCTGGTGGACGCCGCCCGGCGCATGCTGAATTCCGGGGATCCGCAGGGAGCCCTGGAACTGCTGGAGCGCTACCGGAAGGAGAATCCGGGGCTGGTGCGTTCCTGGCTCATGGAATCCAGCCTGCTGAACGATATGCGCCGATATGCGGATTCCGTTGAAGTCCTTCAGGAAGGCCTGGAGTCCAGAAGATGGCGCAAGGAGGACCGGGCGCTGTTCCTGTACAAGATAGGAGTGATTTACGATTCCCAGCTCAACAATCCGGACAAGGCCCGGAAATACTGGGAGGAAGCCGCGGACAGGTATCCCAACACGGCTTACGGCCGTTCCGCCCTGGACAAGCTGTAAATAAACCCGTGCTGAAGTAGCGGCATTTGCTATGGAAAGTTTGCCTGGTTAGGGCTGTGTAGCTGACCGGCAACGCATGGTTTTTCCCGGCTGGCGGAGTGTCTTTGTTCATGCGGCCTGTTATTTTTCACGGAGCGGTTGCTCCAGTAATTTTTTAATGCGTTCCAGAAAAAAGGAAAAAGAATTTCAGGAAAGCTTCCCTCTTTTTTTTCTTTTCAGGTAAAAGTTGTATTTTCAAGCTTCTAGCCAGAGTGAAAGAAGCTTTTTATTGATGAAAATCAATATAATAAACGTTGCATAGCTGAAAGGTTGCATTATACTGATTTCTCTTCAATGATTAAAGGCCGTTCGATTTCGTCGGATGGTTTGAATTTTTTAAAACTGATTGAATATGATGGAATTAAACCATATAAAATATATGGTTCTCTGTAAGTTCCCTTATTATGGGCGGAAAATCATCAATCGGTTTATGAATGGTTTCAGGAGAAGAAGAAACGAATCTTTGGCGTCAAAGCTGGAAGATATCCGCAATCTTCTCATTTACAACCATCCCGTTTCCCAGGTTCCTCCGGCTACGGGCAAACTGAGGCTGCTTCAGGACGGCAATACCGTTTTACTGGCTCTTTTTGCGCGGAAGTGCCGGGAAAACGGCCTCCGGTACTGGCTGGATTACGGAACGTTGCTGGGCGCGGTGCGGCACAGGGGCTTTATTCCGTGGGACGATGATCTGGACGCAAGCATGATGAGGCCGGAGTACGACCGCCTTCTTGAACTGCTGCCCTCCCTCTTTCCGCGGGAGGAGGGATTTACCTGGAAAAGGCATGCCTTCCTGCAAATAGGGTATGAGGGCACTCCTCTCAACATTGACGTATACCCTTATCATTTTTATTCGGAAAGCCTCGTGTCCCCGGAACAGCACGGCAGCCTGGACAGGCGGCTTACTGCGTTCAAAAAAGACGTGGTTCTGGTGGATGGCCGGATGAACATGACCGATGACCAGATCCAGCAGAAAATCCGCCGGGAGATTCTGGAAGGCAAGGACCCGGCGGCGGAGGAGGACACCCCCGGAATTTTCCTTTCCCCGGCCATCACATTTACGAAAAACACTCATCTGCCCTATGAGACGTTCTTTCCCCTGGGATCCATGGAGTTTGAGGGGATGAAATTCTCCGTGCCCCACCATGCGCGCCAGTACCTGCAATTTTTTTATGGCGATTACCTGTCCTATCCGGACCGCATCCAGTTCAAGCACCCTTCCGTAAAGCACATGATGGAACATGTCCCCTTTGAGACGGCGGTGAACCGTTTCATTGACGTCTACGGAAAGCAGATTGACATATCCCAGTCATGAAAACGGTTATCACCTACGGCACTTTCGACCTGCTTCATACGGGGCACGTCAATCTTCTGAAAAGAGCACGGGCGCTGGGGGACCGCCTTATCGTCGGCGTGACCACAGACAGCTACGACCAGAGCCGGGGCAAGCTGAATGTGCTGGAAAGCCTGGAGGAACGCGTGGAAAATGTCCGGAAGACCGGATTGGCGGACCTTATTATCACGGAGGAGCTGGAAGGGCAGAAGCTGCACGACATCCAAAAGTATGGGGCGGATATTTTCGTGATCGGTTCCGACTGGGCGGGCAAGTTCGATTATCTGCGCGAACATTGCGAGGTGGTTTACCTGGAGCGCACGAAGGGCGTTTCTTCGACCGACCTCCGTTCCGCCCGGAATTTCATTGTCCACATGGGAATTGCCGGTCACGGGCGCATAGCGGGCCGTTTTCTCCAGGAGTCCAAGTACGTCAGCGGCATTGAAATAACGGCCGTTTACGGACGCGACGAGGAGAAGGTGCGCCGGTTTGCGGAATCGTATGAACTGCTGGAATATTACACGGAGTATGAACGGTTCCTGGACAAGGTCCATGCCGTTTACGTGGCCGTTCCGCATCATCTGCATTATGAACTGGTCAAAAGAGCCCTCCTGAAAGGAAAGCATGTGCTGTGCGAAAAGCCGCTTGCCCTTTCCCGGGAAGAGGTGGAAGAGCTGTTCCTGCTGGCCGCGGAGAGGGGATGCGTTTTACTGGAAGCGCTGAAAACGGCCTTTTTCCCGGCTTTCCAGCAGTTGATAGGCGTGGCGGAAAGCGGAGTTATCGGTTCCATCAAGGCGGTGGACGCCGCGTTCACCAAATTGATTGAGGATGATTCAAGCAGGGAGTTCGATCCCATGCAGGCCGGGGGGGCGTGGACGGAGCTGGGGGCTTATCCCGTTTTCGTCATCGGAAAGCTGCTGGGGACGGAAAGCCGCCGCATCCGCTTCACGACTTGCAGGAAGCCGGAAACGGGCGTGGACCTTTTTACGCGGGCGGATTTCCTTTATCCCAATGCGGCAGCCTCCGCTACGGTCGCCATCGGAGCCAAGCGGGAGGGGGACCTGTGCGTCACGGGAACGCGCGGCTATATTTACGTGCCCTCCCCGTGGTGGAAGACGGAGATGTTTGAGGTGCGTTTTGAAGACTCCCGGCAGAACAGGAAATATTTTATCAGGTTTGAGGGCGACGGCCTTCGCTATGAGCTGGCCGCGTTTTTGCGCCTGATTCACGGCTGCCGTCATGAGTTTTCCCTCATGTCCCGGGATGATTCCCTGTTCATGGCTGACGTGATCTGCCGCTTCCGCGAAGGCAGCGATGTTGAAGAAATCAACTGAACAGGAAAAATGCCGTTCCCGGACTGTTGAACCCGCCTGACGGAATGAGCCGGTGCTTTCCGGGGAGCTGTCCGGTATGAAAGGCCTGTCTTGAACTGCGTTGTCGTCAGCCGTTTTATGATTTTTCCTGCAACGGAGAAAACCTGTCCAGCATGGAAGTGTTCCATTCCACAAAGGAATGGAGCGTGGGCGACGGAACGCCCAGTTTTTCCGCAAGACGGCAAATCGGCCCGGTGCCCAGGGGAACGTCTTCCGTAAAGTAGCGGGAGGCGAAGTCCGGCGCCCAGCCCTGTTCCCGGAGGACCATGGGTGCCTTGACTCCGCGGAACGCCGGGATGGAACGGATTTTCCCGGTTAGTTCCGCGGCATTCCGGGATTCATAGTAGTTCAGAACAGGAATGATGTCCCTGCCGATCTCCATGCCGGGACAGCGGGAACAAAGAGCCAGAAGTTCCTGATCTGCTCGGATGTACAGTTCGCTGGCTTCCTCCGTCCATTCTTCATAGAACAGAAATTGCCTGTTGTAGAAGGTTCCTTCCCTGTAATGGCGAAACAGGCTCATGCAGCGGGAGGGGTGCAGAAGGGGATTGGAATTGTTCAGCAGGAAAGGCCATGGGGAGGAAAGGAGTTCCAGCGGAGTATCAAATAGAGTTTCCAGCAATGCGGACCAATGGCCGGCGTCGTTTCCGGGGGCAACCCATATCCTGTTGAGGGGGCGGCTGCCGAGAATAGCGACGGAATGGCCATATTCAAGCGTACGGCAGATCAGGGGAACCTTGTATATTCCCATCAGGCTGACGGAGGAAGTCCATGAGGCGTCTTCCGCCATGTCCATGACGTCCGGAGTGCCCGGCACGATGGCGAGCCCCTGATCACGGCGCAGAAAGGGCTTGATGCGCAGGCATATTTCCCGGATGCCGAAACGGGGGACCGCCACCAGCACAAGGCTGCATTCCTCCAGTATTTCCGGATGATTGCTGATTCGGCCCAGGGGGGCCCGGAGCGCGGTTCCGTCCGGAAAGGAGGCGGAGATGGTTTTATTCCATTGTTCAGGCTTCCGGGTCAGGATATTGACGCGCAGGCCACGGGCTCCCAGCCACCCGGCCATGGCATGGGCCAAGTTGCCGCCGCCGCAGATGCCTATGATGGGCGCAGAAGTAGCGTTCATGAAAAAGCAGTAATGGAGAAGGATGAAAAAAGGGAGGTTTCCGCCAGCGTGGTCAGATGGAAAGCGGTTCCGAAGCGGCTTCCGCGTGCATGGCGCGGACCAGGGCGTCGTTATCTGCCTTGTTCCTGACGGCGATGCGGATGAATTCCCTACCCTCAAAGCCCTTTTTCCGGCTGCAATCCTTGATCAGGATGGAGTGGTTTTTCAACAGGAGGCCCGTGAGGGTACGGGCTTTCATGGGCGGCATTACCTCGCACATGAAGTAGTTGGCCTGGGAGGGGAGGACGTTCAGGAAGGGAACGCGGGAGAGTTCCTGCATGAAGCGGTCCCTTTCCTCCATGAACCGGCGGCATGCGCGCACGTAGGATTGTTCATATTTCCCGAAGATCTGCATGTAAAATTCGGCAATGGAATTAATGTTCCAGATGGAAACGTCCTTTTTTATCCATGCAATCAGCTTTTTGTCTGCAGAGGCCAGAACCCCCAGGCGGAGGCCTGGAACGCCGTAGGACTTTGAAATGCTTTTAACCACCGCCAAATGGGGGTACTCCTCAAGGAGGGTGTCCCGGAGCAACGTGTTGTCCGGCATGCCTTCAGAGAAATCCACAAAGGATTCATCCACGATCAGGCGAATGCCGCGCTCCTTCGTCCACAGGCAGAGGCGCAGCACGTCGGCCCTCGGGAGGAAGAAGCCGGAAGGATTGCCCGGATTGACAAGGAGCAGGGTGCTGATGTCCTTGCCGGAGAAGAATTCCATCAGGTCGTCCGCCGTGTAGCTGAAATTCCAGGAAGCGGGATGGAAGGGCACCACCATATCCGGGGCCGCCCGGTTGGGATATTCCTCAAAGGTGGGGTAGACGACGCCCATTTTCCCTTCCATGCGGGACATGAGCGCCTTGATGAGTTCCGCCGCGCCATTGCCGATGCAGATGTATTCCTGGCTGACGCCGAAGTATTTTGCGGCCAGCAGGCTGTTGACCCTCATGCCGGACGGGTATTCCCGCACCAGGTGCTCGAAGTTCGCCTTGAGTTCGGACATGAGGCGCTTGTTGGGGAAGTATGGATTGACCAGATAACAGAAATCACTGATGCGGGGGTAGCGCCAGTAGCCGCCGTACCGGGACTCCATCAGGCGCAGGTGTTCCTCCCGGTCTGGTGTGAACATGGAAGCCGCTATGTCCAGATCCTGGATGTCGTCTATTTCATACCATGCTTCGCTGCCGAGACGCAGGGCCTTGATTTCCGGTTTGTCCAGCAGGGCGATGACCCGCAGCACCTGCTCGTAATATTCGTTGTTGCCCAGGGCCTTGCTGTAAGCGGTGAGGAAGGGGACGTAGTGGGTACGGGAGAAATCCCTGTTGAATTTGTAAATGTTGACGGTCTTGAAGTATTCCGTTTTTTTCTTATAGGAGAATTTGCTGCCGGGAATGAATTGCTTGATGTTGTCGTCTTCATCCAGCGTGACGACGGTGCCGTCCATCCAGCTTTCAAATTTGGCGACGAGGGCCAGGCTGGGGTAGGGGTGGTGGAGCAGGGCGTCAATGACGGAGTCTTCAAAAATCAGGTCGGATTCAAAGAGCAGCGTATCGTCCTGAAGCAGGTGCTCCTTGGCCAGGTAAAGGGAATAAATGTTATTGGTGGCGGCATAAAGGGGATTGTCCACGTATTCCACGGGCGTGGAAATGTCCAGAAGAGAGATGAAGGATTTAAGTTTTGCTCCCTTGTATCCCGTGACGACGACGATTTTCTCCAGGGAAGGGGAAAGGTTGTCCAGTTGCCTCAGCATTCGCTCAATCAGCGTTACCCCGTTCACTTGAATCATGCATTTGGTGTTGTCCTGGGTGAGATGCCCCAGTCTTTTTCCCATTCCGGCCGCTAAAATGATCGCCTGCATAAATACTCTAATTTGTCTTCAGAACTTAAAAAGAACCAAGAACAATGTTTAACGGATTGATCATCCGCCGTCAAAGTAAAAATTTCTGCAAAAACATGTTAATGGAAAGTACATTGGTGAAAAAGGAAAAGTACGTAATTCATTTTCCTTCCCTATTTTCCCGCTTTTCATTGATTTAACTTCAAATGGAGATGGCGATCCGTTTAACGGATGATCAATCCGCATGCTATGGAAGTTGGGGAAAAGAGAATTGAGGATTTTTTTCAAAAGCTGCATCTTGGAGAAAATGGTTTTAATATACGGAAATGGTTGTTTTTCATTAAAAAGCCGCATTGTTTTTCATTGACTTATGGTATCCGGTGGATAAGGTCCGTTTCAGGAAACCCCTGTTGTTCACTTACGGAAAGATTGATATTTTCCCGTATTCACTGCCTAGATTTGCCCACCATGAGATTGCCTTCGTTCATCACTGCCGGAAGAACCGGAAAGCTAATGAAAAATAAACATCTGTGGGTGACGGAAGTACGCTGCTGCGGCCTGACGGTGCTTTCTTCAATCACGGATAGAAAGAAGCGTACCATCAGGTTGTTCGGCATTCCCTGCGCCCGGTTCAGGGTGGGGAAGGAAAATGAGCATGCACAGATGAGAAAGCTGGTGAAGTCCACCGTCCGGGCGGAGGAAGTTCCGGCGGCGTCCGGCGTGCTGAGGGTTGTGCAGCAGGCCATGGCATTTTTTTTGAAGGAGGTGGGCAGTATTCTTGAAGAAAACGGCTACCAGTACTGGCTGGATTTCGGGACCCTTCTGGGGGCGGTCAGGCATAAGGGGTTTATTCCCTGGGATGATGATCTGGATATTTCCATGCTGCGAAGCGACTATGAACGACTGAGGGCGGGCGCTGCCGAGTTGTTTGGTTCCCGCGGCTTTTCCGTCAGCCTGGAGCCGTTTATCCAGATTGGGCTGCCGGGCACCTTGTGCAATGTGGACATTTTCCCGTACGATGTTGCTCCCGGCTCCTGGTCTCCGGATGATCCGGAGGAGCGGGAATGGCTGCTGCGTAATTACAAGGCTTCTAAGCTGATTGATTATGAAGCTAACACGTCGCGCCGTTACCAAACGCTGTGTTCTTATGAGGATAAAATGAAGATCAGGGATGAGTTGGTGATGGAAGGGAAGGAGCCTGTGGAGGATGGAAACGTCTGCCTGGGTTTTGAAATTCCCTTTGCCGGACCGTGCCGCCATTCCTTCCGTCATGAATGGATGTTTCCCCTGTCCAGCGTCCTGTTTGAAGGAAAGACTTTTCCCGGGCCCCGGGTGCCTGAAATGGTTTTATACGGGCAATATGGAGACTGGGGTGTCCTTCCTGATTCGCCGCCTGTGCATTTTGACCTGAACCGGATTTCCAAGGAAGTGCTGCTCAGGATGCTGTACATGCGGGATACCGGGCGTTTGCCGGAATGTGACTAGGGGCGCATGGGAGGAGGTGCGTGGTTCCGGCGTTCCGCCGCGGCGTATTCTCCGGAAAGGAGGTGTTCCTGACGCTGCGGGCGCAGGACATGCGCGGGGAGGGCCGGAAGAACGTCTTTCTCCTTGACCCTGCTGATTGGGGCGGAGTATCATCGGATAATGAGAAGACCCCCGATTCCCGGTTTGGTGATGGCGGACGGCTGGCTCCAGCCGTATTCCCGCCAGATACGCGACCGCCAGCGTTTGTTTGACCTGAAAATGAAAAGGATCAGCCAGCGTTCCGGTTCTCTGGAGGGGTATGCGCAGGGGTACCGCTATTACGGCTTTAACCGTGATCCGGAGACGGGGGCGTGGACGTACCGGGAATGGGCGCCCGCCGCCCGCGGACTGTTCCTGGCGGGGGATTTCAACGGCTGGGACCGGGAGAGCCACCCGCTGGTGCGGAATGAGCGCGGCGTGTGGGAGATAACGCTGCCGCCTGACGCGCTGGCTCACGGGCAGAAGGTGAAGGTGCACGTGATCGGCGCGGACGGCACGGGGAAGGACCGTATTCCCGCGTGGATCACCAGGGCCGTGCAGGACCCCGCTACTTATGATTTTGCCGGGGAGATATGGATGCCGGAGCACCCCTATGAATGGAGGAACAACGGCTTTGACCCTTCCCGGATAGAGGTGCCGTTCGTTTACGAGGCGCATGTGGGCATGGGCGGGGAAGAGCAGCGCGTGCATACGTACCGGGAGTTTGCGGATGAAGTTCTCCCCCGCATTTCCAAACTGGGCTACAATACCGTCCAGTTGATGGCCGTCCAGGAGCATCCCTATTATGGCTCCTTCGGCTATCACGTTTCCTCCTTTTTCGCTCCTTCCTCCCGTTTCGGCACGCCGGAGGATCTGAAGTACCTGACTGACCAGGCGCACGGCCTGAACATCGCCGTGCTGCTGGATGTGGTGCATTCCCATGCCGTGAAGAATGAGGCGGAAGGTCTGAATAATTTTGACGGTTCCGGCGGCATGTATTTCCTGCCCGGGGAGCGCGGCCATCATCCGGACTGGGATTCCTGCTGCTTTGACTATGGGCGGGACGAGGTGATTGAGTTCCTGCTGTCCAATGTCCGCTGGTGGCTGGAGGAGTTCCGCTTTGACGGGTTCCGCTTTGACGGCGTGACGTCCATGCTGTATTTCCACCGGGGCCACGAGCCGTTCGGGGATTTGGGCGCGTACTTCGGGCCGTCCGTGGACCTGGACGCCGTGGCTTATTTGCAACTGGCCTCCACGCTGATCCAGCGGGTAAGACCGGGCGCCGTCGCGATTGCGGAGGACATGTCCGGCATGCCGGGGCTGTGCCGCCCGGTGGATGAAGGGGGCCTGGGCTTTTCCCATCGGCTGGCCATGGGCATTCCCGATTACTGGATCAAGCTGCTCAAGGAGAAGAAGGACGAGGAATGGAGCATGGGCGACATGTGGCATACGCTGACCAACAGGCGTTACGGCGAGCCGCACGTGGCTTACTGCGAGAGCCATGACCAGGCCCTGGTGGGGGACAAGACCCTGGCGTTCCGCCTGATGGATGCGGAGATGTACTGGAAGATGGCCGTGGACCAGCAGAGCCTTGTTGTTGACCGCGGCATGGCGCTGCACAAGATGATCCGCCTGGTGACGCTGGCTACCGGGGGGGAAGGCTGGCTGAATTTCATGGGCAACGAGTTCGGGCATCCGGAATGGATTGATTTTCCGCGTGAAGGCAACGGCTGGTCTTACGAGCACTGCCGCCGCCAGTGGTCCCTGGTGGATAATCCGTCCCTCAGGTTCAAGTTCCTGAATGCCTTTGACCAGGCCATGGTCCGCCTGGCCCTGGACGCACGGCTGCTGAACAATCCGCCGCCGTTCCCGCTGAATATTGACGAAAACAACCAGGTCATGGCGTTCCACCGCGGCGGCCTGCTGTTTGTGTTCAACTGGTCCGGAGACAGGGCGATCATGGATTACGTGCTGCCCGCTCCCCAGAAGGGGGAATGGAGGGTCGTGCTGGATACGGACGGCGCCCGCTTCGGCGGCTTTGGAAGGCAGGACGATTCCATGCCGCATTTTACGGATGAAGACGGGAACCTTTCCCTGTACCTGCTGCCGCGTACGGCCCTGGTCCTGAAAAGGGTGGGTTCCGCCGTCATGGCCCGGCACCTGGGGCAGGAGGAAGGATAGCCATTACCGCGAAAAACCGGCGTATCAAGGCCGGATGCGGAGAGGACCCAAAGGGGGCGCGCGGCACGTGCCGCGCGCGTCGGGGAAGGAATGGAGCCGTGCCCGGGGAAAGGCATGGCCGGGAGGCCGTTACCACTGTGCGGGCAGTTCCCTCAGGGGCGGCGCTCCGGAGTCCGCCTTTTTCAGGCGAATGGTCAGGGTGTCCGTCTTGAAGTCTTTTGACTTTTCGTTGTTGCGGCCCCACAGGATGGCCCCCTGCGTGGTCATCTCCGGATAAAAGGTTTTTTCCGTGGAAAGGAAGCCGGGCTTGTCCGCCGCCACGTGCACGGGCTTGTGCCTGTTCAGGGAGAGCGTGACGGGTGCCTGCCCCGCATAGTCTCCGTTCACGCGCAGGCTGGCCCCGGAAGGGACGCTGCGGATAGTGATGTCCCTGGAAGAGCTGCTGCATGAGAGGCACGCGCAGCAGGCCGCGGACAGAAGGAAGAGATGCGGGAGAAGGCCGTGGGTCATCGTACCGGAAAAATCAATGGTGTTCCACCATGTTCATGGCGGCCTGCTTGATCTGGGCGGCCATGGAGTTGAGGGCGTTCGCCCTGGTGGGCGCCAGATGGTCCTTCAGGCCGGTCCTGTCCAGCTTGGACATGTCCGCTTTCAGGATTTCTTCCGGGGGAAGGCCGGAGAGCAGCCGGATGAAGACGGCAATGAGGCCCTTGGTGATGAGGGAGTCGCTGTCCGCATAGAGCTTCAGCACTCCCTTGTCCGGCTCCGTGTACAGCCACACGCGGGACTGGCAGCCCTTGATGAGGGAGTCCTCCGTCTTGTGGGCTTCGTCCAGCTTCGGAAGTTTCTTGCCCAGGCTGATGATGTATTCGTAGCGTTCCGTCCAGTCCTGGAACAGGTTCAGTTCATCCAGCAGGTCTTGCAGGCGTTCTTCGTAGTTCATGGCTCGGATTTGGTGGGAAAGGCCGGTTATGCCCGGTTGGCGTCCGCCAGCGTGGCGAGAACGGCTTTCTGGGCGTGGACCCTGTTTTCCGCTTCACGGAAGATGACGGGGGCGAAGTGTTCCAGCACGTCTTCCGTGATTTCCTTGCCGCGGTAGGCGGGCAGGCAGTGGAAGGCGGAGTGGTTGGGGGCGGCGTGTTCCAGCAGCTCCCTGTTCACCTGGTAGGGGTAGAAGTGTTTTTCCTTGGACAGGCCTTCCGCTTCCTGGCCCATGGAGAGCCAGACGTCCGTGTTGATGACGGAGGCCCCCCTGACGGCTTCCACAGGGTCCGTGGTGAAGATGACGTTCTCGCAGTCCAGGTGCCTGCGGAAGTCCTCCAGGGGCAGGTAGTTGGTCGGGGCGCCGATGGCGAGGGTGAAGCCCAGCCTCTTGGCCGCCCACATCCAGGAGCGGGACATGTTGTTGTCCCCGTCCCCCACGAAGGCGATCTTCATGTCCTTCCAGGAGCCGGGGCCGTAAATTTCCTCAATGGTGAGCAGGTCCGCCAGAATCTGGCAGGGGTGTTCCTCATCCGTCAGGGCATTGATGGTGGGAATGCCGGAGAAGCCGGCGAATTCCTCCACTTCCTGCTGGCCGTAAGTCCGGATGGCGGCCCCGTGGATCATGCGGCCCAGCACGCGGGCCGTGTCCTTGATGGGTTCTCCGCGCCCGAGCTGGATGTCATGGACGGAAAGGAACATGGGGCGTCCGCCCAGTTCGCTGATGCCCACTTCAAAGGAAACGCGGGTGCGGGTGGAGGATTTGGAGAAAATAAGCGCCCAGGTCTGGCCTTTCAGGGGCAGGCGTTCGTGATGGCCGCGTTCCGCCTTGAGCTTGTGGCCCAGCGCGAGCAGGTCCTTGATTTCGTCTCCGGTAAGCTGTTCGATGGAAAGAAGGTTTTTCATGATATTGTAAAGAGAATGGAGAAAGGGAATAAAAACAGGAAAGCCGCACCATACTCCCTGTTTCCTTAAAAGAAAAGGGAATAATGCGGCTTTCCGGGGAGGGGTGGAGATGCCTTTACAGCCTGGCCGCCGCCTGGTCCGGCCACGGCACGGGGGAGCCTTCCCGGGCTCCGGCGGGGTTGTCTTTCTTGTAGGTGGGCATCTGGGCCTTGCGGTCCTTGAGCAGGGCGGTCATGGTTTTTGCCATGGCTTTCACGCGGTCCGGATGCCGTTCCGCCAGGTTGTGCTCCTCGCTGATGTCTTCCTTGATGTTGAAGAGTTCAAACTTCTGGGTGGGGTGCCAGTAAATCAGCTTCCAGTCCCCCTGGCGCATGGCCGTGCTGGGGGAATAAAGCGAGTTGTTGCCGTTCCCCTCCCCCCAGACGTTGGGCGTATGGAAGAGCAGGGGGCGGTTGGGGTTCATTTTGCCGCCCTTCAGCAGGGTGACGAAGCTTTTGCCATCCACGACCTGCGGAGCCTGGATTTTTTTGGCTCCCGCCATTTCCAGAATGGTCGGGAAGAAGTCTTCAATGATGACGGGAGTGGTGCAGACGCTTTCCGGCTTGGTGACTCCGGGCCAGTAAACGATCATCGGCTCCCGGATGCCGCCTTCCCGGTTGGAGCCCTTGCCGAAGCTCAGCGGGTAGTTGGATTCCTTGTTGCCCATGCGCCCGCTGATGGCGAGGCCGCCGTTGTCCGCCATGAAGATGATGACGGTGTTTTTATCCAGATTGTTCTTTTCCAGGTACTGCCGGATGTCGCCCAGGCTCTTGTCCATCCCCTGGATCAGGGCGGAGTAGCGTTTTTCGTTGTCGGACCAGTTGTGGCCGTCGTTGGGGTTGGAGTAGTCTTCCGCAAACCGCTTGTCATAGCCGCGCATGTCGAAGGGGGCGTGGATGGCGTAATGGGACATGTACAGGTAGAAGGGCTTGTCCGCCTCCTTGGGGTTGTTCCTGATGGCGTCCAGGCGTTTCAGCACCTCCTGCGTCAGGGCCTCTGTCAGGAAGACGTCGTTTTCATAATAGTTGTTCTCATCCAGGCCGCGGACGTGGAAGTTCCCCGTGCCGTATTTCTGGGAGCCCCGGTAGTCCGCCGGGCCGCCGATTTCCGTGCCGGCGATGTTGTAGTCAAAGCCGAAGAGTTTGGGATTGGCCCCCGGAGTATTTTTGGAACCAAAGTGGGCCTTCCCGCAGTGGATGGTGGTATAGCCCTGTTTTTTGAGCAGGGCGGGCAGCCCCAGCACCGGGGTAAAGGGCTTTTCCATCTTGTACTGGATTTTCTCTTCCGTCAGGGGGAGAAGGGTGGTGCCGGAAGATTTGGTGCCCAGCGGCTGCACGCCGTTGATGCTCCAGTCCGCAGGAGCTTTGAGCGCCTTGTGGCCGGCATCCGTGGTCTGGTCCCGCAGGAGCGTCCAGTTGGTGACGCGGTGCCGGGCGGAGTTCATGCCGGAGATGAGGCTGCACCGGCTGGGGGAACAGATGGGCTGCGCATAGGCGTTCGTGAAGACCATGCCCTGCTTGCCCAGGGCCTCCATGTTGGGCGTGCGGTAGCGCTTGTTCAGGAAGGTGGGCTTGGGCGTGCCGTCCGCTTCCCTCCAGAAGGGCAGGGATGTATCCTGCCAGCCCATGTCGTCCACCAGGAAAAGGATGATGTTGGGGCGCTTCTGGGCTGCCGCGCGGGGCGCGTTTGAGGGTGCTGCGGAAGCGGACAGGGCGCTTCCCAGCAGGAACGGGATGAGAGAAAATGCAATGCTGAAAGTTTTCATGATAAAAAGACCAGTACTCATATAACGCATGAAACGGGCTATTCTGTCAAGGATTCGTGTTCCCGCGGCAGTTTGCCGGGGATAAGAGCCGTTTTTTCCGGTACGGCATGCGCCGGAAGGGAAGGCCTTATTCAAACAGGGCCGGATAGGATTTCCGTGCCAGAGCTGTGCTCAGGTCCACGATGGTCCTGCTGTTGGGCGCCTGAAGCGCCTTCTGCGCCATGTCCCGGCACTGGCCGTAGTCCAGGTTGCGGATGGCATACCGGATGATGGGGACCAGATGCACGCCCACGGACATGGAGGTGGCGCCCAGCCCGATCAGCAGGGGAAGCAGGGTGATGTCCCCCGCCATTTCCCCGCAGATGGCCGTGGGGACGTTTTCCCGTTCTCCGGCGGTGATCGTCATGCCGATGATGCGCACCACGGCGGGGTGCGTGGGGCGGAACATGTTGGCGACGCGGTTGTTGACCCTGTCCACGGCGATGGTGTACTGCGTGAGGTCGTTCGTGCCTACGGAGAAGAAGTCCACCTCCCGGGCGAGCACATCCGTCATGATGGCGGCGCTGGGCACTTCAATCATGATGCCCACCTTCAGGTCCCGCGCGTAGGGAACATTTTTCTTTTCCAGTTCCTCCCGGCATTCCTGGAGGATGTGCTTGGCGGTGACCACCTCCGTATAGCCGGAGATCATCGGGAACATGATGCCGCAGCCGGGCGTGTCCGCGCAGGCGCGGAGAATGGCGCGGAGCTGCTGCTTGAAGAGCTCCGGACGGCTGAGGGAGACGCGGATGCCGCGCCAGCCCAGGAAGGGATTAGGTTCCGGCGTGCAGAGCCGTTCGCACGGCAGCTTGTCGCCGCCGGAGTCCAGCGTGCGGAAGATGACGCCGTGGGGCGCGCAACCTTCCGCCAGCTTCTTGTAGTAGCGTGTCTGTTCCTCCTCGTCCGGCATGCCGGCTGGATTGCCCAGCAGGAAGAATTCCGTGCGGAAGAGTCCCACGCCTTCCGCCCCCACCTCCTTGATGCCGGAGTATTCATGGGGGAATTCCACGTTGACGGAAAGGCGGATGTTGCGGCCGTCCCTGGTGATGGTAGGCAGGTCCCGCAGCGCTTCCAACGCCTTGTAGGCCTTTTCCTTTTCCACCTGGAGGCGGTTGTAGTACTCCACCGTCTCCTGTGTGGGCTTCAGGATGAGCGCTCCCTTGTAGCCGTCCAGGATGGCGGGGGCATGGCTTTCCACCCGCAGGAGGGCCTGGTCCAGCCCAACGACGGCGGGAATGCCCATGGAGCGGGCGAGGATGGCGGTGTGGGAAACGGAGGAGCCTATTTCCGTGGCAAAGCCGTGAATCAGGCTGGCGTCCATGGCCGCCGTGTCGGAAGGGGTCAGGTCATAGGCCACCAGCACCTGGGCTTCCTCCGCCTCTTCCTCGTCTTCCAGGGGTTCCGTGCTGCGGAGGTTGTTGATGACCCGCTGCATGACGTCCTCCATGTCCGCGGTTTTGGCGCGCAGGTAGGGGTCGTCCACGCGGCGCAGGACTTCCATGTAGTTCTGCATGACCACATAAAAGATGTGCTCCACGTTCTGGAGGCGCTTGAGCAGCTCCGTCTGAACCTGCTGGAGGATGACCTTGTCCTGAAGAAGAAGGATGTGGGCGTCAAAGATGGAGGCGTCCTTTTCCCCGGATATCTGGATCATGCGCTCACGCAGCGTCCGGATCTGATCCGCGGTGGTTTGCAGCGCCTGGTGGAAGCGCACCAATTCGGCATCCACCTCCTCCGGGGAAATTTCATACGCCACGGGTTCCTTGGAACCGCTGATCTGAATTTTGATCTTGCCCAGGGCGATGCCGGGGGAAACGGGAATGCCCTGAAGCCAGGTTTCTTCCGTTGAAATGGGTTCCTGAATCATCTGCGGGCTTGATGGCCCGGTCTCATATGGCCGTGAGCCGGAGTGTTCAATCTTCTTCAAACTTGCGGGAAATCAGGTCTTCCAGCGCGTTCAACGCTTCCTGCTCATCCTTTCCTTCCGCCGTGATGGTGATCTTGGAGCCGTGGCCTACCGCCAGCATCATCAAGCCCAGAATACTCTTTCCATCAACTTCCTCGCCATCCTTTTCCACGACAATGTCTGCGTCAAATTTACTGGCCAGTTTGACGAATTGAGCAGCCGGACGCGCGTGAATGCCGAGTTTGTTGATGATGGTGAGTTCCTTGGTAACCATGGAATTTGAAGTAAGGGGTGATAACGGTTGCTAGAACGGTAAGTACACTAATTGAAGTTTTTTTCCAAGAGTTTTTTGTCAGTCCTGGTTTTCAGGGGGCTGGAAGTTTGACATGAGGCGGCGGTTGAACTCCCCGGCCATGTCGATGCCCATGTCCTTGAGATGGTAGTCCATGGCGGCCACTTCCACTAGGCGGGCGATGTCCCTGCCGGGGGCTACGGAGAGCTGCACATGGAGCACTTTTTCCCCGAGAACGTCCAGGCCCTCCCTTTCCAGCCCCAGCCTGTCCAGCGCTTCCTGGTCCTTGGCGGGAATGAGGGTGACGATGAGGTCCAGCCGCTTGTTGTGGCGGATGGATTTGAGGCCGAAGAGGGTGGTGATGTTGACGATGCCCAGCCCGCGCACTTCCATGAAGCCGCGGCTCATCTCCGGCGCGCTGGCCACCAGTTCTCCGCCCACGTTGCGCACGTACACCATGTCGTCCGCCACCAGGGCCGCCCCGCGTTCAATCAGGCCCAGGGCCGTTTCACTCTTGCCCACGCCGCTCTTGCCGCGGATGAGGACGCCCACGCCGCGCACGTCCACCATGCAGCCGTGAAGGGTGAGGCTTTCCGCGAATTCGTTTTCCAGAATGATGGTGGCGGAGTTGACGAATTTCATGGTCACCAGGCTGGTGCGGAAGACGCAGACGCCGGCCTCGTCCGCCAGCTCCACGATTTCCTGGGGCGGGTCCTGGTCACGGGAGAAGACGATGCCCGGCACCTCGCACCGGAACATGCGCTGGATGCGGGATTTGCGCATGCCCTCCGGCAGTTTCTGGAGGTAGGCCAGCTCCGCGGAGCCGAAGACCTGGATGCGCTTGTTGGCAAAGTAGGAGTAGAAACCGGCGATCGCCAGCCCGGGGCGGTTGAGGGCCGGTTCGCAAATGTGGCGGCTGAGGCCGGCGGGGCTGTTGATGAGCTCCAGTTGGAGGGCTTCCTTGTATTTGCCGTAAAATTTGGACAGGGTGACGAAATCCACTTTCTTCACTTTGGATTTGCTGAACATAATCCTATATAAAGGAACAAATCTCGCGCGAGGGCAATCAAATATTGTTCCCGGACCCGCGGGCAAGCCTCATTTTTTTGAAAAAAGGCCCGTTCCGGCGCGGAATGCCACACTTTACCGGTTGATTTGAAGCCCCAGGCGTGGTCTGATGGTGCCATGAACAGACTGGATCAATTGGCAACCTTGTTGAGATTCCCCAGCATTTCCGCCCAGAAGGAACACGCCCAGGACGTGAGCGACTGCGCGGACTGGCTGGTGGACAAGCTGTCCGGCATGGGGCTGGAAGCCGCGGCCCACAAGACGCGCCTCCATCCCATTGTGATGGCCCGCAGCCCGCGGGAGGAAGGCAAGCCAACCGTGCTGATTTACGGCCATTATGACGTGCAGCCCGTGGACCCGGTTGAGCTGTGGGAGTCCGACCCGTTTGAACCGGAAGTGCGGGACGGGAAGATTTACGCCCGCGGCGCCACGGATAACAAGGGGCAATTGTTCGCCCATATTCTGGGTGTGGAGGAATTGCTCCGCCAGAACGGCGGCCACCTTCCGGTGAACGTGATCTTCCTGCTGGAAGGGGAGGAGGAAGTGGGCAGCGGCAGTCTTTCCCAATTCATCAAGGACCACAGGGACGAACTGGCCTGCGATGTGATTGTGGTTTCCGATACCGGGATGGCCGCTCCGGACACACCGACGTTTTCCTATGGCCTGCGCGGCCTGGCCGGGGCGGAAATTATCGTGAAGGGCCCTTCCGCGGACCTTCATTCCGGCGTGTTCGGCGGCGCGGTAGCCAACCCCATTGCGGCCCTGGCGGAAATAATCACTTCCTTCCATGACGAGGACGGCCGCGTGGCCGTGAGAGGTTTTTACGATGGCGTGGAACCCATCGCCACGTGGGAGCGCAGCATGTGGGCCACCGTGCCCGGCATGAGCAATGAAGAGCTGGCGAAGCTGACGGGCGTGGAAACCGTGGTGACGGAATCGGGCTTCACCGGGGCGGAATGCATTTTCGCCCGTCCTACGCTGGAAATCAACGGCATCGGAGGCGGCTACCAGGGAGAGGGAAGCAAGACGATCATTCCCAGCCATGCCTTTGCCAAGATTTCCTGCCGCCTGGTTCCCGGCCAGCAGCCGGAAAAGATTGAAACGCTGCTGGAAGAACATGTGAAGAGCCATGTCCCCAGGGGCGTCACGGTGGAATTCAAGCGGGGCCACGGCGGAAACGCCTACGTGTGCGACCCGAATTCCGAGTTCGGCCTGGCTGCCCAGCAGGCGCTGGAAGAGGCCTTTGGCCGCAAGCCCGTGCTGGTGAGGGAGGGCGGCAGCATCCCGATCATTGAGGAAATGAAGCGCGTGCTGGGAGCGGACGCCTTGATGCTGGGCATGTGCCTGCCGGATGCGCGCATCCACTCCCCCAATGAAAACTTCCCGGTGGACCTGTTCTCCAAGGGAATCGACATGAGCCAGATTCTTCTGCGCCGCCTGGGGCAGATCAAGCATTGACCGCGTTCTTATGGACCAGCCTGCCGCCGCTGAAATCGTCAACCTGCACAAGACTTTCAAGACAGGTCTTGGCAAGCCCGTGGTGCATGCCGTGCGGGGGATAGACATGAGCATCCGGCAGGGAGAGGTATACGGCCTCATTGGCCCGAACGGCTCCGGCAAGTCCACCCTGATGAAGGCCCTGCTGGGGCTGGTGAGGCCCACGGAGGGCTCGTGCGCCATCTTCGGCAAATCCAGCCTGTCCCCGGACAGCAAGGAGGAGGTGGGCTTCCTGCCGGAAAACCCCTACTTCTACAAATTCCTGACGGGGGCGGAAACCGTCTCCTTTTACGGCAAGCTGTGCGGCCTGAGCGGCAAATCCCTGAAAGAGAAAGTCCGTGAACTGCTGGACCTGGTGGGGCTGGCCGACGCGGCGGACAGGCGGCTGGGCGGCTATTCCAAGGGAATGCTCCAGCGCGTCGGCATGGCGCAGGCTCTGGTTCAGTCCCCCCGCCTGCTGGTGCTGGACGAACCGACCGCCGGCGTAGACCCCCTCGGTTCCCGCGACATCCGGAACATTATTGAGAACCTGAAGGCGCGCGGCCTAACCGTTTTCCTGTGCTCCCACCTGCTGGAACAGGTTCAGGAGGTTTGCGACCGGGTGGGCGTCATCTTTAAAGGGCTGCTCATTGCGGAGGGTTCCGTGAACGAGCTGACACGGGATTCCGACAAGCAGGAAATCCTGCTGGAGCACGCCTCCCCGGAGCTGCTGGAACAGTTGAAGGAGCTGGTGAGGGAAGACGGCCGCGCCGCATGGCTGGAAGCCGGACACCCGCGCAACTCATTGGAAAGCGTATTTTTAAAGAGCCTGTTGGAATGGAAGGAAAAGCACCCCAATCCGGAACCGTGAGCGGTCCGGCGGCTTCCAAGCGGGAAGTGCGCCGCATGATACGTGAAAGGATAGGCGGATTGGACGCCGCCTCCCGGGAAGCCATGTCCCGTTCCATCTGCCGCCGTGTGGCGTCGCTGGTACGGGAAAAGAATTTCCGGCGCGTGGCTGTTTTTGCCGCCAGGCCGGGGGAAGTGGATTTGCTGCCCCTGCTGGACATGCTGCCGGACCGGGAATGGTACTTCCCGCTGGTGCATGAGGGAAGGACGCTGAGCTTCCACCGCGTATGCCATCACGGGGAGTTTGTGACGGGCTGCTGGGACATTCGCGAACCCGGCCCGGGTTGCCCGGAACTGCATGCGGGAGAAATGGATTTGATTGTTCTGCCGGGAGCCGCGTTTACGCGGGACGGCAAGCGGCTGGGGTACGGCGGTGGATTTTATGATACGCTGCTGGCGGGACCGGCTGCGGGAGTTTCCCTGGCGGGAGTCTGCTTCCCCTGCCAGCTTCTGGACGACCTGCCCATGGAAGCCCATGACAGGCATGTGGACATGGTGATTACGCCGGACGCGGAGTGATGCTTGATGGAAAGCGGGTGCGTTTCCGCGGCAGGGAACAGGAAGCCGCGTCTCCGGACGAAAAGGAAAGGGGCTAGATGCGGAACCGGTGTTTCTGCACGGTCAGTTTATAGAACAGGTCGTAGCGGGCATTCAGCAGGGGCTGGAGATGTTCCACGCCGCCGGCCACCTGGCCGCGGATGTCCGCGTACAGTTTGCGGTAATCGGAAAGGCCGCTGACCATGGCTTCATACAGGGGCGTGCGCAGGCCGCATTCCACGGCAATGTGCATTTCCGCCGCCGCGGCTACAATCTGGCGCGATAGCCGGAACTGCATCCAGGCCAGCCCCAGGTTGCCGCCCACCCAGACGGCCAGGGCCGCGGCTACGCAGGCAAACCCCGCCGCATGTTCTCCGAAGCACCCCAGCAGGGCTCCCAGAATCACCAGGATGAGCATCAGCTTGATTTCCGTTCTCATCACGTCCTCCTGGTCCAGAAACAGCTTGCTGAGGCACGGCTTGATGCCGAAATCCTTCAGGGGCATGTAAATGGAACGGCCCAGGCGCTCCTTGTACACCTCCAGGTCCGCCTGGAGCCGCGCGGCGGGAAAATCGCCTATGTCGCAGTCCCACTGTTCCTTCACGCGGGGGCGCACATGGTTCCAGTGCGTCTGGCAGATGTTCAGGAATTCCTTGTTGTAATACGCGTGCCGTTCCTCAATGCCGGACTTGACCAGCTCATAAAACCATTCGTCAATGACGGGAGGAAGCTTGTGCAGGATCATCGTGCGCCGGATGGAAAGGAAGCGCCCCATCTGCCGGGCCGATTTTTTCCCCAGCCGCGGCACGCAGTCCTGCACGTACTGGGCGTACGCCTTGAGCCGTGCGGGCATTTCATCCTCCATCTGGAGCTGGATGCGGTCTATCTCCCGGTCAATGGAGGTCAGGAAGCCGGAATCCATCTTGGAAAGGCGGTGCAGTTCATTGAGCACCTTTCCCTGTTCTTCCAGCAGGCAGTCCGTAGCCAGCAGCAGGCGTTCCACGCGTTTGTCCGTCAGCGGGCTGCGTTTCAGCACCTCCTGCACGCATGTTCTCAGCGCTTCCACGCCTTCCCCAGCCTGCTCCCCGGCGGTCGTGACGGGGTACAGGGGAAGCTGCACGCCCAGGCGTTCGCGGGAGGTGGAGCGCAATTCCTCTTTCAGGGACTGGAGCTGGTCAAAGGATAGCAGCTCCGCGTGGGTGATGACGAGCACCATGCGGGAATGGAGCCGTTCCTCCAGCGTCCGGAGGTAGTCCCATAAAGGGGGCTGGTTGCCGTCCCTGGCGGAAATGACCACAAGAATGGCGTCTGATTTGGGGACGATGTGCTTCAGCTTCCGGGGGGCGTCCTCCTGCTCCAGGCCGATGGTGTCCCAGAACTCAAGGTTCAGCAGGGCGTCCGACGGGTAAAAAAGGTCCAGCACCCATTCATGGGTGTGGGGCGCGGGGTGGGGCCTGTACTGCCAGCGGACCAGTGTGGCTTCGCTGGAAACGCGAGAACAGAACCGTTCTCCGGCCAGGGCGTCCAGCGTGGAAGACTTGCCGGAACCCGTCATGCCGATCACGGTGACGTTCTGCGGAGAGCAGCATTCCGCCAAGGCTTCCTCCACGTTTTCCTGGGAGTCAAAATGACGGTCCGGGCCAATGCGGGCGGAAAATGCCGCGGCGGCATCCGCTACGTCCCGCACCGCATGCGGAATCACGTTTTTTCCTCCTGTCAGCATGGGGTGTTGAAATCAAGGCTCCGTCCGGGCCGTTCCGTTATTCCGGAACAAACGTACACGCCGCTTTTCCTTCTGTCCAACTAAAATCACGGGGCCGGAGCATAGGAGCGGCCGCCGAAAATGGCGGTGCCCACGCGGACGAGGGTGGCGCCCTCCTCCACAGCCGTTTCAAAGTCATGGCTCATGCCCATGGAAAGCTCCCTCAGCGGGGCTCCCCCCTTGCCGGACAGGGTTTCCTTCAACTCCCGGAGGCGGCGGAAATAAGGGCGCGCTTCGTCCGGATTTTCCACCGGGGGAGGGATGCACATGAGGCCGGCTATTTCAAGGTGGTCCAGCGCGGCCAGCTCCGGCCATTCCCGTTCCAGAGTCTCCGGGGAAAAGCCGAATTTGCTGTCTTCATCCCCTACGTTCACTTCCAGCAGGATGCGGGGGCGTTTGCCCGTCTCCTGCGCTACGGCGTCCATGAACTGCGCCAGGCGCAGGGAGTCCACGGCGTGGATCAGCGTGAAATGTTCCAGGGCCTTGCGCACCTTGTTGCGCTGCAGGGGGCCGATGAGGTGCCATTCCGTATCCGGAGGAAGAGCGGGGATTTTTCCCAGGGCCTCCTGAACCCTGTTTTCTCCGAAAATGCGCTGGCCCGCATCGTAGCACGCCTTCACGTCATCCGCAGGAAAGGTTTTGCTGACGGCGACGAGGCGGGCGGACCCCGCCGGACGCCCGGCACGGAGTTCCGCGGAGCGGATGCGGGAGAGAATGTGTTCCAGATTCTGTTGGATGCTCATGATGGATGGTTCAATTCAGGGAAGGCTGTGCGGGCGCGTGGCTCATGATGTGGTGCAGGGGGGAGAGGCGCCGCATGGCCATGGCCCATACCTTGGAGGAGTCCGGCTCCAGGCAGATGTCCGGCACGGTGGGGGAGACGTACCAGGCGCGGTCGTTCAGCTCCCGGCGCAACTGGGAGGGCGTCCAGGCGCTGTGGCCCACGTAGGCGCGCAGGATGGCGTGGGGATCCTCAATGTATTCCAGGGCCTGTTCCTCCTGTAGATGGAACTGGACGCGCAATTTGTCCTCCGTCCGGACGAAGGCGGCGAAAATGAGCTGGTTGCGCTCCACGGGGCCTCCCTTGAAGATGGGAACGGGGTAAAGGGATTCCGGAATGTCCGTATGGCGCGCCACTTCTCCCACGTTCATGCCGGCCGGATGGTTCAGGATGTGGCCTATGACGAATTCCTCCTCCACCCGGCTCAGAAAAATCACGGAGTGGTAAAAGCCGCCGCCGTCCAGATAGGGGGCGGAAACCAGAAGGTGGCCCGCCAGGTTTTCATTGCTGATATCTTCATGTTCCATCATGGCCATAAGTCTACGTTAACAAATGTGACGGACGCAGGCAACCATGCGTTCAAACAGCCATGTCAGGAGGCGGAGGAACGGGAATGCCGGAAGAATGGCGGGGAAGGTCGGTTCAGCCGAGGGTGTAACGGGTCCCCCTGGCGGAACGGGCGGAGGCTTTGGAGCTCTTCACTGTCTTGCGGACTGCCGTCCGCTTGTGGGGAGAGGCTTTCTTCCCGGCGGCCGCGGTCTGCTTGCGGGAAAGGGCTACGGCGGGAGGACGGGATGCCCGGCGGCGGTGGGAAATGATGGAAGCCGTGTTGGCATTCTCCATGAGAGACGGTGCGGAAGCCATGACCAGCAGGGAGGAATCCTGCGTTTTTTTCGCCTGGGCCAGAGCTTTCAGGGAAGCGTCTATGGAGCAGCGTTCGATCACGACGGGGTCTCCGGTCCGGAGCAGGTTGAAGGCCTCATACACGTCATTGCTTTTCATCCGCACGCAGCCGTAGGAAGCGGGCGTGCCGATGGTGCGTTCTTCCGCCGTTCCGTGGATGTCAGTACATGGCCGATGTGCGGTTTGCCGTTGGCAGTTGGCGGGCCATCATAAAACATGTAGGTTGGATGACCTTCATGATCTTCGATACTCTTCTGGAAGATATCATTATCTTTCCAGAATTTTTCCACTTCTTTCTCACGCTCCACAAACTTCAAGTCTGTAGGCACCTTGTCGTACTTTGACATTTCAAAACCTCCATTTTTCCGGTGGATATATAATAAAATGTGCCTTGGCACATTCTTGCGCCGAGGCGCGGCTGCTTCGGCAACCATCTGCCTTTGCGGCGGGTCGCTTTAGAGACATACTTCCATTCCGCCGCAGTGCGATCCCACGGAACGGTCTTTTTTATCAGAATTTCCTGTTATAAAAAAAGACCTTCATCCCCGTAATCAGGACGAAAGTCTGCTCTTCTTCGCTATACCACCTATTACATCATACCAACATATGCGTTCCTTCTAACGGGGGAATCCCGGCCCAGCTTACTTTTGAGTACCACAGCAGATCATCGCCTTGCGCTTTTCTCTGCATCCCGGCATTCCGGTTCAGCCTGCAACTCCGGAGTGATCTTCATCATCTGCGCTACTTGCACCGGGCTTCCACCTTCCCCGGTTCGCTGTGGCTTTCTTCACAGGACTACTGTCTCCATCTCAGTTTTTCTTCTATGACTATATTATTATAGTAAGCATAAATACCATTGTCAAGGGAAGTTGTGGCTTGTTATTTTTTTATCAATCTATTTCTTCTTTATAAAATGTATGTTATGATAACAGACATATTACCCATTGGAAAATAAGGAGAAGAATCTTATGGCAGGAAGAAATCTGACATTATTAACTGATTTATACGAATTGACCATGATGCAGGGCTACTTTAAGGAAAAAGATGCCAACGAAACCGTCATTTTCGATGCATTTTACCGCAGCAACCCATGCAATAACGGTTATTCCATCTGCGCCGGACTGGAACAGGTGATCGAGTACCTGGAAAATCTGCATTTCGAGGAAGAGGATATTGATTATCTGCGCTCCACGGGACTTTTTGAAGAAGATTTTCTGGATTATTTAAGACATTTCCACTTCAGCGGTGATGTCTATGCCATTCCGGAAGGAACTGTAGTATTTCCACGTGAACCTCTGGTGAAGGTCATTGCACCGATCATGGAGGCCCAGCTTGTCGAGACCGCTCTGTTAAATATCATCAACCACCAGAGCCTGATCGCCACCAAGACCGCCCGCGTGATCCATGCTGCCCAGGGGGATGGCATCATGGAATTTGGCCTGCGCCGTGCACAGGGACCGGACGCCGGAATCTACGGAGCAAGGGCAGCCATGATCGCAGGCTGTATCGGAACCTCCAACGTTTTAGCCGGACAGATGTTTGATGTACCGGTAAAAGGAACCCACGCCCACAGCTGGATCATGAGTTTCCCGGATGAGCTGACTGCCTTCCGTGCTTATGCCAGATTATATCCGACTGCCTGCATTCTTCTGGTAGATACCTACGATACTTTAAAATCCGGTGTGCCAAACGCCATCAAGGTATTCCAGGAGATGAAGGAAGCAGGAATCCCACTGACCTTCTACGGCATCCGTTTAGACAGTGGTGACTTGGCTTACCTGTCTAAAAAAGCGAAAAAAATGTTAGATGCGGCAGGCTTCAGCGATGCTGTGATCTCTGCTTCCAACGATCTGGACGAGAACCTGATCAGCAGTCTGAAATTACAGGGTGCAGCCATCAACTCCTGGGGCGTTGGCACGAACCTGATCACCTCCAAGGATTGCCCGTCCTTCGGCGGTGTCTACAAGCTGGCTGCCATCCTGGATAAAGAGACCGGTAAATTCATCCCGAAGATCAAACTCTCCGAGAACGCCGAGAAGATCACCAACCCGGGCAACAAGACCATCCGCCGTATCTATAATAAGGAAACCGGCAAGATCATCGCAGATCTGATCTGTCTGGTGGATGAAGAGTACGATTCCAGCAAATCCCTGCTGCTCTTCGATCCGGTTGAGACCTGGAAAAAGACTCATCTTGCCCCGGACAGCTACACCATCCGCGAGCTGATGGTTCCGGTGTTTAAGGACGGCAAGTGTATCTACCACTCTCCAAAGGTTATGGACATCCAGAAATACTGCAAAGAAGAGCTCGCAACACTTTGGGAGGAATCTCTCCGTCTGGAATATCCGCACCGGACCCACGTGGATCTGTCCATGCCGCTGTGGAAGATGAAAAATGAACTGCTTGATAAATATCATTTTGAATAATCGGGTGAATCGTTGATAAAATAGAATCCTGGCTGCCGGACGTTCATATTTCATTCACAATCATTCACATATTTTTAACAGGCACTCCAAACTTTCTTCATATTTAACTGATATAGTTATATCATCGAAAGAAAGAAATGCTGCTAACAATTCGATAAAATTTTTTTCATAATCTGCCGGTGGTTCCGTAAGGAGTCACCGGCTCCTCCCTTTTTATGGGATCATTTTTTAACCAACTGATGCATTCTTATGATTTCCCTTTTATCTCAGTCGAGAAGACTCCCAACTTGAAAATTCAGATTACTGTCTGTGGATGGTAGAATATCCGGTTTCCATCACGCCAGGTGCAGAGAAGAAAATAGAGGCTTTCTCATCTGCTGATACCAGTTCAAAGCAGGTATATCCATTCCAGCCTGCACCATAATAACGATAGTTATCTACATAAGTGGAACCGCCGACTGTTCTTGTATCTGTCAGGGTCTTATCTGCCGGATAACTTCCGTCATCATTCTGCCACCACCAGCCTTTGGAATCATGTTTCCACTCTGCTGCCATTGCTGTAGAAGCTGTCCCCACTGTCATCACTGCTGCCATCATAACAGCTGCAAATCTCATACTGCGTTTCATACCTAATTCTTCTCTCATTTCTCGGTAATTCATCAGGCGTTTGCGAAACGCCAAAAGCCGCATAAATACAGCTTTTTTTCTTATTAAAAACAAAATATCTCCTCAAGGTTTATGGTACAATAGAGTTGCGAAAAACTATCAACCAATCCACCTAAAGGAGATAGATCCGTGTAAATGTAGAAAAATCGATCAATCATTTCAAGGATAGTTTCTGCATTGCGAATCGTAAAACCCAGAATGAAAAAACACTTCACGCTGATTTGCTTCTTGCAGGAATCACCCAACTTGTTACGGTTCTCGTTGCTGATAAGATTCATCAACACCAATACATCCGAAGCCTGAAACCACTTATAGCCTAGGACTTACCACTTGTACAAAACGGATGTGGTTTATTTAAGTGCGCCTAAATATACATGATTCACACAATTGAACTGCAAAATGTGAGGCAGTTGTCTCATTCGGATAGATGTGGATAACTTTGGCTTAATTGCAGAATTGAGTTTCGCAAAAAAAGAGAACCTTTGGACACATAATGTCCAAAAGTTCTCCACTCCATTTCTACCTAATAATGACCAGAGATATCTGAGTATTCCTGCCAAACAGCCTCTCTGTTTTCTCGAAGTTTTGCTATCTGCCTGCTCCGTATGATCTGCAGCAAATAAATATAAATATTGGCACCCAATATGCTCTGTAATTTCCAAGATTCTCGGAACGATTACCTCCCAGAAGATTCCAAATCCTAATGGGAAATCTAAATGCTCATCTGGTATGTACATCTCATTTTTGCAAAAATGCTTCAATTCAATTCCAGAAAAACAACTGTCTAGGATAACTGCATCTTTCTGGCTGCTAACTCACGGGTAGCATCCAGGCGCATCGCATTCATCGAAAGTTCTACATCTCCATTATCATAGGCTTTCAATCCCTGACGTGCCCGTTTCCAAGATAATTCATCATGTGACAGGCTACTAAGTTTCCATGAAGAAACAGTACCATAACGTTCTAATACCTCGGATAATAGTTTTTTGTCTCTGAAGACACGTCCTCACGAACATCAGCATATGGCTGTGGTGTCATAAACTGACTACGAACACTTTTCAACACTGGTCCATATTTCCATCCATAAAAACTTTCCTCAAATAAAGGTTCTTTATCATACATGAGGGATTCTCTCTGAGCAAAATACATCAGCTTATGCATCTTCATCTCATCCATCGGGCACCGGAAACGATCCTGATACATGTTGTATAACACTTTTGCAACTACTTTACTATTTTCCATTCTGCTCCCTCCTTCTTTTTCTATAAGTTTGCTTATTATACTATACAGTATTTTTAGATTCAATACCTGTTTCTTAATATTATAGTATCATTTTTTCACCCGAAAAGGAAGCAGCATTGCATTTTCCAGAACACTATTCAGGATATTTTCCCCGAAAAACAGGTGACAAGGTTCGTTTGTGGCTGCATTGTTGTTACGAGCAAGCTCAGGCGTTTGGCCTGTGAAGCTGTACTTTGAAGATTCACCGATACACCACTTCAAATTCTTCCAAGACGCAATCTCCCTTTTCATCGAAATCCCGACCAACGGCCTCGTAGTCTGGAGTAAAAGCCCTCCGATGCACTTCACGCCATTTGTTCAAGCTACGGTTATCTTCTCCCTCTTTGAAAGCATGGTCTGCACTGACTTGATTGAACGGAACAACAGATACTTTTGTATCACGGATAATACACGCTGCCTCCTCATTGTCAAAAAGAATCACGCTGTATGTCCCGACTTCTGGTAAGTTTTCACCACCTAGTTCATAGGCGAGTTTTGTGCTTGCAGTTGCAGTCTTTATTCCGGCGAGTACAAGATTTGCAAGTTTGTCAGCAGCCGCACCGCCACCGCAAAACTTCCATATATCGTGACGTGCATTGCGATTCGTATTCGTTTTGCAGCAATATGCTTCCCACATCATTTCACCAGTCATTTAGATTTCCTCCTCTGTGCCTCCACAAATCTATCGGTTTTGCAGAACCTCACAGAAATGCTTGTAATTAACCATCTTAGCGTAAACTGTAAGGATTTTTGTTCCATCCAGATGATAAAGATGGATCGTACTGCCGTATTTGCCCTTGATTTTCTGGATCTCATACCATTTGAATACTCTTGTTTCATGAAATGGCCGTTCTATGTACAGAAGCTCAGAATTAAAATATACACACATCTTCGCCATCATATTTCCTGAAAATATCGTGACTGCCAGAATTCCTACTGCCATCAACACGCACAGTCCCCACATCATTCTCGCTTCTTTAGGAGCTCCAGCCCTGATGTAAAGGACACTGATTACCATGACGCCAAGAAAAACAAAGATTCCCATTGCATATACCAGATATCTCTGTTCCGGTGGATCACACAAGATGTCCATTCCATCCGGAATCTTCTCTTTCTGTCTCCGGTTTCTACCTGTGATCAGGTAAATGATCCCGGCAATGATGAGAAGCATTAATTTCATTAGGAATTTGTTCATGCTCAAATCCTTTCGACAATCATTTTTTTCAAAACTTCCGCAGAATTTTTGAGTGCTTTTAATTCTGCTTCATCTAACTCAATCGGCACCACCGCTTCAATCCCCTTCGCATCTACAACTGACGGAATGCTCAGCACCACATCAGTGATTCCATACTCTCCTGTCATCAGACTTGATACTGGAAGGATTGACCGTTCGTCCCGCACGATCGCAGCGCAGATTCTGCATACGGCCATGGCGATTCCGTAGTAGGTGGCGTGTTTTTTGGAAATGATCTCATAGGCGCTATTTTTCACGCTATTAAATATCTTTTCCATGGACGTATCATGATCGTAGTATCCGCGCAGCTCGCAGAAATCGTGGATTGGAAGTCCGCCTACTCTGGCGTCGCTCCACGCTGCAAGTTCGCTGTCACCATGTTCTCCTATGATATAGGCATGAACGCTTCTACTGTCCACCCACAAATGTTCTCCCAGTTCATACCGGAATCTGGCCGTATCTAATACGGTTCCGGAACCAATAACCCGGTTGGCCGGATAGCCGGATTCCTTTAGAGCCACATAAGTAAGAATATCGACTGGATTGGAAACGATCAGCAAAATTCCATGGAACTCACGCTGTTTGATCTCTCCGATGATGGATTTCATAATTGCACTGTTCTTCTTGATCAGATCCAACCTCGTTTCACCAGGCTTCTGGTTCGCACCTGCCGTGATCACGATCACTGCGGCATCGGTGATGTCATCGTAGGTTCCTGCATATATCTTGATGGGGTTTGCGAATACCATGCCGTGGCTGATGTCCAGCGCTTCTCCTTCCGCACGGCTGCGATCCGCATCGATTAAAACCATTTCTGAAAAAAGGTTGCTCTGCATTAAGGCAAAGGCTGATGATGCTCCGACAAAGCCACAGCCGATGATGACTACTTTTCTGCTATTTATCATATGGGGTATCCTCCTTGGTTGGGGTTTATTGTGTTATTTGGTATTTAATGGTTGGTATGATTGGATTATAATAGATTTTATTTTGATTGTCAATATTAGTAACTATTACTGATATTTGCCCTATCACTTCTTTTACTCTTCCATTCTCGTCAAAATATTCTTCCTTAGTACCAGGAAAACATTTCACTAACTGCCTCAAAATCTCCGGCTCATCTTCAAATACATACATCCATACAGAAATAAAACCATAACCGCGCACCAGATCAAGAATGGCTTGCTTCATCTCTATCTCCGCATCTTCAGAGATCAGAGTCATCTTAATCCATGAATCTAATTTCATTTTCGCTAGGTTATAGACCTCATTTCTCTTCCGTATGCGTTTATCATCTCGATTATCTTTTAGTGTCGGATCTAATTTAACTAGTTCATACAGATTTTTCACCTTTTGCAGATATACTCCTGTCTGGTCTATCTGTTTTAATTTTTCCTTTATTTACTGGACGCATCTTTCACTTTCCACTTCTTTTCGATATATTCCTGTCGAATTAAGGCCAGGTATACTGGATTATCACTGTATTCTGCTTCTAAACGATGGAGCTGTTCTCCTGATTTATACTAAATTTATCCTGATATCTCCTAAGTCCAACACTAACCAAATCATCCATCTGCTTATAAAATTCTCTGTTCTGGAGCCTTTTGGCATAACTCACCATTCGTCGGATGAACTTTGCGTCATGATCATCAATAATACCTATTTTCTTATATTTTTAATACTCTTCAGTCCGTTGTATGAAACCTTCATACCAATACCTCACGTTGTGCTTTTTAACAATTAACGAAACAAAACGCTTCTATTTATCATTATAACTCACATCCATGTATTTGTCATAATCAACCTTCGAAATCTCGGAACTATCCTGTTTTATTTAGCAGTTTTTGTCGAAAACCAATTCTACAATTTCTTTTAAATGCGAACAAAACGTGCATTCTCTAGCTTTAAATACAACAATAGCTGAGATCAAATAAACGACCTCAGCCAACTAATTATCTCGGAAAATATTTATCATTCTGAGCAAACACTTCATTTGTTAAAAAGAAATCTGCTTTCTGCACTCTACCCCCTCTTCCCTATCATCTGTTAAAAATCAAACTCATCCGGATCCAATCCTGCGTCTTCCAACACTTCTCGTCTTTCATCCGGATCCATGAACTCTGATTCATCGTAATCAAGTCCTGCCTCAGCAAAGACATCTTCTTCGTTGTCATCGTCAAAAGAATCCGTTTCCTCATGTTTCATCATTTCATCCATAAACTGAAACTGAGCAGCTCTCTCAAATGTATCCAAGCGTCCATTACGGTTAAAATCAAACATCTTATCAAATCCAAACATGATTTATGCTCCTCAAATTTTTTTATAAAAACGGCAATTCGTCATCAATTCCATCTGGAATATTCATAAAGCCTTCTGCATCTTCTTTTGTTTGTTATCAATCAGACTCTTCTTACTAAGACTGCAAATTGTTCCATGAGGTGTCACCAGGACAACCTTGGCCTTTGCAGTGTCACCGATCTTATCATAGATGCGTCCTGCACTCATGCTCTCGCCAATTACTGTATGCGTGCTATTTGCCACATGTCCGATCTCGCCAATTCCTTCCTTCTTTACAACGATGGCCTCTTTATCGAACTTGTTATCCGGTTCCTTCTTAAGTTTCAGTTTCATTACCGGCTTCAGGAATTCATTACCGTGATAGTACTTGGTTCCTGTCAGTGTGAAATAAATCTTACTCATCGCCCTTCCTCCTTAGTCTTCCATGAATTCAAAATATTCTTTATCGCTGGCAAATAAAATGTACTTGCCATCTACGTATCCCATGTATCCGTTGTTTGTAATATATCCCTTCATTTGCCGTCCTCCTTGATTCCCTTTCTGATGTTACCAGTTTACAACAAATAGCTGTACAAAAGTCCTGACAACTAACTGACATTGCGTGTGAACAGTAACGATGGAACTGCTGACTACCCGGATCGGATCTGTGATCAGCTACTGCAGGCCTTATACCCCCACACAGAAGGCCAAGATCTTATACGACGGATTTTTTTATCCGCATTTTTTCTGAAAAGTATTGATTTTATAGCAGATTTTTAAGAAAAGATGCGGATAAAAAACTACTCCAGACCAAACAGCCTACGGATTTCAGTCTCTTTGCCTTCCCAGATTTTCTCGTTTTCCGCTTCATCTGGCTGTCCCTTTGAAAGTGCCTCTCTCATCTGTTCGACAGACGGGATCGCATAGATTTTAGTAATTTCAAAGTAAAAACTGCGCCACAGCCTTGGCAGGCCATCGCGCAGCGATTTTGTTCAAACCATTTTATCCGCAATTATCAAAAAACTGTTTGGGATTGTCCACAAGAAGCTTTTCAATATCAGCCGCATTGTACCCTCTTTTCTCTAAAAGCGGCACCACCTTTTTGCAAAAATAATTGAAAGTACGTCCCTTCTCTCGTTTTCTGGGCAGTTCTGAAAAATCGTCATAATCTGCATCAAAAACAACCACAATATCATGAGAAACAACCAGAGAATTGATTAATCCCTTCTGACACAGTTGATCCAGCGTGTTCACCCTATTATCTAGAGAATTAAATTCATCTAATCCAAATCGGTCAAGGCCCAAATAACTTCCTCTTTTCACAATATCAGAAAGTTTTTCCACATCATTATAATCACCAACATGCCCGATGATTACCTTTGAAAGATCCACACCATTTCTTTCAAAAATATTCTGTTGCTCTACTGCCGCCTCAATACTTTCTGTATGTGTTGTAATTGGAATTCCTGTCTGCTTGCACACCTCGCTTGCAATTAACAGAAGCTTTTTATTAATTTCCGTAAATCCCTGGGGACCGGTTGCACATTTAATGACTGCCGGTTTAATTCCGGTATTCTCAACTCCGCTCACAATCTCTTCTGTAATTAGTTTCACAAAACATTCCGCAGACTTTCCGACAATCGGAAAATTTTCAAAAGCAAACAGTCCTGTTGCTGCTAAAATATTAACTCCAGATTCTTCAGATACCTGTTTCAGAATTTTTACATCCCGCCCACTGTTAATAGGAGTTGCATCCACAATAGTCTGAATACCGCTATATTCCTTTGCCGCTTTAAGCTCTTTAACAATCAGCTCAATAGCCGCATCTTCGTCCACCCATTTTTTCCCAAATGCTTTTTTCAATGCCATATCAAAACATACCGCATGCTCATGCATCAATGTTCTGCCCATCTCAGAAGTTTCCATCGGTCCAAGAACCGTATTAACCATTCACTCTCACTCCTTCTCCAACTCTGCATAAGGTATCTTCATCAGAAAATGTGTTCTTGCATTTTCTGATGCCAGATAAACCATCCGCTTTTCATTATCCAAAAATGCGTGTGGATAAAACATAGGCTCATCACACAGCACTATCTTTTTTTCCCAAGATTTCATTTCATCATAGCTGATCCACAGAGATAGCGGCTTTCGCATATCAAAAATCACCCCTTGATAATTGGAGTTTGGATTATGGAATAACAAAATTTTATTTTCCTGTCGAATCAGCGTGATTTTGGAATTTGGATTCGGAATATCTGTTTTTTCTGCTTCACTCCAGGTATAGCCCCCATCGTGGCTGATTGATTTATACAAAAAACCGCTGCGTTCTGCTCTCATGAGCATTATCAAATCCCCGTTTTCAAGTTCCACAATATTATTCTCCCACAAAGGGAACTCTGCCTTCAGGTATCCGTGCAGCGAATATGTTTTCCCCTGGTCCGTGGAAATCACAGCCCCTGCGCGTTTGGGCCATTTCATAGACAAAGAATCTTCCACCGGCTCTTTAACCCAATCCCAGGCCGCATTGCATTCCTGCCAATACACCGGAAAAATCCAATTTCCATTTTTCAAAACACAGCGTTTTCTGAAACAATAATTAGTAATTCCAGACGGAAGGCTCTTTGGCTCTGTCCAGGTTTTTCCACTGTCATAAGAAAAAGACTGATACACAATCAACTCTCTGTACCGGCATTCAGAATTATAGGTATGTACCAACGCACATACAACATCACCTTCCACATACATCTCCGGAGCCCAACAAGCTCGCTCTGAATGTTGGAACAATGTAGTGTGCCTACTCCAGCTTTTACCATCGTCCTCGCTTCTGACAACTCCTACAACATTGGTTTTATGCGGTTCTGTAGGACCACCGGTAAGTGTCAGACAAACGATGGATCCATCTGGCATTCTCTGTATAATCGGTTCTCGGGCATATCCAAACTGTTCATCAGATGTTAAAATTACGGTCACAGGATAATGAAATCCATTTTTCAGCGTTTCCATTCACTCACTCCTTTGCATCATTCTCTAAATATTCACACTCTTCCTTCGTCAGCGGAATTCCCATTGCTTCTATGCTTAGCTTCACTTCTGAAAGCCTTCCCGAACCAATGATTGGTATTGTAGGGAATGCATCCTTACACAGCATATATTTCAAGGCAATCTGAGTTGGATCACACTGGTACTTTTTTGCCAATACCTTGACCTTCTTTAACCGCAGCC